>Ga0307507_10007724_pt1 | contig 15354 bp, 17 predicted proteins | sample 7_EM_MG_FD_207223 | JGI IMG/M metagenome (GOLD analysis project Ga0307507, IMG submission 207223) | Populus trichocarpa ectomycorrhiza microbial communities from riparian zone in the Pacific Northwest, United States - 7_EM | ecosystem: Host-associated > Plants > Roots > Unclassified | place... | reverse complement strand
CATTTTCGGTAAAATTTCAAAAAGTGTGGATCAGAGCAGATCGGAGTGGACCAGGTGGACCACGGGGACCACAACCCCCCTTGGTGGACCAGGAGCGTTCAGGACCACCTTGGACCACGCTCCACCATTTCCCTGATGTAAAGTGTAACAGCTAATCTTTAATTTGAATATGGATTAGCTTAAGCGTGAGTTTGAAATTATACGCCAGATAAGATCAAACTCAGAGTTTGGTTGGGACAAGAGAAAGGATATTCCTACAGCGCCAACATCAGTCAGGAATGAGTATACTGCTGTAAGTTCAAATACCCTATTATGAGAGTGACTATAAATGTACAGTATTTGTTCTAGATTCAACTAACAAGAAATTGGTTAAATGAATTAATAGATTTATAAGGAAGCTGGGAAGTATTGCCATAAGGGATTACCCCACTATGATCTTCTTGAAGAGCTCTTTTCTGGCGTAATTATTGGAGATAGAAGTGTATTATTGAATGGAAAGGATATAATTTGGAATAGTTGGAATGGTTTGTTGGAGTTGGGCTGTGGGGATGCTGGTGTTGCATAAAATAAATAAGAAAGAAAGATTTGTATTATAAAGAACAGTAACTGGATTGACAATTTTATATAATATTACAAAAACATAGGCTTGAATTATCGATCTATTTTATTTCTAAGAAAATACTATAGTAAAAAAATACTATAGTATTTGTGGTTGCCAAACACTAGGCCAAACAATAATAATAATAAAGAGAAAAATATTCTGTAAAAGGCGAAATACTATCGTATTTTTGGCATGCCGAACAGGGTCTAAACATAATAAATTTATTAGATTAAAATTAATTGGAGTTAACAAAATATTATTTGAAACTTGAAACCTGTATAGAAACAATCGTAGTGTTTGGCACACTCATGTGTTTAAACAAAATCATCGGTAGTTTGTACATATGTATAAACAACATGTTTTGAAATCAAGATTATTTCAAATAACAGCATGCCAAATACCATCTTAATTTTGTCCACATACAATAGATAGATATTTGTTTCCAGCCTAACTAGTCCTTTATGTAGAGTCTATATCTTCAACCATAAATAAATCACAAAAAAGAAAAACTAAAATATAGAAAGTATTAGGTAGTATTATTTTTCTTTCTATTATTAAATTTACATTTTTTCCTCCTGTTGATTATTTAGGGCACTATTCACAGGTTTTCTCCCTTACTTATTGACTTGGTCCTCATTCTTCCAGTCACTAGGCTACTATTTTCTCTGTCACTCATTTACTCGCTAGCGAAGACCCTCGTTCCCCCACCCACGCGATTCCTTGTTTACTCAGTTGCCCGTTCACTCAAGTCCTTGTTCACTGTTTGCCCTGTTTCCCCCATTGCCTGGTCCGTCGACTATCCCCCTACTACCCTACCAAATGGCACAGCATGGTGCAATCACAATTTAATATGCCTCATATCATGAACACTTCTGACAACCGGCTGTATATGATATCCCGCCCTGATGGTTGTGTTCTTACAAGTGCAGGATGAGTTTCAATGTGCAAATTACTACAAAAGGAAGATCAAGGAGAAGCACCCGAGTCTCCACGGAATACTCCCAAGGCACATATACAGAAACCTGTTCTCTTTCTCTAAGCACAGATAGTGGAAGTTTGAACCAAAATCTTTAAGCCATAACTATTGTAGCCCCTTCCTACAATAGACTCTACCAGAGATGCAGCTCCTTGAATATCAATATTCTCAGGATCTTATCTCGCAGAATCCTCTCATTCGATGGGCGAGCCATGTCCCTATCTTCCAAATTCCCCAGCCTGTTACGCTTCTCGTTCACGTCCTTCCACTCTTACCCTCTCTGACCGGCCCACCCCACCAGGCAAGGCGAGGAGATAGTACTACCCTTGACTCTATACTTAAACTATAACGAACCCCCACCATCTTCCCATTACCTCAACTAATTTGGTCAACCCCTGCCCCTCCCAGAGCTGCAATTTTGTGTAGTTCCTCCCCAGTATGGCGAAGAATGTAAAGTTTATCGCAGCAGGGCGTATAAAGCCTCCAAACCCTCTTGAATCATATTTGAAACCCCTTTTATATCTGTATGAATGCTACTAAAGCAGGAGGGCCCGGCGCCCAAGAAAGTGAAGCTTGCGTCATGGCCCACGGAAAAGCATCCCATGCGAGGCGCAAGGTAGGAACACTAATCCTCTCACCAAAGTCCCTCTTCCCGTACCTTTACACATATCACTGATGCCCGAAAGGCAACAAGTGTGTAATCGAAGAAAACTCGCCCCAAAAGACCGAATAGTCCCCTATGAACGCAAAACTAGAAACAAATGGCACGACTCGACTAGACTAGACTGCGGATGGCCCCATAAGTATAATTTCAGCACCAAAGAACTCAATTGATGGATATTCTCGCCGTTCCAAACAGCCTGCTTCAAAGGTTAGACGAGTGATCTCTCATGACCGCATCATGATCCTGACCCAGCAGTCCCTCCATACAAATCTAACCTTTTTCATTTTTACGACTACTGACAAGCACTCCTGGTGGGTCCGGACATATCTACGCCGATATGTGATCTCTCCCCCTTTGCCCAATGCCCCCTCAGTCTCACCACCATCCCCCTCCACAATTCACACGGTTCTAGTGAGGGCAACCTCAAGACACCGCACAGCGCTACATCAAAGTGAAATTCCGCTCCAGGGACCTCTTTCCATGGCTCACGAGATGCCCCTTTGTCAACCCACCCTATGGTCGCCATCTGCCCCCCAAAGATCGACCTCAGTTCTACAGACCAGGTTTTACTCGATCCAACCTAGCAGTGCAAAACTACCAGATTCAGGCGACGCCGTCACCTAACTCTCTAAAGAGTCTACCCCGGCTATCCCCCAATACGTGTTCTTGGCAATGGAGGTATCAACAACCTCACTTCTGAAGTCTCAGCATGCGATGATAATTTGTGATTCCCCCCAAACTCCTAGGCATTGGAAAAAAAAACTTTTCCAAATATGGCGGGCCATACACGGATAGCATCTAGAATTAAACCATCTGAATTTGAAGAAACCATCTATATACCAGAGCCCTACTAACAAGCTTTTGACAATTTACCCCGTCTATCCCATTCCTGTCTCCTTGCGGGAAACCGATTAAATGACAGTCTCCTCAATGCATTCAATTCCATGGGCATCCTTGAGTTCCTTCCTGAGAGGCTCACAGAGCTTCTCTGTAACCGGCGCGAGAATTCCCTTATCTGAGATTGTCCCGTTGAGCACCAGCTTGGTGGCCACGGCACAAGGAATACCAACCAGACGGGCCATAGAGGTATATCCTACCTTCTCTCCATATTCTATAAGGGTAGAGGTACGAGTTTCCTGGTGATCCAAGGTATTAGTGCTACAGCAATTAGGATTCTCTTGAAGTAACCTACCTTAGACCCATCGGCAAGCTCAATATCAAACTTGTGTTGTAGCATAACCATGTCACGCTCCCCAGGTCCGTACTGCATTTTCTCCTCCAGGGTAGCGCACAGGGTGTCCAATGGGCTATCCCTCGGTATGATTTTAGCCTCACTAAACATACCCAACCACCTCATGCCATTGATGATACGCTCCTTCTCCTCGTTGTTCTTGAATTTAGACTTAGAAGAAATGGCCCAAATGAGGTCCTCTTCCTTCTCGGAGGATGACCCAAGAATCTTTGCAAGAGCGGTCTTCCATGGAAGAGGGTTATCAGAAGGCTTAAGGAAGCCAAGAGGTTTTTCGGATAGGAATCCACAATCGACGAGAGTACGGACGAATTCCGGGAATCCCTGGTAGCGGAGAGTGCCACGGATGATAGTTTGTGCCTCGGGAATGGCGTAGCGTTCCTTGTACACAGTGGAATCACGGTTGGGATACGCAACGAAGGCAAATCCCGGATAGATGATGTACGGTTTTGCAGCCTCCATGAGCTTGGCTGCGTCAATCTCTTCGACCTAAAAGCACCCTGATTAGCTCGTTTCCAGAAATTAATAAATTCTAGAGAGGCCCCACCTTTCCATCCTTGTAGTACTTTGCAGTGTTACGCAGGGCAAGTAGGACGCCACGAGAAGACCAGGAGAACTTGTAGCCAAGAGGATTTCCGGAGGCCTCGGGAGCCGGAAGCCCACCACAGTAAGAAAGGAAGCTCAAGATCTTGCCCCCCTTGGCATGAACCTCCTCGATGGTCTTGATAGCGTACAGATGGTCGATACCAGGGTCGAGACCAACCTCGTTCATAACCGTAATACCAGCATCCTTTGCGCCCTGGTCAAGCTCCATCATAGCAGGGCTCACGTACGAAGTGGTGACAACATTCTTCCTTCCTTTAATAGCAGCTTTAATAACCTGAGCGTGGCAGGCATATGGAATCAAGCTTAAGGACCGGTGAGCATATGCGAACCCAACATCCCACACACACCTACCTGATAACAAGATCATGCTTCTCAACCTCGGCCTCCAAAGCCCCAGTATTATTAACGTCAAGAGAAATCGCAGATGCGTGTTTGACACCCTTAGCTAATTCCTCGGCAGCCTTAAGAGTACGGCAGGCTTTTCCATGCATGGTTAGCATACATCCCCAGTCAATTGGGCGAGGCTTTAGAAATACTTGCCGACTGTGACGGCGACTCCAGAGTCCGATAAGACATCTAGGCATGGCTTCGCGACGAACCCACTCCCAAGAAGCAGGACTTTGGGGCTATGCGATCCAAGGATTGAATCAAGGATTGAATTCATCGTGTGATACTAGAGTACCGAAGGGTTGTTGAATCTCAATTGACGAAAATTGTCGATGTTTGACGTCTTTTCCGCCGGTGATGGATGAAAAAGGGTTTCTTGGTGGGGTCGTGGAGGGGTCGTCGCTTAGTCAGTAGATTTATTCGAAAATTTAATTTTTGTTGAGCCCCGGACGATACCCTAACCCCCCCAACCCGTTAAGGAAGTAATAAGTGCGGATTACTCACCACTCTTGATACTGGTATCGCAGCTCTTAGGATCTGCGATATTTACCACCAGTGGCAAACACCCCCTACTCGAGTACAGTTGTCCTTCACGCCGATCAACTGTGTTTTGAAGAACGATGTCATTCCACAGCAAGGGCGAAATAACCTATCATGAATTCACGTAGTCTCACTCGATCCAAGTAATTTCAACCAAGAAGCCAAGGCAAGTGCAAGCGCCGCACTACCGACCTCCAAACACACTCCTGCTCCCTGCCACCCGCGTGGGCACCAGTGCCACATCTGCCACGATCCGACTGGGTAGCCGGCAGCCGTTGACTCGAGTGGGTGGTTTTCTTTCTGATAGAGATCACCGCCGAATGCCGCCAAGGTAGCCACTTCAAGCTTCTGAAGGCCGACACACCGATGATACACTGGCCGCTCCCGTACTGAAGCACAAGCACACTTCCTTTCGCAAAGTCTTCGCGGAAAGAGAGGTACCGCGGCAATGTCTTGGCGGTAATAGAGGTACTGGTACAATACGAAGATTTTGCCTGGTATGCTACCTTGGTTGCTGCCAAGACATTGCCATAGTATCTCTCTCTCTGCGAAGACTTTGCCAATAGAAGGGTGCGAGCATTGCAGGATCATACACCACGACCGACCACATCCGAGAACTGCCTGTGAAGAAGGTATTGCAAAATACAACCTGCATGCAAGCAATTCCCGTCTCTCATTGCGGACTCTTTTCTCTCTTGTCCATGGTTGCCGTAAAACGTGTCTCGGCGTAGTCTCACCAGATTTACAATTAGCCGCTCTTGAAGAAGCCCGGACAGTTTCCTACTATTGCCATACCATCATCCAACTCAGTTCTACTAAGGGTTTTTAAGAAAGAATACTTAATGCGGTTTCTCGTATTCTTTATAACCTCCGAGAGTCCAAGGCTCTACGCATCATAGGGCATCACGATAATATTGATATCACAGCAGGTCGAGTGCGAGCTCAGTTCCGGCTGTCCCTTACGTTCCACAGCACCCCCAATATCATATACTGTACGGTAGAACCTTGTTTAATCGGTTTTGGATCATTTCCATAATTTGTTACCCGGGCACCGGCAGTACCTCTCTTCTCTGGTTGTTGTCTCTCCATCTGTAAGACAACGAATCGGGATATATTTGCAAAATGGCGTGCTTTGTCAAATCAGTTTCTAGAACAGCACAGCAATTGGCCCGTCGGCTTGCAACGGCTCTCCCTCTTTCTACCTCAATTTCTATCTTATTTCGTTCGGAGAAATAAGAATAAAAGTGGCCTGAACATTTTCCCTCGATTGTTTCGTTTGTTTGCGTTCCAATTGATCAATTCAAAGGAGGGAGAACTATTCCTAGCGCGATATCTCCCTTAGCAACTCACTTAACTTAGCCGCTCAATCCCTGTATTTACACCTCCGATTGGATTCTCCTCACGAATTCCAGCTATTTCGCGCATGGAGAAAGCTTTGGGTAGTCGGCACAATAAATCCATAGCCATACAGTGTCGATCATGCTTGTGTGTAGCTTAGATGTAGCCAATCAGAAGTCGCGAGAGTGAGGAATCCGATAACCTATATTACAAAGTCAAGTGTAAAATCTGAGATCGCAAAAGGCCCGATAGCAAAAGTGCTTGTGTTTCTCGAAAAGCGTCGATAAAGACTACCTGTATATAGTGCTTTAAAACGACTTGCAGCAGTTTTTTGCTTGCAGAATCGATTTACTCCGAGCATAAATTAGGCCAATCTAGGAGCATCTTAGTCGCTACCGATTTTCGCGAGATGTCTCGAAGGAAAAGCCTAGACCGGACTGCCAGCGATGCTGGATGAAAGCTGCTCTTTATTTTAGCCTCACCAGTGGATACATGGATGCATCCATCTACTCGCAGTGTCAAAGCGTTTTTAGAAAAGACTGCTATTGCATACCACCCATTTTCGAGAAAAAGTGCCAAATTTTGGCGGTATGCAATAGCAGTCTTTTCTAAAAACGCTTCGACATTGCGAGTAGTGTCTACCGGTATTGACAGATCATCATTTGATGCATAAGGCATCTACAAGCAAACCGACTTAGCAGAGCACTTAGCAATAGCATGCGCTCGATTCCACAAATAAACAGGGGAAACTTTCTCTGGTGGAAATTTCTCCTGGCATGGCAAGGCGTGCGCACAGCAAAGGTTGAGCAGTTAGTTCTTAGTTGAGCAGCAACACGACAGAATTCCGAATCGAACCTGGCAGCTGGATGGTGGTGGTCCTCGAGTCAGGGTCTTGCATAAAACACAGCGATCTTAACCTTCGGAGAACTGCAACCAACCTGTTCGCTTGTTAAACGGGGTCACACAAACATACTGGAGCGATTCCCCTACACTTTTGCTCAGTCTTGTTACAAAATCAGCGCCTTCATCCGTGGGAGCCCTAAAATCAATTGTGGGACAAAAACATATTCCCTATTTTTATATTCACTCTCATAAAATCAGAAAATGGTTTGAAGAGGGTTATCACAAAACTCTTGCACAACCTCACTACCGTGCAATCAGCCAGCCTAGTGCAAGCCGGGTCCAAAAAGAAAAATAGGTTCCTGTGGTGGTGAAAAAACGGCTTTCCCAGGACCTTGGATTTGCAACATGTCTCTGGCCCATTACCCATCAACGGAAGTTGGTTGTACGGGAAGGATGATTCCTCACAGCCCTCTACTTTTTCTTGTGTTTTCTATCATTCGTGTATCATTTTTTTTACTTTTTCCTGATTTTTTTTTTACTTTTCCTTTCCATTCCTCTTTTGTTGCACTTTCTTTCTTTCTTCCTTTCGTTTTTTCTTTTTTCTCTTATTTTTTCTTTTTTTTCCTTTCTTTTTTTTAGCTGTCTCTTCCATTTCGCTCGCTTAGGAATTTCTTTTTCTTCGCATCACCCTTTTCGAGGGGAGTGGACAGAAGGAGCATGGTCGAACAACACCACAAGCCGATCTGGCGATGAGCTTGGGGGAGAGGATGGGAGGGAGTATGGAGCATCAGCCGTCAGACCTTAGCGTGAGGTACTTACTACTGCACACTGCTTGGGATACTGTCTGGGGAGCAGGCATCCCCCTTGAAACTTCTCATCCCCAAAGAAAGCATCGGGGACTTTCCGAACCAATAAATGACGAGAGGAGCTCGCCAAGGGAACGCCAAGGGAACGCCAAGGACTAAGATTTCCAAGAGAAGCCACCATGATACGGTACTCGAGTATGGGAGGCCTTGGAGGGCATCTTTTCATGAAAGGATATCCCATTTATTCAAATTGTCGCACCCTATGTAACTAGTGTCCTAGAACCTGTAAACCCATGCCCTGGCTGCTCATAGAGTTTCTACTATCGTCAAACCCTCATGTACGATAGAACTGCGAAACTTTAAGGGAGTGCCACGAATAGAGAGGGTATGCGAGGCCTTATGTGAAGGGGTGTTGCTGTTGCTGATGTTGCTCGTGATGCTTGCTTGCTGCATTATAGGAAAGAGTCGTAGCACCGACTGCTAGAATATCTTAAGGAAAAGGAACAAACAACATTTTTCGTTTTTTCTTTCCTTTTAACTCCTCTTCTTTTTTCTTTTTTCTTTTTTGCCTTTTTCTCTCTCTCACTCACCCTTTCTCCCTCCCAGGAAATCGCACAAAATTGTTTCGATGAAACGCGATCACAGCAGGTCTTCCGCTTTCCCAAAAAAAAATCCCAACCTACGCTGCACGTGGTAAGAACCCGAAACGTCAAGATTCCGTTTGGAAGGGCTCGCTTCGGTGCTCATCTCCTTCTTGGCGGTGCCAGGCATCGTGAGTGGCTTGTATGGATGTTCTGCTCCCCTTGTCTGCTTCTTTTTCTGCTGCTCCCGCTGGCTGGGTGCTGCTGCTGCGACACAAACGCATCTTACTCCACAGGTGAATTGGTGTTTCTTTGAAAAAATAAAATAAACATGATGCACCTTTACGATAATCACATACCTAACCAGAACCTCCTCCCAACCAACGGAAGGCTCCTTTTCTGTTCGGTGTGTGTTTTGCTTGAGGATTCCTGCTTGCTTGCACCTGCTTGAAAGCCCTTCTTTCAGATCGCCAATAACGTTGTTTAGACGAGGGGTGCGCGTGGTCTTCAAGATGCGGATTCCATCTGGTTGGCTTAGCCTCGTCTCATGTAACCTCCGGGATTCATCCTGTACGACTCTGGATTTGGTTACCAGACGAGAGCGGAACAAGATGGGCCTCTTGAGATGTCGGGCTAGAGATTCCCCATATTATACCCGGAACAAATTAACTATTTTGGGATTTCATCTTCAATTTTGTAGGACAAGATAGCCGGGAGGTTTTGCACGTTATAACCAGGGCAAGAGGCTGCAGTAGTGTGGCCCATTTCTTGCCCTCGAGACACGAAATTCTCCCTACAATGTTATTTCCATAATCTGCTCCCTTCTGAGTATTATTTTGTAGGAAAATTCAATCATAGGCATCGTCGATCCCTACCAGTATACCGGCAGCGCTACGCAAACAGTTCTACATTCAACAGGTGCCCTCCACTGAAAGGAAATGGATGCTTCAAATCCACGAACTTAAGAAGGTTAGTGGAGCACTCTAAGCTCAAGAAACCCTCGCCGTTCCTCTGGAACAATCCGGGCAGGTACTTGTACCGTAATCCACACTTCATCCTAAAACCTTCCCGGTGATGGGGAGATGTTTAGGATGATCTTTGCAGCTGGGCCAGAGCTCTTGGAGTGAGTGACATGGTGCAGGCGTCTCAAATCGACCCTCACCCTCACTGAATCCAAAAGGCCCGGCAACAGCAAAGTTTTTGGAGAAAAGCTCTGTCTGGAGCTACGGTACGGGTACGGTGCAGTACTCGGGGGTAGCCATAAGTCGGGCGCACTGCCCAAACGGGTAGGGAATCCGCGTGGCAACCGACCCAAATTAGGAAATATGAGTGATTTCTCATGATTACAACAGGTGAAGGACAAAAGTCAGGCGCACTTTGCAACTTCTTTCTTCTGCAAGTATTGTCCCCTCTACAAGCAGGCCCAGAGACCCACAGGATCACCAGTCTGCTTTCACCACACTTGTACCCAAAGCTTGTATTCATAACTTAGTACCTGCCAGACTTGTCGTTATTTATTGAGCCATAAAGGGGATATGGAGAGGAGAAGGAGGTGAATCGGGTGTGGGCATCAATCCTGCGATTAGCCTAGGGGGCCTGGTTACCCGGACCAAAACAAGCCCCAAGGCTGCCAAGCCGAGCAATAGTATTGCGCCCGACTTACCCTCACCCCCGAGTACTTAAAGTTGGCTCCTCTCTAATGCTATCAGCTCTGTTTTTCGGCAGAGTGGGGGTGGCAAGAGGAGCATTTGTTTTTAGGCCCTGTTCAGCATGCCAAAAATACGATAGTATTTCGCCTTTTACAGAGTATTATTCTCTTTATTATTATTATTGTTTGGCCTAGTGTTTGGCAACCACAAATACTATAGTATTTTTTTACTATAGTATTTTCTTAGAAATAAAATATAGCGATAATTCAAGCCTATGTTTTTGTAATATTATATAAAATTGTCAATCCAGTTACTGTTCTTTATAATACAAATCTTTCTTTCTTCTTTATTTTATGTCAGTGCTACACCAGCATCCCCACAGCCCAACTCCAACAAACCATTCCAACTATTCCAAATTATATTCTTTCCATTCAATAATACACTTCTATCTCCAATAATTACACCAGAAAAAAGCCCCCCAAGAAAACCATAGTGGGATAATCCCTTACAGCGATACTTCTCAGCTTCCTTATAAATCTATTAATTCATTTAACCAATTTCTTGTTAGTTGAATCTAGAACAAATACTGTACATTCATAGTCACTCTCATAATAGGATATTTGAACTTACAGCAATATACTTATTTCAGACTAATGCTGGCACTGTAGGAATATCCTTTCTCTTGTCTCAACCAAACCCTGAGTTTGATCTTATCTTGCGTATAATTTCAAACTCACGCTTAAGCTAATCCATATTCAAATTCAGAATTAGCTAGTATGCTTTACATATATTGTTTTTACATAGGATCTAAATATATAGCATTTACTTGGATCAATGTACTTACAATAACTTCCTTATTCTTTGCTTGAAGAGTAGTAATAGGCTTGCTAAGCTCGTATGCATATTTGATATTTAGCTCTGCCATAATCGTAGGTCAAAGAGTATTTTTAAAGCTACTCTCCATCTGATTGCCCTCACAAACATGCTTCAGAAGAGATTCTACAAGAAACCTCTCGTTTGAGGATATTCAAACACTGTTTCCCATAGTGGGTTACAATACTGGTGGATACAGACTATTGTATTAGTTAAATATTAAACAAATATGTTTAAGGGGTTGCATTAGACAACTTACCCTTGACTTGAAGGAATACAGCTAGGAGAATTCTGTGGGAAAGATCTTTGGTTGTGTTTAGAAAAACAAACTCCAGTTTATTTATATATTCTCACAATTCAATAAAAACTACCTATATAACATAGTACTATTACAAACATCAGATAAGATTTTGCTTATTAAGAAAAATACTATAGTGAAAAAGCAGTGTTGCCAAATGCCTTTATTATGAAAATAATAGAGTATTTTTATTTTAACTTATAAGGTATTTTCATGAAATACAATAGTATTTTTTTTTGGTGGGTTGCCAAACAGGGCCTTAAAAAAAAGAAGTGAACACTCATACGGATTTGTCCTGGGCTCTTTCTCATGCATATTACTATGCGGAAAATGGGGAGTAAGAAGGTCTGTTTCCAGTTCCTGGCACTACTTGTATATCTTTCCCATACTAGTAGAGTACCGGTACCTATCTGTACAAGTGCTTGGGATAAAGTTTCCGAACAGTTTAATTTAGGTTAACCCGCAAAATAAACCCTGTCCTGTAAGAAAACTTTTTTCTTTTTTTATTGAACTTTTTGTATTACGCTACACTACTCCTAGCGAAACAACTAAGCTAAGGTGAACCTACATTGTGGCCCAAAAAAGGCGTCATAGCAAATCCAAACCGACGATCCCAATAGCCAACAAGCTTCCCTCTGCGACATAACCCCAACATCAGGCACCTACGCTCAGGAACGATCTGGGGAAACTGAACAAGCAACATACCCAAATACCTGAGCCACTTTCCGGCCAGCCGACCTACGACCACGCTTCTCCAAAGAAATAAACAACCTCCGCCTCTAACACACGCTTCGCCTAAGGGCGCTAGGTCTCCCGTGACCATTACCACCCGCGGACAACAAAAGAAACTACAACTACCACCTAACCGAGCCCGGCGCCATGGACCATGTCACTTGCAATGGGTGACATGGACCATCCCCGACCCCAACAAACCCCGCCAAAAAGAACATGATTTCTCCAAAAACAAAACCATCCCCTGCACAAAAGCAAAACCCGTAACCGAATTCTGAAAAAAACCAACACGATAAAATAGCCACTAAAATTCTGTTAGACTTATCTTCAGTTCGCCGCGGGTTAGGCCATGGAGAGGCATGAGGTTGTTCGTCCAGTGGTGGAGTATGGTGATATCGTGGAAAGCCAAGAAAACGGGTACCCCCTCCTGATCGGGATCAAACGCGGACCTCCTAATCCAAACCTGGCCGTCATAAACGGCCCTCCAAAAAAAACTATCTACACCCAATCCCCCTCCTCCACCACCCATTCTGGCTGTCGTATCCCGTGAGCGAGAGCTCAGCCACACCTGTGGCTCAGGCACGCCACCATTCTTGGCTAGCCGCCAGCCACCTCCTCACCTTCTACTCTTTCCCCACCCCCTTTTACCACGAACGTCGACCGAAGTCAACGAGCAAACAACGACAAAAGAATGACAAAAAGAAATGATAAGGGTAAAGGAAAACCAAATGTAAATGCATTGGCCGAACCATTAGTCCAATACTTAGATCGAAATCCAAACATACCTGATGAAAACCGACCTAAATCGATAATTAAAAGATAAAGTCCGTTGCCAACGTCCAGACAACTAAAGACTTGAAGTTTCTCGCGATCGAGATTCCAAGGATCCTACTCGTCGGCTAGTCCAATGTGACAGGTCACTAGGAGGCGCTTTTTCAATCACTGGGGATGTAAGAGAGACGGAGGATGTACGAAAACCTTCTTTTTTTCATTTTTTTTTGAAAAACTTTTTGTATTACGCTACAACTACTCCTAGCGAAATAACTAAGCAAGTGCGATCAAACGTCGTGGCCAAAGCAGCATCCATGCAACTCCAAAACCGGTAGCAAACCATGAAAACCTACATCTGCGACATAACCCCAACATCGGAATACCTACGCAGTGGATTGGCCCGGGGAAGACCGTACGTGCAACGCAAACCGAATACCTGAGCCACTTTCCAGAATTCACTTAACAAACTGATCATCTGCAAAGACATAGTAAACAACCTCCGCCTCTGCTGTCTCTTCGGCCTAGAGGCCCTAGGTCTCCCACGATCAAGCCTCCCGCAGGTGACAAAAGAAACCAAAACTACCAACTCCCGACCAGCGCCATGGCCCACAAAACTTGTAATGGGTCTCGTGAGCCATCCCCGACCTCAAACCCACCTCGCCGAAAGTATGTTTTCCTCCACCCGAATCCTTTCCTTCACACGTAGGCGCTACTTGTAACCGAAATCCGAAACCGACGACACGATAAAAAAGCCACTAAATTCCTGTTAGTCCATACTGCACCAAGCCTTGTGTGGCGCCGCGTGTTAGGCCATGGTCGGGCACGAGGTTGTACGTTTAGCGGAACGGTATGGCGTAAATGTCGAAAACCGAAATACAGGTACCCTTCCCGATCTGGAAACTTTTCTTGCTACCCTAAATAGGTAGCCACCACACACCCGGTCAACACGTTCTCCGAAACCTAACCCCCGGTTCAACGCCATTGGCCCGCCAACACCGCCACCACCAACACGTCAGCCGCCCACCACACCAAACCGGAATCCTACCCCTATCCCTAAACTCTGGGGGTCAAATGGACCCCCCGCTCCTATCCCCAAACTCGTTCACAAAGGAAAACCGTATCGTGGAGTCCTACTGCCTCCTGCCCGCCCATCGTAATTAAGCGTGCGAACATCTGCCAATCATTGAAAAATCCAAATCAATCCTGGAAGATCATGCCGATAGTATTGGAAAGATAACTCTTGCGAGTAACATCAAACCGAAGAAAATGACTCCCCAGAAGAGGAATCACCGAACTTGAAGCTATCGTGAGAAAGCAAACAAGGAACCTGACCGGTCCACGGTGATAAAATGACACCTCACATGGAGTTGTCATTTCAATCGTTGTAGTTGTAGGGGAGACGGGGGTTGTACGAAAACTTTTCTCTTTTTTTTTTTTTTTGAAAAACTTTTTGTATTACGCTACAACTACTCCTAGCGAAATAACTAAGCAAGTGTGAACAAAACATCGTGGCCAAGAAAGGCATCCATGCAACTCCAATCCGAGAACTCCAAAAACTGACAAGCTTCCATCTGCGACATAAACCCAACATCGGAAAGCCTACGCACTGGATCGAACTGGGGAAGAACGTACGTGCAATACTAACCGAATAACCTGAGCCACTTTCCGGCAAGCCAGCCTAAGATCCCCGCTCCTTCAGAGAATTAAACAACCTCCGCCTCTGCTGTCTCTTCAGCCTAAAGGCCCTAGGTCTCCCTCGACCATGCCTCCTGCGAGTGACAAAAGAAACCAAAACTACCACCTCCCGACCGGCGCCATGGACCACGAAAGTTGCAATGGGTCTCGTGGACCATCCCCGACCTCAAACTCTCCTCGTACAAAAGTATGTTTTCCACCACCCGAATCCTCTCCCTCATCTTAAGGCGCCACCTGTAACCGAAATCCGAAAAACGACGACACGATAAAAAAGCCACTAAATTCCTGTTAGTCCATACTGCACCTAGCCTTGTGAGGCGCCGCGTGTTAGGCCGTGGTCGGGCACAAGGGTGTTCGTTTAGCGGTGTGGTGTGGCGTAACTCGTCGAAAACCGAAATACAGGTGCCCCACTCGATCGGAGACATTCGCGCCCCCCTAAAAAAAAAAGGCAGCCACCAAACACCCGGTCAACAATTCCTCCGAAACCTAACCCCCCGGTTCAACGCGATTGGCCCGCCAACACCGCCACCACCAACCCGTCAGCCGCCTACCACACCAAACCGGAATCCAACCCTAACCCAAATCTCTGGGGGTCAAATGGACCCCCCGCTCCCATCCCAAAACTCGTTAACAAAGGAAAACCGTATCGCAGAGTCCTACTGCCTCCTCCCTGCCCATCGTAATGAAGCGTGCGAAAATCCGCCGATCGTTGAAAAATCGAAATTAATCATAGAAGATCATGCCG
>Ga0307507_10007723_pt1 | contig 15354 bp, 12 predicted proteins | sample 7_EM_MG_FD_207223 | JGI IMG/M metagenome (GOLD analysis project Ga0307507, IMG submission 207223) | Populus trichocarpa ectomycorrhiza microbial communities from riparian zone in the Pacific Northwest, United States - 7_EM | ecosystem: Host-associated > Plants > Roots > Unclassified | place... | reverse complement strand
AATTTCCTATAAAGATCTTCCCATTTTGGTAGAATTCAATTCTGGGGGCTTCATTTTCTATCTTTTGAGTCTTTTCTTGGGTTTCAGCTTCTGGGGTTTGAAGTATTTCAAGCGGCGGCGGCGGTGGTGGTGGAGGAGGAGGGGGCGAGAGTTTGCTGGAGAGGCGGAGTTTGGTGGAGAGAGAAAGAGGGTTGGTGGTGGTGGTGGTGGTGGTGCTTGTTACTGAGGGTTTGGAGGGGTTGAGGAGGGTTTTGAGAGGGTTCTTGGGGAATTTAGGGGTGGTTGGGGTTGGGGTGGAGCTGGTGGAGGGTGTTGGAGTGAGTGATTTGGGACGGCGAATAGAGGAAGAATTGGTGGGTTCTGGTGGTGGTGGAGGTGTTGGTTTGAGGGAGAAAGAAATGGTTGTGGTGGCGATGGAGGAGAAGGGAGTGGGAGAATGAGGGAAGCGTGGGGTGGTGGAGAGTGGCGAAATATCCATTATCTGTTTACTGTTGAGACTGAGGAAATGGTGGTAGTTTTTGAAACTTTGGGTACTTCTTCTCTTTATATGCGCTTAGAGTAAGTATTCTAGAAATAGGCCTGTACATGGGCTAGAAACTTTTAAAAAAATATATAGAATATAATATAGTATTTAATTATTTTTCCAGATAAAAAAAATATTTAATTACGGTTTTAAGATAGAATAAAGATCTAGACACTCTCTTCACTATTTTCGCCTAAACAGTGCCTAAAAAACTGGTTTGGTATGGCGCATGGAGTTCATTGACTGGAAACTTGCCTTGGCAACATTTCACCTAATGGAAGTGCTCAATTCTTAGTGGAGCATTGTCGGCGTAGCATACACCTTTGACCTTTAGACGACTCACTCGTGATAAAATATAGGGGATGAATCAAAGCCTTGGGCACTCTGCACATTGCAAGCATCCACCCACTGGTATTAGGAATTCTTGCTCATGAAAAGACAAATCATTCTGCAGCGGCACAAGCTTGTATTGAACAATAGCATGCGAGTCACCATTTAACATGGGGGGTTCTACAGCTTGCTTGATGAAGCCCAGGGAAGAACAAATCACACTTTCTCCCGAGTAATGATGCCTAATAAAATTGAAATGCAAGGTGTTCACATACTTGAGCACATGACAAAAATGGCATTATAAGACGGGTTTAAATCAACTAAAAATATCATTCTTTAACAGCAAAATCAACTAAATCTCCAGTTTTTAACAATCAAGTACCAATACCCACTGAGGGTAATATCCATAACAGACACTGAAAGCGAGCACTAAAAAAAGACAAGACAAGATATTTAAAGTTCTTGCACTCGAACATCCTATGGAGGTTAATTTAACTCAAGAACCTCCTAGCACCACCTCCCCTACCGAATCCCTGAGTGGGAAGCATAGGCTGAGGCTCAACTTCAACAAGCCCAGGAACATCTGACATCCCAAGAGCGGCAAGCATGTCAATGGTCTCTTTGTCAACCTTAATCTCATGGATCTTAATGGCAGACTCCTCAGGCACGAAATCCATGCGACGCTCACGCTCTTCCTCTTGTAGTTTCAGTGAGATGCCACGAACTGGTCCCTTCTGAATACGCTTCATTAGATGGGTAGAGAACCCAGCAATCTTGTTGCGGAGACGCTTCGAGGGGATGATAGCAACCTCTTCCAAGATCTTCTTGTTGGTGTGGAAATCCAAGGTCATTTTAGAGTAGTACCTCTCAATGACCTGGCGTGAAGACTTCTTCACTGTCTTGGTACGAACACGACCCATCTTAGCTAATAAGCTGCTGCTGCTGCAAAGAGAAGAGTAACTGAAACTGTTATGGTGATTGTCATTTCCTTTCAAGGAAACATAAAAGCAAAAGATGAGAAACTACATTTTTTAATGATCTAAAGACAAAACACCATTAACTCTAAGTTCACACATGATGACACGACATCCAAAATGCAATGGAGCTACAAGAGGACTGCTTGAATTGTCAATGCTATAATCTTAAATTCAAATAATTCATTGAGGAGAGGAGCTCCACAAAAGCTCCTCAAAGACCATGAATAACAAAATAAAACATATTCTATTCAAATTATGGGGCATGTCAGATAAAACATCCTGTTTTCCAGTTTCAAAAGAGCTGGAAACCCAAAGTGATACCGTGTTGATAGTGGTCGGAACTATTCTAACCAAAAAAAGGGAAATGGGAAATAAAATCCACAACAAGTGTAAACTGAACATCAAATTACAGACAATAAATCAAAACTTCAAAAGCTTCCCACCACCAAAACAACAATAATTTTCAAGAAAAAAATCTTAAGTCTTAGGATTCTTTATTCATTCAAATGAGTAAGGTAATCAATAAAACTTGTTCCAGATCTCATACTTTCTCAGCAAACAAATCAATTACTAAAAACACTTCTTCAGCAAAAAGTAATATTAAGAACAGTTTTGCAGTCCCATTACTAAGAAAGTAAATATCCAAAGCATAAAAAGAAACCCAAAAACAATACCTTTATCCCACATTGTCTTAGCAACCAAACAGATCAAACACACACAAAAGCAACAAAAACCATATTTTTTTTTCAAAAAATTGATTAACTAAACAGATATCCCACAAACTAAAACATACTGAAGGTTTCTCTCTCTCTCACGAGATATAGTCGGTGGCTAAGGAAACACGAAGCAAGAAAGAAGTGAAAGTTACCTTCAAGATGCAAGGAGAGCCCCGATGACGAATACCGAGGTACTGCTGCGGCGTTATGGGAGGGAGGAAGAGAGTCTTCTTCAGGTATATAAGCAGTCTAGGGTTTGCGCCTGCCAGCCACTATTTTGTTAACAACTTAACGGGCCGTTCTACTGGGTCCATGTTTAGGTGTATGAAATAGAAGGCCCATTACGTTTTTTGGGCGGGGGAATAAGAAGCCCACTACGTTTTTCCTTTACTTCAATCGTTATTTTGTTTTTTTTTCCTTTACAATTTTTGTTTTAATAGAATCAATCTTTTGACGAGGTGAGTGAAATTTTTGTTAATGGATATGGATAAAACAGGTGCAGATCATGTTATTAAACCTCGTCTTGCCAGATCTCTCTAGTAGATTAATACGGTAATTTATTAATATAAAATCTAGTTAGAAATGTAAGTTTATCACAAGTTTCAAGTCACATGATTTGATTTTTAAAAAAAATAATATCTTTTTATTTTTTTTATCTTGAAATTATATAATTTTGAATTGATCAAAGTTAAGTTAGATTCAAATTAATAAATTTGATGCAAATTAACCCTAAAAAAGAGAGAGATTTAGCTTGTTAAGCTAAGGTGAAACCAATTGTTGGCCCTTAAAATTTTTGTTTCCGTATTTAAAGGCATCTACAGGTATAATATAAATAAAGTTACAGAGTTTTGTATTATTAAAGTAATGTTTAGTTACTGTTTTAATGCCAAAAAACAAATATAAACTTATTTAGTTGGAGAGAAGAAAACATAAAAATAAATTTATCTATATAATAATTTTAGAATGAATTTCTATAATTTTTTTAAAAATTCAGAAAATATCTTCAAAAACAATTTTTATTTTTATTATTTGTCTTTTTTGTCCCGACACAGTAATAAAACACAACCTAGCAATCTAGTGGACAAATTTATTACCTTTTTGGTGCATTAATATTACATTTTATAAAATTAAAAGATTAGCTTTTATTTGCATGTCACTAAAATATAATTTAGTAATTCTAGAAACAAGCTTCATAAAAGAATGGCAATCCCGAATGCAAGAGCTAGCTTCTGGACGTGGTGGCTCAGAAGTTCTTGCTTTCAGCTATCTTAGAGATCATGAAGGTCAAAGTCGGTCTCAGCTTTATTAACTAATTTAGTCATCTCTTCTAGCAAGTTATTCAACTCTAAATATATATCAGTTATTCTAGGATGGGTTCTCTCGCCAGCCATAAAAGTGTGAACTTTGTCCTTAATTTCGATCCAACTCTTGCCCCTCTCCTTCAAGATCTCACTCCCCTTGAGGGACTTCCTTGCTTTTGCAGCTTCCTCCCACTTTTTACTAGCAGCGTATGTGTTTGCCAGTAGAACATAGTTTCCTCCACGGTCAGGTTCCATCTCGAACAAGTTCTTAGCTGCAATCTCAGCTAATTCAAGATTCCCATGAATCCTGCAAGAGGCCAAAAGTGATCCCCACATTGAAGCAGTAGCAGCAAATGGCATTTTCGTCATCAACTCATGAGCTTCATGAACCAGTCCTCCCCTGCCAAGAATATCAACCATGCATGAATAATGAAGGACATTTGGTGACACGTTGTGCTCTCTTGTCATAAGGTCGAAATAGCTTCGTCCCTTGTCCACCAAACCTACATGAACACATGCGGATAATACTGCAACGTAAGTCACTTCATCCGGTTGCATACCCGTCTGCTGCATTTCCTCGAATAAGTTCATCACTTCCGAAGAGCAAGCATGTTTAGCAAACCCGGAAATTATAGCATTCCACAAGACAACATTCTTTTTCTCTATATTACAAAACAAAACATAAGCCTCTTCTATGCTACCACATTTGGCATACATGTCTACAAGAGCGGAAGCAACAAAATTATTCGGACCAAAACCAGTTCTACAAACAATAGCATGCACCTGCCTCCCTTCAATCAAAGCTGCCAAACCTGCACAAGCCCTAATAACGGATGATATCATAAACTGATTATTTTCAAGCCCCATTTCCTTCCCTCTAGCAAACAACACCAAGCCCTCTTCATAAAGCTCATTTTGCACAAACCCTGCCACTATTGAACTCCACGTAACATCATTCCTCTCAGGCATCCCTTCAAAAACACAACTTGCATCTTCAATCGACCCACATTTTGCATAAACATCAATCAATGAAGTACCCACAAAAACATCAGCATCCACTACAGCCTTGATAGCAAAGGCATGCAACTGCCTACAGAAAAAGACGTCACCTTTAGCAGCACAAGCACAAACAACACTAGAAACCGTGAATTCGCTGCATGGGCTTCCTTCTCTTTGCATTTCCAAGAAAATGTCGATAGCCTTTTCCTCCTCTCCATTCTGTACACAAGTACCGATCATTATATTCCATGAAACCATACTTCTCTCAGGTATTTCATCAAACACCTTACAAGCACGACGAATTAGACCACATTTCGAGTACATATTCATCAACATATTTGATGTTAAGGTATCTGTTTCTAACCCCAATCGAATCACTTGTCCATGGCAGGCCTTCCCTGTAATGGGTTCTCGATTTTTTGCACAGAATTGTAGTAAAGAATGCAACTTTAATACTTTGGTGGCGTCAAAGAAAAAGTCTTGTTGAGTTATAATTTCAGGTTTTTTGGTAGCGTTACCTAAGGAACAGAAGTGTTTACGGTAAACAATAAAATTTTCACTGAATCTCTTCTTGTTGCAAAAGATCCTAAATGTATTCATGTCCTAGCGAAGGATGTTTGTTCAGTAATTCATTTCTTTAATGGGGACAGACTTGTTTTCTCTGGTCTTGGCAAGGAAAGGCAAATAGTGCTTGAGTAGGCTTAAAGGCCTTTTAAAATGTGCTTCAATTAAGGCCGCGTTACCTTAAAATTTAATTTTTTTTTATTTTGATTAAAAATTATTTTTTATATATAATTTTAGATCGCTTTAATGTGTTAATTTTAAAAATAATTTTTAAAAATAAAAAAATATTATTTTGATACATTTCCCAGCAAAAAATCATTTGAACTGCAACCGTTACCACAATTTCAAACAAGCCTTGAATCTAGCGAGTCTTGTGATGTCATTGACCATAATTATTGGACTCGATCAGAACCCGGTTAAGAAGCTGGATTCTGAGTTATATGAGTTGACTCGAGTCAACTCGGAAAAATTAAAAATATATATTTAAAATTTTAATATTTAATATAAAAAAATAAAAATATTATTCTATTATTTATATAACAAACTTTAAAAGTGTTAATAACCAACTAAAAAATATAAAAAAAGAACGAGTCTTTTGCTAGGAGAAAAAACATATTTGATAAAAAAAGGTTTCAATCGGGTTTTGCTTGGTCGCCCGGGTCATTGGTCAACCCGGTGGGTCAACTAGGTTTTACCTAGTTTTTGTTTATTCTGGTCTTTCATCTTACTTGGACCGGTCCAGCCACCAGGTCGAACGGGTCCCGGGTCGACCAGCCAGGTCGATTCGGGTTTAATAACTATGTCCTTGATTGTTATACTCGACCTGATCCTACTATTTAATTTAAAAAATTGAAGATTTAAATTTTAATTTAAGCTATATTTCTAATTAAATTATGTAAGATATTAACTCGATAAAATCCAATTAATCTAGTTAGGATTTTAATAATTTAGTTGACTGAACATTTAAATCTGGTTGGATCAATACAAAAAAAATTATATATTATAGTTTTAATAATAACAGCCTATTCAAACTGACTCACTGGTTTATAAAAATTGATTTGATAACTCAGTATTTTTTTTTCCAGTCACGGATTAATAGCTATGCTAAAATCTCAATATTTTTGGGCACAAATATTATTTTTTTTTAAATAGCGTTTCTATTGTGATGGACAATTATGATATGCAGGGATATTTAAAAATATGGTTAATGTTACTTTACAAACTTCTTTTTATTTTAAGATTTATTAAAATAATATATATTTTTTTATTTTTTAAAAATTATTTTCAATTTCGATTTAAAAATTAAAAATAATAATTTTTATCAAAAACATAATTTAAAAAGGGTGAAATCAAGAATTTCTTTCTCAAAGAAAGAGAGTCGATGAAATAATGTGTGAAAAGAATCTCGTTGACATGGAATTGCATGTCATTGTAGGTAGCAAGTTGATGTTAGCTGGTTCAAAAAGCTCCCCATGATGATGATGGAGACTGTGACATGAGTGAGGACAGACCCAGATTGTCATCCTCCTGGCTTGTAAAATCAAGCAGGAGAGGTACAAAAGAAGGCAAAAATCTGCAGATTCACAAAGGCACAAATCTTGTGGACCCTCGTGTTCTTACACTGAAAATTACACGACCAAGACTCTCACCAGCTTTAATTTTTCAACTCCCCACTTACAAAAATCATCAGCTCAGCTGCTTTATCTTCTGGAAGGGGATGTCTTTTCAGAGAATCATCACCGTAATCTAAACTGAAAGTCACTAGCAAGCGGCCAAATAAGAGATATTCCAGCCAGCCCCATCATTTATCCTCGCCTCATCATCTCTTTCCCGTGCCTTGCTTTACTGAGCTGTGCCTTTCATACTACCAGTTTGCGGTGGCAGGTATCTCGTGATTTTTGTGTGGCTGGGACAGTGATAACACCACAATGCTTTGGGAAAAGTGTGGTCAGGTTTTGCTAGGTTTTTTCCCTTTGGATTTTATTTATTAAAAAAAACAATAAATATAGCATCTTGATTGAGTCCCCTGAAAATTGATTTTTCCAATTAAATCCCCCATGTGATTAGACATTATCCCTGTAACACCCCTACCATGATACCATCCAATCATTTACGTCCCAAATTTTACATGGATTCGGGATAGTTGGGTAACGTCCCCAATTAGATGAAGGACTCGATTGTGAATTTTTTTTGTTGGGGTAGTCAGCTGAAAATGGTGTGATGGGTGGGCATATTCATCTTCTCTTGTAGTTCAAAGGTCTGTGGAGATAATATAAGCAACGCATCGTTCTTTATCTTCATGGCAAGATCTATTGACATGGCATGAGCTTGAGAAATATATTTTATCTTTTACAACATAGTATTGTTTTCAAGGATCTGTTCTATTTTCTGGAAAAAAAGAGAGAGAGAGAGAGGCTGAATCTGTGCATAAAGTAAAAGAATATGAGCGCTACAACATCACTTGAATTATTTTTGGATTGGTCTTCTCATTTCCCTTTTCACCTTTTATCTGCATAGAATCCATTTAGTGGAAACCACCATTTGCTACCCACTTCTCGTTGGAGGCATCCTCTGCCCTAGTTTTTCAAGATGCTCATGGAGCATAAATCTTATCCGATATTGACCAAAAACATTCTGAAGAGAAAATCAGATTTTGTAATTAGTCAAACCATCTCACCATGTACTTGCGAGTTATTAAACTTGATTCGGGGTTTGACTTGGTATAAAACTTCGATCATGGGTTGGAAGAGTTAACACAAGTTAATATGAATTAACATATATATAATTACGTAGTTTTTTTATTGAATCTTAACAAATTAATTAGGTTAATCCAAGTTTTTTATGGAGAAATCAAAGCTAGACGAGACAAGATTGACGAACTTTTTCGTTACAGTACAGGTCAAGTATATATGGAGGAGGGTTAGAGGAGAATCAGAATAGAATTTTACCCTTATTAAGAACAGAAGGACAACGTCATTCTTCTCACTTTAATTTTTTAGGGTAAGAATTCTGAAGCATGGTTTATTAAAGGCACGGTGATGGGATAACAGGTCTGAGTGTAGTAGTTCGTAAGACGCCGATGGAGGCCCCTGTTTCTCTCCCAATGGACACGGTGAGGTCCAAAACTTTGTGAATGAACATGAAGAAACAGGTGCAAATTGACCCCTGCACTAGACAAAAAAGATTCAATTAGGATATGGAAGTTAAACGGAACCAGTGGTTGGCCCATGATTCTTTGTTTCCATGTCTATTTTGTCACAAGGCATGGCCTTCTGCTCTTGCTGGATGATTTTCTTCTTTTTTTTACAATTAATAATGCATAGATAAATTCATAGCTTTTGGGTAGTGTTTTGTAAAAGAATTGACAAATATATAAAAGATAAAAATCTTATTTGACCGCAGAGATAGGGATATACAAAATATACATATCTTAAAAAGATATCTACCTGAATTCTTGTCATTCTAAGACCGAATATACAAGAAAACATATCATACATCTCTATTGACTTTATTTTTATATTTCGAGATAATAACTAAACAATATCTTGATGTGTGTGTATATATATATAACTTATTCTAAATTCCTTAAATTCGGTGGTTGTAATAATAAAAAGTCATCATCAAAAAGCATTAGTGGAAGAATATCAAGTGTATTTTATTTATGAATTTAACGCTTATCTCATTAATCTTGTGGATCCTGAAATTAACAATCACGTAAGCATTCAGTGACTATGAAAAGACTCAAACTCATGATCATTAAAAATCAAACTTAAGATCTGACCGGTTAAGCTACCCCTCGTGTTAATCTAACTTGTATCTTTTTTTTTTAGTTTAACGTGGGTATCCGGACCAGCTTGCACGCATCTCGACTAACTTGTATCTTAATTGCATGGATTATTGTCATAGTCAAAAAGAAAGTGGAAATGAACTTCATGATGAGGCAAGACCACTCCACTCGTATCGACCTTGCAATCGACATGATTTGCCCTAGCTTAAGTTTTCATTGCAGGTTGGTTAATGGAGCTTTAAGAAAGGAGTGACAAGACATCGGGGAAATTGTTCTTTTCTATCAACCATCTGCACTATGATTCTAACTCTATCCGGTGTAGCTTGTTAAAGAAATCTCTTGTTATTTGTCAATTTGTATTTAATTAGGCAATCAGCTTCAATAATCATGAAATTATGCAAAAGCATCTTTTCCTTTTCAAAGTGACATCATATCGAACTTTTCTCACTTTTGATTTATTCTCAAACCCCATTTCTTTAATCCAATTTGATTATGAAGATCATCATTCCCACTTCCCAGAGTATATTTCAACAAAATCCCAATTTTTTATTCACCGTCAAAATCCCCCCCTTTTTTTCCCATTCAAATTATCAAAATAATAGAATATTGGTAAATCCAACGAAAGGTGTAAAAACCATGTTTAATATTAAACTCGATTTAAGTCGATTCAAGAAGAAACCAATATATTATCTGATTCACCCAAATTGACCTTTATTTTGAAAAACGGATTCAAATTGATGTCATTTTAACCTTTTAATTGAGTCCAATCGATCCAAATTAACCAGAAGGAACTCATCATGGCTCCATCATCGGCCAGGATTAATCACTGTGGTAAAAACACAATGGAAATGACTTCTTTTCTATGCTACGCTGCTCTCATTCATGAACTGTTCAAGTCAAACAAGCAAATTTAATAGTAGTTGATGGATCACATGAGCTGATGTACAAAGGATCACACAGCCTAATTTCAAGTCTACCTCCCTTCACCACCTATACAAGCAGCCACTTCTGCAAAATTCCTTCTATTCTATGCCTTCCTTCGGTATCCATCAACCACTCAAAAAGTAGAGGTCACTACCAAGGAAAAGATAAATGAGAAGGATAAATTTTTACACTTTGAAACTAGGGTCCTGATCACTCTCTCCTGATTCCTTCAAAATCCCACCATTCTTTTGACCGAAAGAGCCTTCTGCTTCAGCATCGAAGCTAGCATGGACACTGTACAGAACATATACAAGCACAGCAAGAGCTGAAAAGAAGACGAACCGCACATAGGATGGACCACCAAGAGACCCCAACAAGAATATGTTCAAGAAGATAGATACACATGGTATCCATGGCATCAATGGAACACCCCAAAATTCAGGCTTTCTTGCTTGTGGCACCAAGCAATGAAAGAGCTGTATTATTGCAATCGCTATCACCGCGCAAGCACCGAGCATAAAGGCTTTTCCCTTGCCTTGTGGCATGAAGTGCCAAATGAGAGTGAATAGGATAGAGGTCAAGGAAAATGAGCACAGGAAGGCTAATGTAGGCCATGGATTAGTCGTCCCTATGGCTACGTAACGTCTGTAAACTACAGCATTAGCCACCATGTAGAAGACAAATAGTGTGCCGATTGATACGAGATTGAGGAGGACATTTAAATCAGTGAAAAGAGCAATTGCTGCAGTGAAGATTCCTGAAAAAGAAATCACAACACATATTAAAGATGATGTGTTAAGAATTGATCACAACAGGATAACAAACTCAACCTTGTGAGCAAGTGTCAATGTCACTCAGTAAATTCCTAGCACATGTCTTGTAAATATCATAGTTTTCTGTACTGATTTCTTTACAGTTTAGTACTGTATCTTCGAAGCTCGAAAACCCTAGTTTTTATATTCATCTTAGTAGAAGTAGTACATAATCAAATGCTGTTGAAATGTTGCCGCATCTAGCAGTTTCCACTAGATATCAACATGCCTGGCATGTGCTCTCCTCTTAATTCATCCACTTCTTTTCAGAGACGCATGCCAGTCCCGCCTAATCTGTTTATATAAATTCAGCCATCTTTAGAAAAAGATTTGCTGTCTTCAAGAAAACTTTTAGTATTTCTTAACTAAACAACAAATCCTACTTCTAGAACTAGTAATTAACTAATTGATGCAAACTACACATCATCAAACACTCAACCAGTCACGTGAACAGGAGAAAAGGGACCAAGAAAGACCAATTTGAAGAATCTAATAGTAAAATGTTCACTCACTTTCTACAAAGCAAAGGCATACCAATTTGGCAAGGTGATGGTCCAGCTCAGAGGGTCCAAAATACAATGAGACAAAGCGCGAGTTCCTCGTAAGGGTTTCCTATTAGGGACACTTTTGGACGTACCCTGCCTCAATAATTTACAGGGCATAACATTTGTCCAAGCTTACATGCGCTATCAAACAACCAAATAATGTTAATTTTCAGCATATCTGTACCTTGTACAAAGTGAAGGTTGCGCTCACTAAATCTATATTCTATCTCGTAAACTTATATTAATCCATCCCACAGGAACCAGTAATTCTTCATGCATGGCCTCGCAGCAAATGCATTGCTTGTTGGGTAATGACTACACAATTCCTGCGGGGCAAAGGAAAAACAAAAAACTAGCAATTCTAATTCTCTCGTCAAGATTAAATCCCTTCCCAGTTACCGTTTTACACATGACATCCGAAGGGCCATTCCCTATACCATTTCTCTAAAAGCCATGGTTGTATCTTAGTCCCAGTGGCCTAACTTGGCTGGTTGACTCTGAAACTCACCATCGGGATCTTGACTTGGACCAGGTTTCAAGATATTAACTCGCAAACCAAATCCAACCATGTCAACTCCAGTTAAAATTAAAAAAAGAAGAGGAGAAAATGCCGTTGTAATAAAATAATTAATTCGTACTGGTCTGGAGATTCATAAATGGACTCGACAATTCGATGATCCAGATCCGTTTTCAGGTCAGTTCTAGAATCCGATCTGGTCTTAGTCACAACAAGAAGGCAAAACGGCTAGTAATTAATGCTCTCCATTTACAAGGAATGAGAGGCAACAACATTAATCAAGAACATAAATGCATCACGACCTGCAAAACTGAAACGGTTCAAGCAGGCCCCATCACCCAACAACCTATCAAGAACAAACTCCAGAACATCGAGGATAAAGCCAAGACTATCCACGTTACAGAGCACACACAAATATTTCATTATTAAAAACAAAAACAAAAAAAGACATGACAAAACATTTCTTCATACGTGCAGGTGATAATTTTCAAGAAAAAAACAAGCAACCACATGATAAAAACACGTACCAAGAAACGCGGAAGCATTAACGGGCGTTGATGTCTTTGGGTGGACCCTGGCAAACCAAGCAGGGACAACATTGGACCGTCCGATAACACACATGTATCTAGCTTGTCCCAGCATTGCAACTAATAATGACGTCAGGATCCCAAAGCTGGCCCCTATCCCTATCACGTTAGACACCCATTTCCAGCCGTCTGATTTCCCTCTAAATGCTGCTGAGAATGGTGCGTCTGCATCAATCTACATGGTCACCACCGCACCCAATAGCTAGAAACTTTCAGTCATTTTCCAAGTAATTTGCAGTGGCATTAAATTAATTATCATTCTAATTGATTGATTGATTAATCAATTACCATATCATAAGGGAGGAGCATGGACATGGAAGCGGACATGAGGCAATAGAGAACGGTGACAATTATAACAGAGCCTGAAACTCCAATAGGGATATCCTTAACTGGGTTATGGACTTCTTCAGCTAGAGTAGAAACAGCGTCATATCCGATATAACTCAGATACACCATTGCTGCTCCATTGAACACACCAGGAGCTCCGAATGGGAAAAACCCAGATGGGTTCTTTGGGTCTGCTGGCTCTGTGAAGTTTTTCCAATCTCCTTTCCAGAATCCCATTAGTATCACAAACCCAATGAACAATATGTGTAAGGCTGTTAACACCATGTTCACAACTGAACTCTCTCTTGTGCTGTCAACCAAGAACAAGCTGGTCATATTTAGCAAGCGAAAGCTGGTCTGAGAATACTGTGAATATTATAAAGAAACGATTTTTTTTATGGTACCTGTAGCAGATGATGAGAGTAATGGCTAAGACAACAAGGACTGCAAAAATATCAATTTCATTGAAGCCATCTGGGAGTACATGGACAACAACTCTCCATTTTGATGTGGAAATGCCAATTGCTGAGCCTAGATAGGCAGTGAAGCTTCTAGCAACAGCGGCGTTTGACATGACATAATCCATTATAAGATTTGCACCGGTTAAAAACGCTGCAAACTCACCTGTCAAGAAACAAGGAAAATCCAGTAAGCATTTTTGCCAATTGTGCAACAGTTCGTCGGCAGCACACTAGTGGTTGTTACTTACCAAAAGTGACACGGAGATAACTGAAAGCACCGCCGGCGACGGGCATGTCGACGGCAAACTCGGTGTAACAAAAGGCGGAGAGGAGAGCACAGAGACCAGCAATGGCATAAGAGATAATAACTGATGGGCCAGTGCATACACGGCTGGCACGGCCAGTGGTGACAAAAACACCAGCACCAACCATACCACCGATGCCAAACCCAACAAGGTCATACCAACGAAGAGTTCTTTGCATGTCAGAACCAGACCTGGCCTTGACCCTGCTCATTTCTTCATAAGAAGTTGAGACTGAACCAGCCCGCCTGGCAAAACGAGCTGGGGTCTGAGCCAGGGCCTGAATGTAAGAATTCAAGCTAGAGAAAGAGGAACCATGACTGCTCTCCATTGACAAAAAAAAAACCTCTTTTTATCGATCTTATATCTCTTTCTCTAGCTTCTGTGTGGGGAGTGAAGAGGAGATGAGTGGGACTTATAAAGGGCTTGGACTGACAATGGAAGGTGAATAAAAGGGCCACTTTGTGTGTGTGTGTGTGTCAATCAATTTCTCTTCTCTTTGCTTTGTATTATAGTGTCCACTATCCTGCTGGCTGCTTTGACCATGGTTATTCTTAGAAAAGGATTCATATAGCTAATGCTATGGCATTGTTGTGTGGATGTTTTTGGATTGAATTTGGTATGTGTAGACGTGAACATTGATGAGCAAAGGAGGATTTGATCTCAAGTGGTTGTTGATTCGATTGGTTTTTGATAGAGGTAGATTTGGCATGGCTTAGCGCCGCTTGGGAGCGTGTGTATCCCACTTTGTTAATTACGATTTAAACTTTAGAGGCATTAATGTTATGTTCAAGAATCGATCAAGAATGGTTTAGCATGTGTAAAAAAGGGTTGATACGTTTTAATTTAATATTTTCATGCCAAGATGGTTGAAAATATATTAATTTGACAGTTATTTATTATTATTTTTAAATAACATGGGTATCCGGATTACAAGTTCTGAAATCATTAACATAAGTGATCATGAGAAAACTCAAATCCGTAAATGGAAAAAATTAAACTTCATCAAGAACATAAAAACAAATAGTTCCTGGGTATCCATTCTCTAACGCGGTTAATCACGTGGTTTGCCGTGTCTTTAAACAAGACACGTGGCTTACGAGAAACAATGCAGTGTTAGCAAACACCATGGCTGTGGTGCATGATTGATCACACCACCTAACGACGCCTCTGGCTGGGCAAAAACCATGCTTGTAGTTGTAGCTCTTATCAAGTAACGAGGCTCACAATCTCGAAAAGTTAATTAATTCCCTTTATTCAGTACGCTGAATGAAGCAAAATTGGTGGTTGAATCTCGTGCTGGATTCAAGAAAGGTATCCTTATTCATTGTGGTCCAAAAAAACCCATCGAAACAAATTTCATATCATAGATCCACTAAATAACTCTTTTGTTCTTGTATTTCTTCCATGGAGTTGTTGTTTTTGTGTTCTTGAAATGTTTTGATATCTTACTGTAAAGTGAACTTGTATTTGATATAGTTTAAAATTAGAGTCGAAGTAGATCTGAGATGGGTTTAAATAATGCACTGCAAAGTGCAAACAACTTGGTGGCGAGAACGGGAAGAGGAGAAAACAAGGGGCTGTGGGTAGGTGCTAGAAACGTCTAAAGGGAGTGCACTAGCCTTGCCTTTTATTTATCACCATTAATGACACTTTGTATCGAATCACCTTCATGATGATGA
>Ga0307507_10007722_pt1 | contig 15355 bp, 12 predicted proteins | sample 7_EM_MG_FD_207223 | JGI IMG/M metagenome (GOLD analysis project Ga0307507, IMG submission 207223) | Populus trichocarpa ectomycorrhiza microbial communities from riparian zone in the Pacific Northwest, United States - 7_EM | ecosystem: Host-associated > Plants > Roots > Unclassified | place... | reverse complement strand
GGAGTACGAGTAGTAGAATCAATGAAAGGGACACGCCACGGGGGCGTCTGGGCGATCTTATAGTAAACGTCACGGGGTGACGTCAGAAAGAAGAGGATAGAGCGTGCGCAAGATTGGGATTGTGTCAGGAAGAGTTGAGATAGTTCCCCACACGTCTGGGAGGCATCATGAGGGCATCTAGATATTACCTAGGAGCGTACAGATAGAATAGAAAAGGTCAAGCTACGATCAGGACACATAGCACGTAGAGAGGGTGAAATCAGGATAATGGTGCGCCGGCAGAGAGTGTCTGGAGGTAGAAGCCAAAGGAGGGAGATGCCAGGACTAGAGAGCTCAGGATCATGGGATCCCGATGTGAGGCGTCGGAACGAGCGAAGCCCAGGCGCGGAAGATAAAGATCGGACGTCAGGACAGAAGACGCCAGGATCAGTGGTGATCAGGATGGAGCGGCACATCATCAGGCGTCGCCCTAGTGCAGCAACCGAGAATCAGAGGTGTTCAGGACGCAAGAGCCGAGGACCAGGCGCAGTCAGGGTGCAGAGAACGTAGGGTCCGTCTCAGGATAGCGTCAGGGCGCGGCACATCAGGTCACGCAAAATCAGGACGCAATGTCAGATCGACGTTGCGTCCTGATTCGCGATTGACGTTATGTGGGCTAGGTGCGCCAGACGCATGGGGCGCCCCTGGCGTAGAGTATTATTTTTGCTGATGAAGTCTCCTGGTTTTGAGATTTCAATTGCCGGGTGTGTAGAGGAGATGGTTTGTGACCAAATCCCATGCCCCAAGGGTTTACTTATATAGAGGTTCCTCCCTCAACCCTAACCCTGCGTGACTCATACTTTCACCTCACGAGACTCATGCCTCATAGTGAGTCATAGTGTCAAATCCCGCAGCTGACTTGTATGAGTCACTTGCGCCATATCTCGCAACCAATCAAAACCCATAACACAGTTATAGTGTTCCGAAGGGGTCACATATGTGAAACCCATGACTAATAACTATGAGTCATGTGCGAAATACATAAACAACCAATAACAATCAACCAATGATATGCTATTGCGTCGTCATGTGAAAACCTATGAGTCAACTGATCTTATAGCGTGAATAATAATAAACCAATGACTAATAACATTAGTCATGAGGAAATCTGCCTTGCTTAGTCACTGTTTGTGACACTTGGAGACTGATTGTGATAGTGATGAGATTTAGGTTTCATTATTATATCCTTGAAATAAGAGTTTCATTTTCTTTTTGGGTTGTAACCAATACTCATTACTCGTTTGATTTTGAGGATCGTTTAATTCCCAGTATGTTTTATGATTGAGTTTGATACTCATGATGTTTTATGTTTGATTTCAAGTATCGTTTGATACTTAGGAGGTGTTTGGCCCGCAATGATTCTGATTTGAAAACATGATTTGAAATTATGAGGTGTTTGGCATGCCCCTGCGTGATTTTGATCTGATTTAGCGCTTCATCTAGTTACATATTTTGTAGATGAAAAAAGTTAGGGTACCTGCATTTAACAGTTGAAATAATATATTATAGTTTGGCATAACACATGATTAATTCTAATAATATCTGCCAAGACAATTTCTCAATCAGTATTAGTCATTCAGATAAGGTCAAAATCATAGGGCATTTAGCATGTCCTAATCTTTAAATCATAATCTCAGATCAGCCTGATTTAGGTTACCAAAATCTGATTTGAAATTGCCAAGACCTGATCTCAAATCAGAATCAGTGGCGGGCCAAACACCCCCTTAGTATGTTTTATGTATTGTGTTAAGATATTGTTTAATACTTGGTATATTTTATATAACTTTTCAAGGCTACTGTTTAGGAGTCTTTATGATTATTATTTACAAGACTCTAGTTAGCCTAACAAGGGTATTTAAGACCTGCTATTTCTCCGGACTTAGAGAAAGCAGACTCCGACAGACAGTATTTTCAATATACTTGGTTGAACAGTTACTTCTTCAGTTCACTTCGAGCCTCCATTAATACCAAACATACTTAGCTATTATGCACTACTTGGTAGTTGCAATATAGTAAGAAGTTTTTTACAACAACTTACTCTAAAGCCTTGTGTACTTAGTCTTGTTAGATACCACACTTTAGTATAGATATAGTATTGTTACCCTATCGATTCCCGCTACCACCCAGGAGACGGTTACAGTTATAAGAAGGGCTACACCGTCATCAATCATTAGTCAATGATTAATTTTATCCACTTATTATGATATATGAGATAGAATTTCGTTGCAGCTATAAGTTCTCCTTATTGATTCTATTAACATTTTCCCATCCAATGGATGGCTACAACGTATACACTCTTATAACCAATGTGCCAACACCTCTTCTTTTTATTATGAACAAGCAACTTACAATTCTTCAGCTGAATACATAGAGTCCCAATTTTGGGACTGGAGGTATTTGTTAGACTCCCTATATAGTTTAATAGTGTGCCCTGCTAACAGGTCTGTGCATCTCTTTCTAATATAATATTATTAATATGCACAGTAATTGCTTTACATTACTTCTCTCTAATACTAGTTTTACTCCACACCTTCTACTAATAATAAAGAAATCCACAAGCCTGTTTTGATTCACCTCTCTTTAAAATCATTTGCCCTTAATAGTAGTATTTATCAAACTGAGCTGGTATTAAGATTTCAAAAATAGATAGGCTCTAACTTGAATTATTGGTATTTTAAATAAAAGCTAGTATTATTATTCCCTGGTATTGCTAATACAAAATGCAAAGTACCACTATTTATTTATTCTCTAAACTATTTAATGCTCTTCACATTTTCTAATAAACTGCAGTATTGAAGTCAATGATTGTAGGAGAGAATGATACATGAAAACAGGTAGTATAGAAAACCTTTACAATATAAATAACAATATTAATCTTACCAAATATAATATCAATAATATCTATCTTTTCTAAAAACACACAACCAGTAATATCTCTTAACAGGAAATATAAATTAACTATAAGTTCTTTTTGTTTTCGTAGAGCTAAAGGATAATATAAGGTCAGAGAACTAAATATACCAGCCTCAGTTACTTGCTCTTTTCAAAAGTATCCAGATGCCAAGGTACCAAGTCCAAGTTTACACCTGAATTCTCTATTCTTGAGGCTAAGGTATCAGCATACTTTTGAAAACACCAAGTATTATGTTCTCAGTCTCTTCTTGTTCTGTTATTCCTACTTTCCTTCTTTCTTTTGCACTATTGAAATAGTCAACAATTGAAGATATGATATCTCAATGTCTTCTTTGTCCCCTCCTGTTCTCCACATTCTTCAGTAATTCCTCCCCTCATCCTCATAGCGCAATTTCTTAGTGTCACCGAATTCGTTGTTTCACCTCTCTGGGGGAAGGAATATCGCAGAGGGTGCAGATTAGCTCGGGGGTTGGTGATAATTTTGTACTAGCACTCACGGGAGAACAAGCTAGGAAGAGGAGTCTCGAACCTGGAACGAGCTGAATCGGCCTTCCGTGATAGTTTCTGCCCTAGTATTGGCCAGCTACCGCATCCCGGTATCCCTGTTCCAGTGGTCAGCGTGTGCTTGTAGCCCTATTCAATGTCACGAAGGTAAGTTATCGCCCTCTTGGCCCGCCCCCACTGCCATTAGAGTTCTTTCATTCTGCTGGAATGAGCCATCCGGGGCCCTTTATGCTTCCAGAGGAGCGGATATCGTTCTTCCACAGCAACGGATTAGAGGAGGAATATGTGGCGTTGAGGCTTCAAGTGCTGCTCCGATCGTTAAGATGGGTTGTGCTGGGCCCAGACCTGTATCGAGAGCAGTAAATAATTGGACAATCAGGAGACGGTTCGATAGGTTTAGCTTAGGAATCATGTGTTGCTCAATTAATTGGGACTATCATATAGATATCTTGGGGTTAGGGGTGAAACACGAAAACGGCAAGGCAGTTGAAAATAACTGGCGCCCCCGCAAGCCCGTAACTCCATACACGGCAATTACTCCGGCACTCCATGCTCTTCGAGGACCTTCCTCCCGTCGTCAAGAGCCCTCTTTGCCTTCTCTTTATTCTCCTCGCTCTCGGACTCTGGTGCTGCCTCCTAAGCTTTGTTAGCACGGTACCGTTTTCCTTTTACTGCTTTTACCAAAAGGAGCAGACCATTGCTTCAGACAATGCACCGAGCGTTGCGTGCAATTGCTTGCGGACCGCCGGTGCCATTACGATAGTCTGTTCGAGGACTTGTCTCTATCGTAACAAAGCGAACGTAGGTAAGCATGAGCCCAGGACAAATCTCTGACTTTAAACGAGGCAAGGATTGGGAAATGCCGAACCGGTTGACGAAGGTCATACTCATCCGCACCTTCCAGCTCCAATTTTTCTACAGCGGCCTTCTGTTGTATGGTTTCTTCATGATAGGAAGCTTCTTCCTTGATCAGACGGAGGACGGAGGAGGTCTTGATGGACAACGGAGTTGGAGGTGGCATGATTGCGGTTTTTATTTTTCTGGTTGGGCGGGGTTTATTTTTTTTGGCGTGGTGATGGAGAGGAAGGCGGTTGCCGTGATGAAGTTCAGCATGTTGGGATTTCATGGAAGGTGAGCACGATGAAATAAAATATGGAGCTCTTTGTTCGGCACATGCGCTAGTCGAAGAAGTGCGAAAAACAGGTCAGGGCCAGTGGGCTTGCGGAGTTGTGTCGTGCTTGCTCCCTCAGGATTCATGAGAGGAAAGTAAGCTGTGTTCTCACGGGGGACAAAGGGTAGCCAAAAATTGATGGCATGTTTGGCAAAAATACGACCGTTTCTGCTGGGAAAATGGCCTTCTCTCCGTTTTGAAACAGAACGGAACCGCTGCATCCAAACAGACGCTAAGTGTTACTGTGCCACAGAGACCGTTATGCTACTGAAAGGGCGATATACTAAGGGTATTCAAAGTTAAAAATCATGAAATTTTTTAGCTTACTTTCTTGTTTCATGTAAGCTTGGCACACTCAGAAAAAGCTAGTTTACCGTTACTTTACCTTACTATACAATACTCCTGTTACCGATGTCTGGAGGTCGGTAATAGGTAAAAGTAAAAGATGTAAGCTGTGTAAGCTAATGAGGACTTGGAAAACCTCCACAAGAAAACACCATAAGGACCACCTATTGCTACCACAACTGCCATCCCATATCAACATGTCAATTGTTTTTACATTTCCTTTCCCTAGAGACTATTTTGCAGAATAAATTTTTTTTATCATTTGTCCTATTAAGAAATTATCCCATTTTTTACCTGTTGATAATTAATGAGAAAACGGAGCTGTTTACATGTGGTAGCTCCTGTTATGAGGTGAGAATAAGTCTGGAGACAACCAAGGCAACCATAATTCCCTACCAAATTGAAGCATGCGATAGCCCCACATCTGTATAGCAGGCAAAATGCAAGGTTCAATTACTAGATCTTGTGCTTCTGGAGAGAGGAAGGAACACCAATATTTAATTAATTATTGTTTTAGTTTTCCTTATGTAGTTATATTCTAGTATTGTGATTAGTGAATTTTATGGGGAATTGTGGTTGTATCCATTGTCTGAGGACTTATTCTCAGCCCAAGTAATGCTTCATTGTTTATTAGCCTCTCAAATATGTTACTCAGTTTCTGTCAACACTATTGGCTAATTCTGTAAAGTACCCTAATGCAAGATCCTGCACTAAATTTTACTCGAAATTCTTGTTTTTAACTTGGAATACCCTTACTGTCAACCTCGACAGAGTGCGCCATCCCATAAAAACTCGTCAAATCCACTCTTGGCAGTCCGGCCACTAGCCTTCCCAATCCGAAGCAAAACACTAGGGGAGGGAATAGTGTTTCCTGAACAGGATATACCTTTAAATTGAGCCCGCTGGATTTCCCTAACTACTATTCAGAACTGGGTTAGCCTCCTCCGTAAGGGCTATTACGGTTTGATGCGCGATTTCCGTTACACATTCCGATAGGGACCGTATTTGACAAGTTTTTACGGTATTATAATCCGGGGCATGATAATCCATTCGCGACATGGAGATAGTCTCGGTTAGGGCTCGGGAGTTGAGGTAAAGAAATGAGCCCTTGAGGTACTTGTATGAAAAGGACATAGGGCATCAAGTCAAATAATGCCAGTTCAGGTATTTCCGCCCGGGGTCTTCTCAAACAGCGGATCGGAGAAGGGGCCCGAGGAATATACCATATTGGACTAGGCAGGCATACTCAGAGCCAGTTTTTGACAAAGTTAATGAATATCTTTCTGAAAGCAGTTTGTGATTGAGCTACTGTCTGGTGGCTGAATGTTTTTGGCAGATGGCATACAAATTGAATGATGGGAGAGGGATTGTAACTGATTTCAAGGCTAATTTTTACAAGTTTTCTCCAATCTGAGAATGGTCTTAAGACATATGAGAAAAGAAAAGAAGAAAAATGTAGCGGAATGCGTTCCAATCCATTCAAAAAGCCGATTACATTCTGATTGTAAATAAAGGCAAGTGAATTGATTCATCTAAAATGCTTGAAAGGCTTTAAATTATGTTCAATAAAGCTAACTATTTATATTAACTTATATAAAAGATAGTGTATACAATTAGCTCAGATTAAAATGTATGAAAATAGAATATATAAAGACAAAGTATGTACTATCATATATTAGAATGTGAGAGGATAACTATGTTGAAAGACGATAGAATAAGTTAAAAGAAGGTGAAAATTAAGGAGGGAGATTATAAAGTATACCATATCCACTGATCGATTTCGCTAACCCTGTCCCAGGATGTGTTATTTCCGGCCCAGTAAGATGTCGTATTGCTTCAGATTTGGGCCTAAACAATAGATTGTGGAAGGCTACTTCAAGTTGGTCTAAAGTGGCCAATGAGAAATGCCATCTGAAGCTTAATTCCACTCTCTAATTGGACTGGAAATAACACATCCTCGGACGGAGTTAGCGAATTTGATCACTGGACACGGTATGCTAAAAATTATAATCAGAAGGGTGAAATCAAATATGAGTATTGATAGATCCAAACGAAATGAAATTGCAAAAATTTTCCTAAAAAAGGATGATATTAAAAATAAGAAAATTTTGAGGTTAGTTAGGAATAAATAACATAGCTCAAACAAGTACTATATTAATAGTTCTGAGACCTTTTCATTTAATTATGAAGAACATGATTGTTCTAATACTCTGAATTTCCCAATAAACCCTGAATTGCCAAGACATGTTTAGAGTTCATGCCAAGCCATATGAGTCATTTCCTGCCATGCTTGGCTCCCTACCCTCACATTATATTTCCCCTCCATTTCCCCCCATCACAAACATCCTCCAACCCATTTACACACCTACATCCAGTTCCCCCTTATTCCACTTCTGTAAGTCAATCCACCCAATTGATATCAAAGGGCTTTTCAACTCCGTTTGTTTTTCTTTCCCGTTTATCAGCTATTAATTTTCTAGAGCCTTTTTTAAGTTTGCTTGTTTCGATTGCGTATTTTGCACTCTCTTGCCACATCCTTCTCACACACCTTTTTTTTTTTTTTTTTTTTGCCACTGTTGTAAAACTTCCCCCCCCCGAACACTCGTTGGGCTCGCCTTCTACCCTCTTACTAAATATCGAATTTAGTATAACAGGGGAACTCAATCTCAGATATGGTTTTCAGTAGAACCGGAAGCGGCGCGAATGCCGCTGGGGGTAAGTTCATCCGCACAATATGTCGCCATAATTTCTGATAAGTGGGACTATGTTAGGATCTAAGCTCGACATGCGCGAAATGTTTAAGCTGATTACGGAGAAGCTAGACCATATACAAGGGACTCAGCACTCGATTCTAACCAGTTTTACTGAACAGAGCCTAGCTCAAAATCGGGAGATCGAAGAACTTAGACGCTTAATGCGTGACACTGAAGACCAACTTAAGGCTCAGGAATTAAGTGAGCTCCGGAAAGCGCTGGCGCACACAGAGGTGACCCCGTCCGCGGGGCGGCGATTTAGCTCTGAAGCCTTTGAGGCGCCGACGAGTGCTTCGCGTGATAAGACTGGTTCAATTCAGCCCGCAGAGAAGCCAAAGCATAACGGTACTATCGCCGATAGTTTTGAGAGGACGATGTCCCCCGGTAAGATTATTTCTTTGTCCGAGATTATTTCGCTTCGTGGTTTTTCTATAGCCGCTAACCACCCAATGTCAAGATTACGATATACAACAGCCGGCTGCCGACCAGGATATCGAGATGACGATGCCGGACGCCAGTGACAGCGACCGCGAGAACGTTGCCCCGGCTCCACCAGCACCGCTCCCCCGCACCGAATCGCCAGTCCTCGAAGCGCCTGTGTTTCTGTCGGCCACCGAGTCGAACAAGTCTAAGGAGCGCCCTATTCAAAAGATGCGTCCAACGCGAGGCAGACCTGGCAGGGGAAGGGGGGGCGGCAGGGCATCTGTTCGGGAGGGTGGGGATTTGAGCTCAAATTCAGACGAATCGTCTTCCGAGAAGGCTGTGGAAGCTCCAAAGATGGTTCCAACTAGAGGAGGGTTTGGGAAGGCGAGAAGAGCTGGCCCACTGATGGGCGGTAGGGTTCAACCTCAAGCTAAGTCGCCGCCTGTAGTAGATCCGATTGAAGAGGAATCAGGGTCGGAATCAGAAGCTGAGGAGCAGGTACCCTCCAGTGGGTTCGTCGCGGTTAATCAAAAGACTGCCAGAACACCCGCGAAGAAAGCGGCGCCGTTGCTAGCCTCAATCGGACCAGGCATGCCAAGTATCCCGACGTCAACGCCAGGCAAGAAGATTCCCCCACCCTCCGCCAAAGTACTCGCTCGCGACCGTAAATTGCCGAAAAACCTTCCGGACAAGCCATTTTGGTTTACGGCCGACGCCATTAAAGCGATCACTGGTACGCGTCCAGGGAAGACAGTGGCTCAAGTTACCAAGGAGAACGTACTGCACTACGAATATTACATCGTATTCACACCCGATCTCCATTTCAGCCCACCCAAAGCCATTGGTGACACTTGTGAGCTCATCGACCTCCACAACGCAGAGGGCGAGCTTTTGGCGTCGCGCTATCCGATCTTTAAAAAGATGGACAAGGCGCATTTTGCCTTCTACGGAGAGTACAAGGTTGGTGGCCGTAGAGTGGTTCCTCTATCAGTCTGGCAAAACTCCGATCCCGTCGTGAAAAAGAAATGGGCCGAGAAGTTTATAAACACCGGCTGGGGTTCGAAAATGCTCCTTGACAAAGGGCTTAGGACGCCCGGCGAAATCCGCAATTTCACTCTCAAGGATATCATGGAATTCTTCAATCGCGATGATGAATCTAGAGCTCTCAGACTTTCCGCAACTTCCTTCGAATTTGCCGACTTTGATCGCAAGCTTTACGATAAGATGGTGGTTGTTGCGGAAAGCCTCTCGAACGGCGGAATTCCCGCACCAAATGTCACACCTAGTTCTCCGACGACTAGGGTACCCAAGCAATCCACCATCGTCAATGCTGTCGATGTCGAGGACAATGATGAGTCCCCTCCCGTCACCGCAAGAAAACGTCGCAAGGTTGGTACCGAGTCCCCGGTCCAGGTCACGGCGCCAGATAGAGAGCGCCGCTTCCCAGAGAGAGCTCGTAGAGCTACTCAGGGAGCACAATACTCTATTGTTCATTTGAGCAAGGCCGGTGAGCACGAGTCTACTCCGTCCAGTAGTAATCAATGGAGGGTTGAAAGTCGTAAGAAGCACGAACCAATGCCCGTTGAAACGTCTGCCGATGAAGACGACGGCGACGAGAATGAGGTGGAAATTCAGGAAGTTGATTCTGACTAATAGTGGGCTCCTTTTACTTCAATCTTCCTTCCTTCGCATTGCCCTTTCTATCGAAAGGTTTCTTCTATATTGCTACAAGTTTCTGTTTCCCTGGGATTGAATAATTCCATTTTAATTGCTCTAACATTTTGTATCACGTTTTGTTTTTTTTCTTTCCAATGAAAAAGGTCCAGGAGAGGGGCCAAAGAGCAGATACGCTGTCAATCCTACAATGCGGACAGGACGGCAACAGCAAAAGTGTTTCAGTACAAGTGCGGATACCATTGCTAAATTGCAGATTCGAATATTTTCTGATTGAGTTTGCTTAACAAGCGGGATATAGAATAATGTAGGTAAGCTGAAAACAATTCAATTTTGAATAAAGACAAGCAGGAGAAAGTGATTGTAGAAGTGCATTCACTGAGAAGAGGTGAAAGATTACAGAAGCAGGACTAAGGGAGAGGCTAAGGGAGAGGCTAAGCCTGAGTAGTATATAGAATAATACAAGTGGTAATTATTCAAAGTCTAGAGATAACTATACTAAAGGGTAAATATATAGGATAAGTGATAAGATTATTCTAGTAGGATGCGGAGTAGCGCCAAATGCTGAATAAATATAATATAAGGAATTATTGTACAAGTATATATAAGAGAAATAATAGAAAAGAGAAAAAAGGAAAGGCAAGATGTAAATTATTGGGAAATACTAGAGGCACAAGTAGGGAATCAGGTGAGAGTGGAAGAGCAGCCTGAGGAAATATATAGAATTAGTATTGAGGCTTGAAAATAGGCTTATATGCATTATTAAAATTAAAATTATTTATAACTTATATATTATAAAGTACTAGGACAAAGTTATTCTTCCGATCGGGGGCAACCCGGCAACCCCTCAAAAAACCCCACCTCAACGATCAACCACCTCTCAACAATCATGCCTCCAGAACAGACTGGCGATCTCACAGAGTTTGAGAAAGGGCAAATTGTTGTCTTGAAAGAAAAATCTCTCTCTTTATCTGAAATTGGAAAGATCTTAAGTGGTCGCAAGAGTACTGTTCTAAGTTTCTACAACCAGTTCCAAAAGAGGGGTGATGTGAAAAAGCTCCCCATGCCTGAAAGACACAAAATAATTGATACCAGAACCCATCGCCACCTAGGCAGAGGGTCTAAGAAGGCATGCCGTCTCCCCTTATCAGAATTGCACAATAAGGTTGCACCACATGCCTCAGTCAAGACCATCATGCGAGCTTTAGCATCAGTCAACATCAAGAAGTGGGGAGCCAGGAAAAGAGCATTTCTGAAATATGAGCATACTGTCAAGAGGCTACCTTAGGCCAAGATGTATAAGAATTAGACAGAGAAGGACTTTGAAGATGTCATCTTTAGTGATAAATGCATCGTTGAAAAGTCTAAAGATCCTAAGGGTATCTTAGGCACAGAGCTCCCAGGGGAATAAGGGGGACAAGTTACCCTACCTCCGTGCACAAACCTCTAAAAAAGACCAAGCAACACCCCCCTCCAGTCCCGACGTTGGGACCATAGGTCACCACAGGTCACCTCGAAAGTTGCGTGCCCTCACCAAAGACATAAGTAAAGAAGACCCTACTCACAACACTAGGTAAGTCACGACCTTCCGTCCGACCGGTTCCTGTTCGCGGGATATATGAGAGGAGACCTCAGAGCAGCTAACGCAAGTGGAAGCATCTCGATCGGACGATATCGCACAGAGTTACAACCACTGCAAAAGTGGGTATCGGAAAGCGGATACAAACCCACGGGACGTATCTACCTTAGTTAGGATTCCACGGTCTGGAAAGACGCCAAGTAACCAGCCGGAATGCACTATGCTTGGAAAGGGAGTTGTGGAACTCCCAAAGGGGTTGTTGGCAAGAGACTGATAAATATAGTAGTAACCATTGATTCGGTCAATAGAGAAGAGTCGTGTAATGCCGGTTAAGACAGGGGGGGGATGCTCGCTGCAGACCAAGTTAAAACGAAGCCAACAACCTGAAGACTGGACATCTTCTATCCCAGCAAATAATTGTCTGACATGCGAACACATGGATATTATTGGTAAATCTATTTAGCAACGGATACATGTTGGTATAGACATCTAGGTGGACGGGCGCTACACCCTCCCCGTGAGAGAGGCATACGTGGCTATAAGTTGCGCAAACGATAGTAGAAAGATAACGGATGTTTAGGGTCAAATTGGGCTCCCACTTCAAAGAAGTTGAGCTTGGTGAAAGAAAGATACTAGTTATATGAAGAGATTATATAGCCTGCAAACACCCAGACACAGAATATAAATATCGAGTTGGCTTCATACCTGCTATCAATCATCAAGCAACAGAGAAGAGACCTTAATATATATACACGTTAACAACCATTTATCGTTTTACCTACTTCACATTTCTACTTTGACCTTGGTCTCCCTAGAGGTATTCTCCGAAGTATACACGAACGGGCTTAGAATATTCACTTGCTCTTGGATTATTACTACCCCCTAAAAGATATATTGTTGATCTCTACGTTACCGAGACAGACGTGCGATATCGATCACGAATGCCAATCATTATTTCATCAACTCATTGAATCTTACCCTAATATACCTTTACCAACAATCGAACTCGTTATCACTAAAAGGATAAGAATCACTTATCTACTTCAAATATGTCGAGGTCCAACCCCGACGGAGCAGGAGTATATCCGATAGAGAAAGATGAACTCTCCCAGTCCCAAGGTCCTACGCTGACATCGCAAGACACAAGGATCGCTAGATCCACTGATACTAGACAATCTCCCGCTCTGCCACCAGGACCCTTCTATCGCACCGCGATATGAAGGTCCCAGTCCCAACAATCTCAAACCCCGGGGGAACCTATATTAACCCCCGAAATGTCAAGACGACTTGACCGCATGAACCGAAGTTTACACCTATACGAGGACAATCGAGCCCAAAGCATCGACCCGGAACACCTAGCATTCCAATTCCTTCCACCCGCGATCCAACATTTGGTCCGGGAACTGCGCAAAGAAAAAAGGGAAATAATGACGGGCGCAAGATATATAGGAACGGAGCTGGAACAAATAGACACTAGTAGGGTACAGGTGGAAAGGGTGACAAAGGGGCTGCAAGAAGTGCTCCAAAGAGTCAGTTGAAGGATGGATGGACAAGACAACCGTCAAACCCAGCATGAGCAGGTCACATCATACCTCCACCAAACCCTACAAGCAGCAGGAGCGGCGGCAGTGGGCAGAGACGAACAGTTAGGACAGGAACTGCTAGACACCAAAGTCCAACATCAACGCGAACTACAGAACCACCAAAGGATACTCAACACTATGATGGCTGAATTAGAGGCAAATAGAGAAGCCAGAGAAAGACAGGAAAGCCACATAGCAGAGTTGGCAGAAGCGGTCACTTCCTTGATGGGCCAAGTGAAAGGTAAGCATTCAAACCCGACCCTGGAACCAAGTGTCGGAGCAGGAGGAGGAGATGGAGGGTGACCACCCCTTACAATGCAGGGGGCTGCGGGAGGTACCCCTGATGCAAGAGATAGTGATGGAGAAGGAAGCGGAGATGAGAGATTAGGAAGGTAGAAAGACAAACCCGCCAAACCAAATAAGAAACCTGGAGAAAACGAAAAAGGTGATCAGGAAAAATACGAAGAGACTACAGAGGACGAAATAGAGTTCTCCAGGTCATTAGGAAAAGCCATTGGTGAGACTACCAAATATCTAGCTCAACCCCCATCAGAATACGAACATGCCCAAATACCAGGATATCCAGTTCTGGCTAACCACCTGAAAGGATTTTTTCGATCGAAATCCATACCAGTGGCAGGACGAGGGGGACCGTATCAAATATGCCTTGTCCAAACTAACAAGATTACAAGTAGCATCCTTCACTATGACCTACCGGAACCAAATGACTGGAGAATTAGGGCATACACGGCAGGAAGGTTACGAAATATGGAATGTCTTTGCTGAACAAGCGATACGTCACTTGGGTCCTACTCACGAAGAACAAAAGACCCTGCGAGAAATGCTGAAAGTTTGATACAAAAAGGACATTAACCAATTGCTATTGGAATTCGAAAATTGGAATGTTGAAGCAAAAGTTACTGGAATCGCATTCCCAAAATTGCTCAGAGAACAACTACAGGACTAGGGTTTACGACGAATGTCAATCCATCAAGAATAGGCTGATGACAGAGATTGGATAGAAGCTCTCCTACAAGCGGTCCGCAATAAGGAAGATTTGCAGAAGCGAAAAAAGCTCAAGGAGAATAATTTCTCGAGATCAAATTCAAGTGGCAAAAGAAAACCTCACAAGCCAATAATGGCAAAGGCAATGAAAAACCTAAGTATACTGGTAAAGAAAAGAGGGTATACTAGGCGAAGAAGCAAGAGGAAAAGGTAGAAAAAGAAAAGGCGACGCCCCGGCAGAAAATTATGCATAGGGTTTGGGCCGACGCACACACCAGTATCGACCAGAAAGTAGTATATGAACGAAAAGCAAAGGGGCAATGCACAAGATGTACCCTAACAACCATGAATGGAAGCATGGTCAGAAAGAAAGTCGAGTCAAAACTATCCACAGGAAATCGTTCAAGTTACCTGGAGGAAGATCGTACCACCTGAAACCTAGAAAGCTAAGGGTAGCCACCTTGGCTGAGGATGGCCATGGAGAAACCTTGTGCCAAGCTAGCCAAAAGCCACTAGCATGGACCTTTATGGAAGACGAGGAGCTATAAATGTCATTGGCACCACTGGCGACAGGGTATAGGTAGTCCGGCCATCGAACTGGGAATCGAAATAATCTGAAGTGAACTCTGCTGCTTATACTCTTTGAGTGCATCGATCCCAAAAGCGTGATAAGTTCCGACGGTGAAACTTGTAGTCCCTGGATGTTGTACGGCGAAGCTGTGCAGAACCCTATATCCCAGATAAAATCGAGAGAGCAGGGAAGGAACCCATCTTGAGCAACACAACCTGAAAACGGCTTCACTTGTTGAGGGGACCCATAGAACTAGCGATGGTTTGTAGAAAACCTAAGAGGACACACAGACAGAAGAAAAGAGCCAAGTACAAAACTCAAACCAAGGTAATGAGTGAGGAACTGGCATCAGACAAGAGTGACACCAGCGTAATCGTCCCCTGAGGCAGGTCTTGAAAGTATACAATCGAAAACGATTAAAGGAACCGTCTCTCATGAGGATAAATAATCAACGAGTGCTATGGGTCGCACTACAGGATAACAAGACACCCAATTTGGTTGTCATGTCAGACGAAGCACTTGATGTAACCGCCTCCTGGGTGGTGGCAGGAATCGATAGGGTAACGATACTATCTCTATACCAAAGTGCGGTATATAACGAGACTGAGTACCGGAGGCTTAGACTAAGTTGTTGTAACAAACTTCTTACTATATCGCAACTACCAAGTAGTTCCTAATAGCTAAGTATGTTTGGTCTTATTGGATTCTTGAAGTGAACTGAAGAAGTAACTGTTCAATCAAGTATATTGAAAACTCTGTCCGTCGAAGTCTGCTCTCTCTAAGTCCGGAGAATAG
>Ga0307507_10007721_pt1 | contig 15355 bp, 6 predicted proteins | sample 7_EM_MG_FD_207223 | JGI IMG/M metagenome (GOLD analysis project Ga0307507, IMG submission 207223) | Populus trichocarpa ectomycorrhiza microbial communities from riparian zone in the Pacific Northwest, United States - 7_EM | ecosystem: Host-associated > Plants > Roots > Unclassified | place... | reverse complement strand
AAGGGGTGAGGTCCCTAGAGCCAGCAGTGGCTACTACGCACTACGCCCCGCGGGAGGCTAGTCGTAGTATAGGGGCGCAACACCCTATACTACTGCTAGTTCCCGTTTCGCGTTGCCTGTAAGAGTCTCCTCATGACAGGCCGACCGTGTCTTGCAGGAGGGGGCCGTAGAGACGCCAGGTCCCGTGCCAGGCAACCTGCTCCCCCCTCTCCTACTAACCAAGCTTGTGTCCCCCCTTCCTATAAGCTGGCCTGTGTCTCTAACTGTCAAGACCTTGTCCGACTGGCCTGTGTTTCCTCCAAGACCTCCCCCATATATATGCATACTAGGTTGCGTGCACCACGCCTATTAAGACCCTCCTGTGAGTCACCTGCAGGTCGACCGCAGGTCGAACGCCATGGGGCCGACGAAGCTGGCCTGTGTTTCCGCTACCTAGAGCTTTGCCCGTGTTTTCACCTCGTTAAGCCGTCTGGTCGCTGTCGCGTCGCCGTCTGGTCGCTGTCGCGTCGCCGTCTGGTCGCTGTCGCGTCGCCGTCTGGTCGCTGTCGCGTCGCCGTCTGGTCGCTGTCGCGTCGCCGTCTGGTCGCTGTCGCGTCGCCGTCGCGGCGCTGTCGCGTCGCCGTCGCGTCGCTGTCTCGTCCAGGTCGCGCGCACCACGCCTATTAAGACCCTCTTCTGAGTCTCCTGGATGTGCCGGATAGGCTCTCGTAGAGGGGCCTTAACGAGTTCTCTAGGTAGGGCCTTAACAAGTTCTTCGCGGTGGCCTTAACAAGTTTCGTACAAGGTATCTGCGACGCGTTAACCTTAACAAGTTCTTATAAAAAGAGGTTCCCTACGCCCTCGCCGCATCCCTTTGCGATCTCAGAGCTAGTGCAAGCCCAAGGGTGTCCTATTGTATGACTAGGACGCGTCCACGTCGGCTAGCTAATAATAAGGCCAGTTTCGGGCCTGGCTACGAGCCAGGTAGTCGTACATTGGGTGGTTGTTATATTAATATATTAGGCTTCTAATTAAGTTTACCCAGTTAGTATATAATCTTAAAGTTAAATTATAAGAGGTATTTAGCCTAACAAATTTGGTACTGTATTAATTACTTTATAGTTATAAAGTACTGCGGATTCTTATAGTCTGTTAATATACATATTAGGAATAATAATCCTTTAAGCTTAGGACGCTATTATTTAAAGTATTTAATAATTGCAAGCAGTTCCTTATTATATATTTTATAGTTTAATTTAGTAGGGGCGAGTTTCTAGGAGAGAAAGGCTACTAGACGTAGTTTGCCATTCTTATTATATTATAACAACACTCCCCCTAGCGCATAATCTAATAAGTCCGTTTTAATAATATATTTAAGGTTAGAGTTAAAGTAAGTAAGGATTAAAGTAGTTATAAAGTAATATTTTAAGTTATTAAAAGCTTATTTACATCTAGCGATCTATTTAAATTTTATGTTCTTTTTTATTAGGTTTACTAATAGCTAAGCAATTTCTAAGAAATAGTTAATAAATTATTAATAGAAATTTGCGAATCCTAGAAATCCTTAAATATTCTATATATTATTAGGGCTTTCCTAGTTTATAATTACAGTAATTTTTTTAGGGTTTATTTTAATTCCATTATAGGATATAATTAAGCCTAAGTATATAACCTTAGACGCGTAGAACTTGTATTTCTTAATATCGCATTATAAGCCTGCGTCTTATAAGCGTTTAAGGACTATTCTAATATATTTTTAATATTTAGAAAGCAAGGATAAGTAGATTAAGATATTATTAATATATACGGTAATAAATATATTAAGGAATTCACGAAGTATATTATTAACGTATTACTAAAATATACTAGGACCGTTCTTTATGCTAAATGGAATTACTAGGTATTTAAAGAGTCCCTATTATATGTAAAAAGCTATATACTTCTTATCTCCTTTATATATACAAATTTTATTAAAGGCAGTAATTATATTAAGCTTTATAAAGTACTATACCTTTACTAATTAATTAAGCGTCTCTTAAATTAAGGGAATTAGTTATTGGTTTTAAATTATAATTACGTTTAGAGCTTAACAATTAATATAGAATCTTAAGCCTCCTCTTAGCTTTTTAATAAATAGTATAGGTAAAGTAAATGGAGATTAACTAGGGTAAATAAATCCTTTTTCCAGATGCTTATTAAGGTATTATTATATTATAAGCAGTTCTTCTTATAATATACTGTATAGCGGACTAAACTTTAGTATTATACTAGGCTTAAGTTCTATCTTAAAATTATACTTCTCTTAGTATAGGGCTAGTTAGTCTATAAATTATTTTTTAAACTTATTAATTAGGTTATAGTACTCTTTAGGTATAAAAGGTTAAGGATTAGGATACTATTTTAATTCTAGTGCTTTTTTAATATCTTCTATAGTTATAGTAAAGATTTTATAATCTTGTCTTTTTACTAATAATATAAAAGGCGCGGCCTATATTATATAAATTTTAAGAGGTTTTAATATAACATCTTTATATTCTTTACCATAATTAGTAGTTATAGATTTATTATATTGGCTTAAGGTTTATGGCAAGGGTAATTTATATTATATTAAATTTAAATAGTTGTGTATGTGTTTATAGGGTAAATGGTTTTTTAAGTAATAACTTTAATAATAGGTTATACGGAACTTTAGTATTTCTTTAACCCAGCTAATTAAAGGATTGTGTTATTTTAGCTATCTATATCTAAGTATTATTTTATAGTGCTTTAAGGGTGTTATAAATAAGGAAATATATTTAAGGTGTTTACCTATCCACAATTTTACAAGAGCGTAGTACGTTATTTTGCCATATATTAAGGGTTTGCCATTAAAGACTTATAGGCCTTAGGGCTTATTAGGTTTCTTTAAATTTAGGCGTTAAGTTTTTGCGTAGTTTATATTAATTAAGCCTATACTAGTGGCTCCACTATCTATAAGGATTTATACTTCCTTTTATTTTCTAAGTATTTAAATTTTGCTAAGTATATTAAGGGAATTATGTTGTGTATTAGCGCTAGAAGAGCCTAGACACTTATACTCTTCCACTTTTTATCCTAAGACGTAACTTGGCCTTAGGATAATTTATTTCCCAAGTTAACTAAGGGCGAGGTGCTTTATGGCGCCCAAGTACAATTTATAGGGCGGGTATGGTTTAAAGAATAAGTACAACTTAAGAAATGGTTATAATTTAAGGATTAGGTATAATTTAAGGATTAGAAGGAACTACGGCGGACTTTTTTAAAAGGGTAAGTTTGGCAATACTTTTAAATATATCCTTTTTTACCATATCTAAAGCATTCTCTATTTATAGCTTAAGTTTTTTATTTATTGGTTTCTAAGGGTATATAGGATTAAGCGGCATTAAGGTCTATAGGGTTATATATAGGACTTTTAGGTTTTAGAAACAAATCGCGCTTTAGGATATATACTAGTTTTATAATATTTTAAATATAAGGTATAGTTAATTTTAGAGAATAAATCTGTTTGTTATATTAAAGGTCCTTATTAATTTATTAATATATTATAGCAAATTTAGATAGGTTCTTTAGTAGTTCTTTGCCTACTAACTAGGCTCTAATCTTATCTAAAATAGCTTATTAAAGAGTAGCAACTTTAGCGGCTTTATTCCAATCTAGCTTGCTAATAAAACCTAAAAATTCTAAAAAGAAGCCGGTAAAGTCTTAATTCCATTATTATAGGTTTTTAAGTTTAGTAACAGCTATATATTCGCGGCTGGCCTTATTATATATTTATTCTAGCAGAGAGATAAAGGTTTTAAAATTAATAAAAGTGCCATTGTAGAAGAATAGATCTATGGTTTATATAGCGTCCTTACTTAAATAAGACATTCCATAGCTAACCTTGCTAGCCTTAGTAGGGTATTAATTATAGTTTATTAAGAGTTTAAAATGGAGCTTAGTTATAAAAGGATATAGGTTATTTTAGTTTCCATTAAACATTAGAGGATTAGGGAGCTTTTAGGATTTTATAGTAGGTACTAGGTTTACTACAGGTATAGGTTAAGCTACTATTACTAGTTTAGTGTTTGCATTTAATATATTAGGTTTAGGTACTGTTATTTTAATCTTGTTTTTAGGTGTTGCTATTAAGGTCTATAATGTAAATGCCTTAATATTGCGGAGTTCTTTGCGGAGTACTTTTATTAATTACTAGTGCTAGGATTCTAGTGCAGCCCGCTACTAAGCTAAAGCGTCTATAAAGGCTTATTATATTATGGTTAACTGTTCCCTAACTAGAGTTATAATACTTATAGTTATTAAAAGGGATTCGGGTTTGTTTGCCATTTTAATAGTAGTTGTTTTAACGCAATATAGTGTAAGGGCGCGAAGAGGCTTTGGGGAAGATTTAAAGGAATAATATAAATTCTATCTAAATCTATGGGTATATAGCTCTTGCTAGATATAAGATGTTATATAAAGAAAAGAAAGGAATATAGGAAATGTATAACTAAATATTTAGGGTCTTGGCGGCAGATATATAGGCATAGGCCTACGCGGATTTTAATAGGTTTTAACCAAATTCTATTACATTAGTAAAACTTAGTGGAATTTAATTAAGTTAGCAGAATTTAGTGGAATTTGATTAACTTTGGCAGAATTTAGTAGAATTTAATTGACTTAGCAGAATTTGGCAGAATTTAATTAAAGCGTCGGAATTTATCTGTTAAGTATTTCACCAAGACATTTCTACTGTAACTGGGCTAGTCCCGTTACACTTAATTGTATTAACCCTAAGCTTTATTTACTTCTATAAAACTATATAACGTGCCCCTAAAAATACCTACTTTAGGTTATTATTTATAGCTAGAATTAATAGAATATTAATAGCCATTAATAAGAGTTATGGCTAACGCTTATATTACTTATCTTAATACTACTATTTAAGAGGAGAAACCTTAATATAAAGTAGGCTCTTAGCAATATAGTTCTTATACTTATTTTAGGTCTTTAGGCAATTAAACTTATTAAGGTTCTTAATAAGCTGCTTATATAGATTAAGATCTTCTTTAGATAAGGCCTTTTTATATAATGTAGTACTTAATGCTTATAGTAAAGGCTAGGGGCCTTAATACTAACTTTAATACTTATTCTAAAGTTGCTCTACTATATTAAATGCTAGCTTTTACCACTTCTTACTCTAATTTACTTTAATATACTCTATATAACATTATAGATAAAGAATAATTGCTATAGTATATAGCGGAGACTTATCAGACTTTAGGTAGTATTAATTAAATACCTCCTAACTAGCCTTAATCCGCTTATAGAAAAATTTATTATAAGGGATCTTTTGGCGGCTGCTAAGGCTAGCCTTCGGCTAGCCCTTAGCACCTCCTTATAAGCTCCCTTAGGCTTACAGCTCTTCCCTCCTTATCGGTTCGTCTCAGTACTAGGGTATTGCCATACCTACTCTTTACCATATCGTCCTCTTCCATTGACTCTCCTCGTGACTCATGCTCGGCTTGCCTGCTCCCTACCGTACACCTGGGCAATAGCCTTACATTTATCTTCTTTATAATCTTCCTATTATATAATGTTAGCCTATATATACTCCCTCTAAATATATATGCCTTACTAAGCTGTTTTTAAAGTAATGTATAAGGAGGTCTATTTAAAAAAGTATATCTAAGATTATTACATTATGCCCTTAAGTTATAAAAGTTACTTTTTTAAAGATAAGAAGAAAGCCTATTATTATATAAAGCTATTTCCAGTTTACAGGATTTAGGAAATTATTATTTAAGCCATACTTCTTTATATATTAATTTATTACAGGCTTATATTAAATAGTAACCTATAATATCTTACACTAGCTGTTCTATCTTATATAATTATTAAATAAAATCTGTCTTCCTACTAGCTCTTTAATAGCCCTTATATAGCTAGGAGAGCTTTATATATATATAATATTATTATAGAGCTTTTTAAAGGCGCCTATATCTTAAATTTTTTTATCTTTATCTTTAGCTTTATATAAATTAATCTACTTAACTTTAACCTTAAAAGGAAAGGCTTAAATAGTAAGATTAATAATATGGCTATTATAACGGATTTATTTATATAAAGATGTAACGGAATCCCCCAGGAGGTACATATCAGATGAGACAGTAGGAGGTTTTATTAATATCCTGCCTACGTCCCATATATGTTCCAGAAGAGACATAGTTAGACAGATAGGGGCGAAAGGTTTTACTAGTATCTTAGAAGGTTTATATAGGAAGCTAGTTCTCCTCTAGAGAAGAACCAGCGATTAGTCTCTAAATAGAAGTGGTTAAAAGCATTTATCCTTTAATACATAAAACTTATTCTACCTTTAACTTACCTTTAACTCACCTTCTACTTACTTATAATACTGTTGATTAGATAATTATACGTTCTGGTTAGACTGGCCTCTTATAATTCTAATTGCTTACAATCCGTTAGGAACGTACGGCTATTAATTAATAATAATGGGCCATACTCCTTTACCCTATAAAGCAACGCCCTTACCTTAAGAGGCTCAGAGAGTCTCTCTAGAGGAGCGCATTCCCTCTACTTACAAAGGAGTAGACTAGGAAGCTATAGCTGGTCCATCTAACCTTCCAAGACCCTTAGGAACAATCACCGCTAGGGAGTTATTAAAGCGGTTACTACGCGAGACCCTATAAAAGATAAAGGAGTTGGAGATACAATTAAGATAAGCATATTAAGACTATTAAGGACAATTACAAGAACAATTAGGAGAAGTATAGACACCCTAGACACAAAGCGGACTCAAAGGGGCAACGCTATACTATACTATAACGTTAGATAAACCTAAATTCCGCATAAAGGAACCTAATAAGTATAATGGTGATAGTCTTAGGAACTATAATTGTTTTATCCGTTAATATAAAACCAAGTTTCGGCTAGATCCGAAACGTTACTCTAATAAATATAATTAGACACTAATTGCTTCTACCTTCCTATGTAGCACTATTAAGAGTTTATAGACACGCTATAAGAAGAAACTTACTATACCCCTTAAATTCAGCGAACTTAAGTCCTAGTTGGTTAATTAGGTCCAAGACCCTACTAATTAAGGGATGGATTATAACCAGCAATACTATAATATAAAACAGCAAGAAGGCTAGAGTGTAGTCCAGTTTATAAACTACTTAAAAGAGCTAGAAGACAATATACCCTACTTAGACTTATAGGACGACACTATATAACTCTATTAGCTACTTGCCAAGTTACAACCTAAGATTTAATAGGCCATATAGGAGAAGGGGGAAATTCTTACCTCTTAAGAAAAGCTTATCTCTAAAGCTACTTGGATTAAGAATGCTAAAAGAGACCATCTAGGGAAGCGAAAGGAATAAGACGCCAATAATAAAGAGCGTAGAACTAGACCTAGCTTTAATAAAAGGGGCAAATCCCAACCTAACCACTCTATAGAAGGATAACGCGAGTAGGCTTTATAACCCTAGAGCAACGCTAGTCAACCCTAAAATAATAATAGGCAGAAACTATAGAACCAAGAGTTACGCAGCTATTATAACTATGGCAAGAAAGGCCACATATAGCGCTTCTACTAATAGAAGAAGCAAGAGGATGCTTAATTAGGAAAAAAGAGAGCCTAGTAGATCTTCACTCCCTCACACTAGGCCAGCAAGAGAAGGAGGGAGTAAGCTACCGTATAGTTATTCCTATCTCCATTTAAGCTAATAACGAATGGGTAACGCGAGACTGCCTTATAGACAGTAACACAACTATAGGGTTTATTTCTTAATTACTAATAAAGAAATTGGATTTAGACCTTAGTGGCTTACAAGTGCGCACTATTTAAAGCATTAGAGGCTACCGGATTCCGTGCTATAGGGAATAAACTTTTTCCGTAGCCAGCTAGGACCGCGATGGTCTATGGGATATATAGGAAATGCGCTTCTACGCTGCAGAAATCAAGGGGTATAACCTTATTTTAGGATACCTATGGCTTTGATAGGTCAATCCAGACATTAATTGGCCTTTAGCCTTATATTAACACCAGAAGTCTTAACCGCGCATTATGGTTAAAGATTAAAAGACTTTCTTAAACTATGTGTAAGAGGAAGGGTGGGCGTATGCCATATATACCACTCTTAACACCAAAAATGGGGACGCGGAGTATTTATTTTTAGATATCCGGCTATACGCAGTTAAGGAACCAGAGATTCTATAGGAATATACAGACCTAAAGGATATTGCCAATAAGGAAGCTGCGCACACCTTACCTAACCCTATGTTGGTGGAGCATGAGATAGACATAGGAGACAAAAAACCTCCTTTTAGACCACTATACAACCTATTAGAAAACGAGCTGGCAGTATTACGTCAGTATATAGTAGATAATCTTTAGAGAGGATGGATTTGGCCTTCTATAAGCTAGGCAGGGGCACTAATTATATTTATACCCAAGAAGGACAAGACCCTTCGCCTCTATATTAACTATTAGGCGCTAAACAAGATTACTATAAAGAATCGCTACCTGCTACCCTTAATAGGGGAGCTTATTAACAGGCTATTAGGCATAAAGATATTCACAAAATTGGATTTAAAAGATGCATACTATTAAATCCAGATCAAAGCCGGCGATAAATAGAAAACGGCATTCCAAATATGGTACGGCCACTTCGAGTACCTAGTAATGCCATTTAGGCTTACTAATACACGGGCGATATTTTAGGCCTATATTAATAAGGCATTATTAGGCCTGTTAGATACAATATATATAGTCTACCTTAATAATATTATAGTCTACTCTAATAACTACAAAGCATATACACACTATATTTAAATAGTACTAGAAAGACTGCGGGAATACAAGCTCTATATAAACCTAAAAAAATGCTTATTCTATATTATTAGCATTAATTTTCTGGGCTTTATTATCAGCGTTAATGGAGTATTAATGGAGAAAAGCCGGGTAGACGCTATTAGGGAATAGCCATACCCCACAATATTTAGGGAAGTATAGGTTTTTATAAGCACGGCGAACTTTTACTAAAGGTTTATTATTTATTACTTATAAATAATGCTCCTAATTACCAATCTGCTAAAGGGATCTAAGGATAGTAAAAAGTCAGGACCCTTTGTATTTAGGGAAGCTGCTAAGCAGGCTATAGACCGGTTAAAGGATTTATTTACGTCAGCGCCTATCCTAATACACTTCTACTGGGAGCTACGTATACACCTTAAAATAGATGCATCCAGCTTTACCCTAGGGGCAATTATATCTTAATTAAAAGACGGAGAATAGTATCCTATGGCGTTTTAGTCAAGGAAAATGACCCCTATAGAGCAGCGTTATATAACGCACGACTAGAAGCTGCTCGCGATAGTTACAGTAATAAAGTACTAGTAATATTATTATATAGAAAGCAATTATCCTATTAAAGTCCTTACAGACCATAATAACCTAGAATACTTTATAACTATAAAGGTGTTAAGCGGTTAATAAGCCAGATAGGCGGAGGTACTATTACAGTACAACTTTAAAATTATATACCGCCCAGAAAAGATAAATCCCACTAATAGGTTATTAAGACGTCTGGATTATAAGACTAGGAGAATCTAGGACAGCACAGGGGAAATAATTCCCACATTACAAAATTTACTTAGGAAGAAAGAAGAGTCTTTCCCTAGAACTATAAAATTCCGCAGTAGGGCAAAGGTCCTAGCAATACAGCTGTAAAGCACTATAATAGTAGAGCTATAGAATATAGTTACGGACCAGGTTATAGACCAAGTAAATATTACAAAGTTGGCGTACCCTAGAATTAGCAAGAATTCTACGAGATGTGCTAGGGGTGTCGCGGTACCTTTAACTTAACAGCGCACTAGCTACAAGTTTCCGGATCTAAAGGGGATAGGCAAGATACCTATCCACAGCATAGCACACTGTATAATGGTAGAAGAATTTGCTGGCACTAATAGTTTAAAACGTCTTGTGCCACACCTAGAGTCTGTAATGGCGGTGGGTGAAACGGAAATAAGTAATCTATATAAAACCTTTCCAGATCTTCTTCTTTAAGTATAATAAAGGGACGCCTTTGTTTCTAGGGAGAGGTAGAAAGACATAGTAGAAATTAACTTGGCCAGAGTTACTAAGAAGCTATAGCAACAAGACTAAAAGGGTCTGTTGCGCTTTAAGGGTGCTGCATATATCCCAAAGGACCAAACGGTTTAAGATGAAATTCTAAAGGTCTTCTATAACAACCCTCTTAGGGGTTACTACGGTGCTAATAGGACCCTTAAGGCCGTTTAAAGGAAATACTTTTAGGATAGAATATCTAAAGAAGTTAAGGACTATATATTAAGATATAATACATACCAAAGGGTACAGATACCTAGGTATCGCCTATATAGCGAGTTATTAGTGCTTCCTATTCCGTAGGGACCCATGTTAGAATTAATAATAGATTTTATAATAGGCTTACCCCCTACTAAAATAAGAACTGGAGAGGTTGCTAACGCTATCCTAGTAATTGTTAATAGATATATAAAGTTTTTAGGGTACTTTGCTATTTTAACAACAATTACAGTAGCAGAACTAGCAGACCTGTTTTTAGAGCAGTGGCTCCTATTTAGCACGCTAAGGGGAATCGTGTCTAATAGAGGTACCGTATTTAACAGCGCATTTTAGTCTTCATTCTGTCTCTTATTAAAGATATGGTGAAGGATGAGCACTGCCTTTTACCCACAAATAGATGGGCAAACAGAGCGTCTAAATACATTATTAGAACACTACCTCCACTGCTATATTAATTATTAACAGGATGATTAGCCATTGTGGTTGGCTCTAACACAACACGTATATAACACAAGCATCCACAGTAGTATAAAAATGACCCCTTATAAAGCACTGTTTGGGGTAAAAGCAAATAACCCCTAGAACGTTAAGGACATCGTTTCTAAAAGAGAGGCACTAGCGGCGTCCAAGAGAATTAAGCAAATAAAAATTCACAGAAAAGAACTTGAAAAGCACTTGCTAGACACCTAGGCTATATAAAAAAGGTACTATAATAAGGGACATATACCTAAAGAATTTAAAATAGGAGACAAAGTCTTACTATCTATAAAAAATATCCAGATAAAACGTATTAAGAAGAAGCTAGACCATAGGTGGCTTAGACCCTTTAAGGTAGTTAAAAAAACCAAAGGAAATTAAGCCTATAAATTAGAATTGCTAAAATTATATCCAATATATCCCACATTTTATATTTCCTTATTGGAGTTATACCGGAGAAGAGATGGTGTGGAACCACCCCCACCTAGCAAAATTAATAGGGAACTAGAATGGAATATAGAAGACATTCTTAATTAAAGATAGCGTTAGAAGAAACGCGAATTTTTGGTTTATTAGGAAGGATACTCCTAGGTATATAATAGTTGGGAACTTAAGGAGCACCTTTAGCCAGGATGTGATATGGCAATTAAAACTTTCCTAAAGACCACAAATTAGGATTCAGTAACGGTTCCAGATATACTATAGGCAAGACAATAGGGAAGACCCTATAAATTAAAACCATAAGGTTAAGCACAGGCATTAGAAACGGGAATGTTTTGCTATTATAACAGGGATCCTAAAATCCTATAAGAGAAAGCTATAGGGATCCATATAAAAACCACTAGGGATGCTATTTAAAGAAGACGCTATTTAAGAATAAGTAGTAGCACTAGAAGAAGGGGCCCTAGGGACTTAAAAGGATTCCCTAGGGATAAAAGGAGAGTATCTGGTCTAACACTAGAGATATGCAGTAGAGTTAATAATACAAAGAGGACTAAAAAGACATAGAGTAAAGATTTAGAAATTTTAAGAAATTATAAAGTACCTATAAGAACACCACCTATTCATCACATACAGAGATTATAGCGGTATACTGCTTTTATACAAACTGTTACCAAAAATAAGAATAGAGGCATTCCTAAAGTATAAAGTTAATTCCCAGTACTAGGGCATCCTAGAGGCACTAAAGAGGCACCCTATAAAGCTATCCTATAAAAAGAAAGAAAGAATAAGATAATAACTTAAACACTAAAAGTAGTAACAGGAGCCTCCTCCTCCATCTTAACGTTATTGTTGGTAGTATTATCAACACTCCTATCCCCGGAAGCATTAGCATTCTTACTAACATTCTTCTTAAAGCGGCAAGAACCAGACGGACCACCATAACTAGGGGACTAGCGGGGAGAACGTTTATCTTTATTACTATCCTTAGTATTATCCCTAGGCTCCAAATTAGCATCTAGGCTAGGATTAGAAAGTTAATAACTAAAGAGTTAGCATAGTTCCCAAACGTATTATTAAAGAGACTTACCTGGCCAGAAAGGCCCGTGTAAGAATATAAATATTATTATTTATAAAAACGAGCCGCTTATATATACGCTCCTAGACACTATATATCCAAGATCGCTGTATCTCTATAGCAGTAGAAACCCTTATTAAATTAAAAAGGCTGTAAGCAATAGAAGATACTTTCTATCCCTATCTATTACTATTCTAATGCAGACGGAAATCCCTAATAGCGTATTAGAGCCGGCGAGCCTTATATATATAAACAGCGGGGATCTAATATAGTTAGTAAAGTCTAGAATAGAATAGAATAGAAAATACTAGAACACAGGTCTTTTTCTAGCTATAATAGTGGGAACACTTAGATCTGTTCTCGCCAGAGCGCGGCATTTTATAGGTGTGGGACAGGTCCAACGTAAGCACGTAAACGCAACAACGGCAGCACTTCAGAGAAACCACCGTAGGAGCAATAGAAGTGGTCTATAATGCCAATAAAGTAGGAATAACGCCGCCGCTAGTCTAGGGACGCGCAGCACGATTATAAGCCATTGCGAGAGAACACTATAGGAAGTCAGTATTATTAAGGAGATAAAATGGGGATCCTATTACCTATAGACACGCCGTGAGAAGAGAATAGAGCAGTAGAAGAAAGAATAGCTAGAGATGCGAAAGCTAAAAGCTAAGATGTGATAAAAAACGGTCTGCTAAAAGGTAAGACGAATGGTATTATTAATAGAAAGACGCGTAAGAGACGACAGCTTATAAACTAAAAGAAATTAACATTAAGACGTTATTATTAAGACCTATTTTAGGTAAATAGGGATAGTGGCTAGTTAATACGTTGCACAGGATAACCCCTAGATTAGCTTATAATAAATTCTTATAATAAGGAAGGTAAATCCTATCTAATTTTTATTATCATTATTAAAGTTCCATTATAAAGGCACCATAAGAGCTATAGTGGAAGAAGAGCGGAGGAATAGAAAGACAAAGTAAGGTTCCACACTAGTAAAGAACCGGCGATAAGCCGCATTATAGAGTACCTTTCCACTAAAGAATTTCCCTAGTGGTTTTAGCCAGAACTCCATAAGAGATTATTAAGAGGCGAAGTCTTAAAGGACTAAGACCCTTAAAGGGGAGGCAATTATAATGGAATCCCCTAGGAGGTACATATCAGATAAGACAGTAGGAGGTTTTATTAATATTCTGCCTATATCCTATGTATGTTCTAGAAGAGACATAGTTAGATAGATAGGGGCGAAAGGTTTTACTAGTGTCTTAGAAGGTTTATATAGGAAGCTAGTTCTCCTCTAGAGAAGAACCAGCGATTAGTCTCTAAATAGAAGTGGTCAAAAGCATTTATCCTTTAATACGTAAAACTCATTCTACCTTTAACTTACCTTTGACTTACCTTCTACTTACTTATAACACTGTTGATTAGATAATTATATGTTCCGGTTAGGCTGGCCTCTTATAAAAGATTTCCATATAATAGCTTCCTCCTCTTTTATATACCTTTTAATTATATAATAAAGAGTATTATTTATTCCCGTTGTAATAGCTTGTATAAATGCCTCCAAGCTAAAGCTTGTAGATTACTATCTAATAAAGATACTAAGCTAAGGAGGAGGAAAGGAGGCCATAAGGGCTTATATAAACAAATAGGTAGCATAGGCCGCTAAGGCGCTAATAGTAGACGAGCTAATAGTAGGCAAGCAAACAGTAAGAAATAGTACTAGATAGTAACAAATAGTATTAAGTGGTAGAACATGGCAGAATATGGCAGAATTTAGCAGGTAACGCGCTCTAGCACTGTTATATCACCCCCCCTCCCTTCTAAAAAAGCCTGCCCTTAAGCGTTGTCCAAGCTCTCTATTATTGTCTAAATTGTTATAATTATCTAACTCTTCTTCCTAGCATTTAATCTAGCTGTTTAATTTATATGGTAGTTTAGGGAGGTTAAAGTAGGCTAGGTAGAAGTCCTATAGCTTATAGGGGGGCCATCAGGAAATTTTTTTTTTTGGGCGTGTTGTTGCAGTTCGCGGCAACTTGCCGCAAACTGTACGATCGCGGCAGTAGTATATGGTGGTTAGCGATCCGCATAAACCGCACGTTTTGCAGCAAACCCGCAGCATTCGTAAGCAAAACGCAGTAAAATGCCTAAACACTAAACCAGCACCAGTACCCTAAAACCAAACTGTACAAATCGTGCGAATTGTACGAATTGTACAAATTGTATAGATTGTACAAATTGTATAGATTATACAAATTGTATAAATTATATAAATTATATAAATTATATTACAGATTGCTATAAGGTACTTTTAATATATTTATATTAAAACTATATAAAATAGCTGCTAAAGCTATTATACTAAATTATAATAATCTGCTAACTATATACTGATTTCCAAACTAGGCCTAGTGCATACCTACCTACCTGCCTACCTGCCTGCCTGCCTGCCTGCTTGCCTGCCTGCTTGCCTACCTGCTTGCCTACCTGCCTATACCTACCTGTCTGTGCCTACCTGTCTGTGCCTACCTGTCTATGCTACCTTTGAACGGTGGTCGTCCGGGGTGCCTCCCTAGGAGGCCTTGATTCGATTCGATTCGGTAACGGACTAATAATGAGGCTTTGGTTTGATTCGATTAATCGATCAAATCATTCAGTGTTCGCTGGCTGGGTCGTTTGAACGGTTGGCGGTCGTCTAGCTCTGGTGACGGTCGTCTAGCTCTGGTGACGGTCGTCTGGCGACGGCGACGGCGACGGTTGTCTAGCTCTAGCGACGGTCGTCTAGCTCTGGCGATGGTCGTCTGGCTCTGGCGACGGTCGTCTGGCTCTGGCGACGGTCGTCTGCTGGCTGCCGTTCTGGTGCCTCCCTAGGTAGGGAGGTTGTAAGGAAGGAAGGGTAAAAAATAAGGTGGCTACCTAGGTGTATATAGGGGGGATACTTGGCAGAGGCACGTGTAGAGGCTATCGGGAATATAGCGGGGACCCGATGCAGAGCTTCGCGCAGAGCC
>Ga0307507_10007720_pt1 | contig 15358 bp, 20 predicted proteins | sample 7_EM_MG_FD_207223 | JGI IMG/M metagenome (GOLD analysis project Ga0307507, IMG submission 207223) | Populus trichocarpa ectomycorrhiza microbial communities from riparian zone in the Pacific Northwest, United States - 7_EM | ecosystem: Host-associated > Plants > Roots > Unclassified | place... | reverse complement strand
GGGTGGGAGTGGTCAGCTTTATGTCTGATAGAGAAAATATATTAATAAGAGCGTACCCGACTTGATCCAGAGTATCTTCATAATGTTTCACCAAGTCTCCGTTCTCTTTCTCAAAGAGTTGGAGCTGCTCCTCCGTAAGAAGATTCTCTATACAGTTCTGTTCCTCGTCTTCTAACCAAACACTCCTCCCCACCAAGGCAGGAGAAGAGCTGGCCGCTGGCAAGCTTGTATGATTCGGCGGTAGAAAGCAGGGGGAGCTTTGTACAGGATACTCTTCCCTCTTTCGACCTATCGCTGAAGCCGAATTTCCCGCTCCTTCTCTGTAGCTCACGACTTTTTTCTAATCGTGGTTTTAGTAGCATGGTGCGCCTTCTCTACGCAAACCCTCTATTAACTTTAGTAACATTTTGTTATGATGCTTGTCACTTAAACGACATGTACGAGTACAGCCACATTCAAAAAGTTATGGCAGATGTAGTACCGGTATGCCCTTTTATGTTACAGTACCAGCCTGGATGCCAGAAATTTGGAACGCGGCTGTACGCTCCCGTTCGCAAGGTCTTCGCGGAAAGAGGGGTACGATAGCGCAACCTTGCTCAATTTTTTATATCATACGTTACAAACGGTACACTTGCCTTGCCGTGTCCCCTTCCCTACCGCAAAGCTTGTTTTGCACTTTTCTTTTTTTTTTGTCAGAACCGCTGGTGGGTTAAGCGTTGTCTTGGCTAGATTAGTCTAGTTCAAGTACCGGTATGTACCGCGGTTAGCGATGCGCTCTGCACGTCCCGTGGTCCCTGCTTCTCTCCTTAACCCGGGAATTGGAACAATTGGAGTAAATGCTATGTCGTTGGATTTGCCTCGCCTGGTAGGGTCCTGTACTTTTTTTATGCCTCCCTGAAGGGGCCGAGCGGCTTGCCTTTTCTTGCGCCTTTTGCTCCTGTTCCCGGGTTGGGAATTTTCGACTGCATCCGACAGCATAACTTATGGCCTAATGTTTCCTCCTGGTCATCTCTCTCATCCATTTCCGGTACTGGTACTGGCAGAGTCCCTAGTTCATACCGCGCCTATTTTCTAGCTCGACGTCTATCTTGGCACAGAGGCGCCTGGATGGGTACTTTATGAACTGGCGAGTGCTGTAGATTCTAGTATGTTCATGTAGGTTTCTGTTTTTTATGCGCATTTGAAGGCTTTGTAGCCTGAGGTGGGGGAGAGGGGCACGGTGAAGGAGATTCAGTAATGAGAGAGAAAAGTGACCCGTAAATGGGGATCTGTCTATTTACTATAAATTTCTGCTCATTTGTGACGTCCTTTATTTCCTCCCGAACCCCCCCCAGCGCGACCTTGCATACCGGTAGCTCACTTGCTGCTACTCGCTCAATTTCGATATTTTTTCGTGAAAACTCTATCCACAATTTCACTCTCCCGGATGATCCGTTGTTCCGGATAGTCTATCATATGATACTCTGGATTTTGGCCATCCGGGGCAACGGGGTATAGCCGTGTGGGATTGGGGGGTTTGAGGGTTGGACTGGACTGGGGTGGGAATTGTTTGATGGGAGGGGGGTCAGGAAGTCTAGTCTTGGTGGTAGTATCTGGGTAGTAGTTGTGTGGATACTGTGGGGGATTTTATTGCCGGTTACCATTCATGCGGAGTGGGGATTATGTCCCCTGGGAGGTTGGGGGTTTGTTATCTGGAAGGTATCGTGGGATTAGGGTTCTGTGAAGGCTTGGGGGTATGATACATGATATTATGTGAGCCACGGCAGGTATTGCGGGTACACGAGCTCTGGTGTTCCGGTGAGGTTAATGTAAGCCAGGGCATCCCGGCGTTTGCGCTTGTATCCATTGGTGCCTGTTGGGTTATCCGCTAGGGCATACCTGGAATAATAGCCGGTTCCAATTTCCTAACATAGCCATGATGTTGGGGTATCTCAGGGTACTGGTAGTGATATACTCGAGAGTACAGTACAGTGGGGAAGAATGCGAGTGAGAGGTTCTTGCTCCATTGCTAGGAGATAATCTATCAACACTTGCAGGCCAGAGATTCTGCCGTCATACCTTAAGCTCAGATCCGAACCTCGTGTAATCTAGGCCTCACACGTCCTGCTCCAATACTGGCAGAAAGCTCAACCTCCCAACCCCACCTCGGCACGGGCATCTAACAGACTAACACTACCGTCGCTACCCCTCCCTTATACTTACTTCGCTTCATAGGTACCTATCACCTGTAACCTAACTATTTAACGCTATCTACCTATCCAACAGCGAAACGCCAATCCTCCCCCCTCTCAAGCACCGTATGATACACGCATCCATCTTCACCGACCATCAACGGATCCCCCCAGTTCTATCTCGCAATCCCGGCCCCCTCCGACCGTTCCACTGCCCATCCCATGCACTTGTAATCTGTCCGACCCTAACCACGCGACTCACGCAGCGAAGCACATGTTGTGAGCCCCCAGGCACCACCGGTTGTCTCTGCCGGTGGCCAGTAGGCAGGAAAGCGTGCATGCCATGCCTGCTGGAGAGGGAGGAGGCTGAGGTGCAGTTTTGGAGGCTGAAGGGGGAGGATGATTTAGAGTGCACAGTGAGCGTGTTTTGGGGTGCGGGATGACGTTGATGGTGTTTTGAGCGGGTATGGAGAGCAGGTGTCGGAGAGAGGGAGTAAGAGGATTATTGGCTTTTGGTAGTGATACTTGCTAGGGGTAGTTGCGGTCGAAGTTTGTGGTTGTTGCAGAAGGATGTTCTGTAGGGCGATTGTCAGTTGCGGTACCGTGGCCGAGACAAGTCCAATGGAACTGGCAGCGCCTTCTCTCCATACCAGGTACTCGAGTGCTGGTACAGTTTATGTCCAGCGGCTCTACGGCAGTGATTGCGAACAGAAAATAAAAAGGGAAAAACCCTAATACTGATCTTGATCTCGCCCCCGAAGGAATGCGTCTTTTCTTATTTTATCATCCAGACAACGGGAGTTTGAGCCTTGCTGCAAGACTGTTTAATTGTGATGCGTGTCATTTTTCCTACGGTATACTGCAAAGTTCAAGGAATCGGTTAGAGGTGGCACTTTTCCAGCTTAACTGCACTGGAGGAATGTACAGCCTGCACAATCAGCATAAGTCTCTCTCCCTTTATCTTTTCTATCACTTTCAGATCTAGTTCACAGCTTGCTCTGCCCTTCTCTTTCCCTCCGCCTCAATCCGTCTGGCATAGGTTGAAGGCGCTACCGAATCCGACACAGGCGTCAAGATTTCCAGAATTATCACCCCAAAACACCTTTCACTTTTCACCTTTCCCATATCCTAGCGTTCCTAGGCGAGCAGGCCCACCCGCTCCTCGGGCAGTCTCCCAAACCTCGTTCGATTCTGAGGCATGCTACTATCTCCACCTCTATACACGAAACCACCGCAAAGCACCATTATACTTTAGAACCCACAATTAGTACTAGCATTGGTACTTATGAATCGTATCGATTCAAATCATGGTTCGCTCCGACACAACCGTTTAAAAGTGAGTAGATACTCTTTCTTTAAACCCGCCAACACCCTTCAAATGGCAGGGCATGTACTGAGATGATCGGCTTCCCTTTCTTATTCTCACAAGCAGGGAATTCTGGGCCAGGAGGTTCTACAATTTAATAAACCAGCGGGCGAAACCAAACATCGTCCGAATATCGCTCATGCATTCGGGGGCACTGAACTCTTGTTGAACAACAATGTCCCAGAGAGCTGCACACCTTATGAATCGATACAACATGAGACACTTTATTCAGAAGCCCCGGGAACCCTTTCGAATCTGGGGAATATCTCGGGGTATCCCGCACCTGGGCCACATACTGCTCCAAAATCCACAGCGTCGAATTCCAATACTCTCACTCGCACGCCTATGCACACTGTTGGGCACGGAGGACATGGGACTACTACCAGCTCAAAGAGAGGTAGGGAAACCACGGGAAAAAGCAGTAGCCACCAGGGCCCTGCGCAAAAGCGGACTCGAAGAAACCGTGGGACTTCTACCGTACGAAGCAATAACGGTAGGGACGCCGGAGGCGGAGGAGAAGAGGACGAGGATGAGGACGACGAGGACGAGGACGACGAGGAGAGTGACGAAGACGATGGGCCCCTCATGCACTCTGGCCCAAAGGAACTGCAGGCCCTCCCATGCCCTATGCCCAGCTGTGGAAGCAAGGACAAGCTATGGGACAATTGGAATAACCTCATGTGAGCTACCTTTCCCTTCTGGGTATTTTTTTCAAGTTTTGCTCACGCTCCATGGCATTAGTCAACATTTACAAAATACCCACATTAGAGGATTTGGTTTGTGTGGGCGAGGTTGCGGACGACGCTTTGGGCTCTCAAGCCAATACACTCGTCATGTTTTTAAGCATAAAAAGAAATGCAAACCATTGAGTTGTCCCCCTCAGAGGATACCTCCACTAGCCCTAGATTTGAACCATGCTGTTAGCAGGGTGAAGGGCCAAAACTACCAAAAACTGAAGGAAGTCATCGCGGCCCACGAGTACTATGATCTAGAAGGTATATATATATATATTCGAGAGAGCATCTTTTCACCCTTGCTGACTTAGACTAAGATCCCGATCATAATGCTCGTTATGTAGACCCCTCTAGCCATCAGTACAATCCGCAGGAACAGCAGTTGACAGGTTGGGCAGACCAAATCATCAATCTGGTTATGGAGCATCAGAGAATTTGCCAGGCATATCATCAAACCGGTCCGCCGTCCAGTAGCCAATTTAACCATCCACCAAGTTCTATTGCAAACCGGCAGGCCCCACGAAATCCGATAGATCCTATGATGCCATCACAGCTCAACCAATCCGCTATTCATCTGCCTGATGTATATAGCACGCAGCCCCTAGCTACTGCTGCATACCATCCGAGTTTTCAAAATGGATCTAGTTCTAATCCATCAGGAAGCTACCTTTTCCCCACATACTACCATCCACTGATGGGGGGCGATCGTGCGGGCCAGTATCTAGCCCATCCTGGTAGTTTTACCGAAAATTACGATTACACCCGTGCAAACCGCGGAGCCCCGCCATTAGAGCTAGACTACGACCCGGCAACTCTGCCCGAGTATCCCTTTAACCCAGGGGCTACCCACGGAAACGGAACTGGCGATGCTACTCGTTTTAATAGGGGGTCTTAATGTATAAAGCACCCTCTTTTCTTTAGTGAGCGCTTCAACAGCCTATCTCTGAGCACAAATTGGCAGCTGGTTTCGGAGGTTGCTAGAGCCAGTTCAAACGGAAATCATTAGGGGGCCATCAAATTATTCGGCCATCCCACATTCGCTTTCACCACGCTCCCCTTGTTATTCATTTCTTGTGCCTAAACGATTTACGACTTAACGCCTTTATTAACGATCTCCTTTCCCCTGTGGACCATATGGTATGTGTCCCTGCCTTTCCACTCTCTGATTCTGGGAATCCCTTTTCTTTTCTATTTTTTAGCACAAAATTTCTTTTTGGTTGGGAAGCAGAGTTCCTTTTTGTCTTCCTTTTCCTTTTCATCTCCCTTTTCTTTTGTTGCAGATCCCGGTTGGCAATGGCGAAGGGGTCGGGCTGGAGAAGCCGGGATGTTGGGATAGACTCTTGGCTTTCGGACAACGACGGAAAGGGTATAGATCCCTCACAAATCTTGGGCAAAAAAGGATAGGTATAGACAGGTAGAAGAGGCACTCTGTTAAAAAAACCGAAGTGCCTATACGACCTTATGAAGCTCACGGATCTTTCGTTATACTCCTTATTTTCCGTTAGTCTTTCTTGTACGTATTATGTATGGTCTGGAAAGAAAAGAGAAAGCATGTAAACTTAACATGTTTAAGGAAATTCCCACCACTCATAGATAGGTTTAGAGCGCCAGCAGACACTTGCATAAGCAGCGGGGAGGGGAGGGAAAGTGCGCAGTGCGGTACCTCCAGCAGCCACTGAAATCCATAGTGAGTGTGCAGAGGGAACTTCTTGTGTGCAGCGCGAACATTCCTTCAATAGAATACACCGCCAAGCGAGCATGTGATGTCTAAGCCAAGCCAAACCAAAAAAGAACCCCGCCGACGTCATATCTCACTCGGAAGCTTACTTGAGGCAGACCAACTGTAAACCCAAAACAAATTCCTAATCTAGACTCCTCTCACCGTTTGTCAAAGACAATCACCGAAGTCCATCTCCTTTTTCTTTCCCTCGGCGGCAGAAGACATGAACCGGGAGCTCTGCTCGTTCCTGCGTCAGCTGCGGGACGGCCACCGCCTGCTGCCGAAATTCTACTTCACTCCTTCGTCTGGAAACAATGGGAGGGTTTCTAACAAGCTGCTCACGAATTGGCAGTGGGGAAGGAGATACTCGAGCACTATTGGTTTGAAAAAGAGCGGATTTATAGACCTGGCACCCGGGGAGGGTTTGTTGTTTTTTGATAGTTCGTACCCAAAATATTCACCTTTATCACTTGATGAATACATTATGGCTAACCGGTTTGGAAAAAAAAAAAAAAACTAAAGATGTCTATCCCGTCAAAACCGCAAGCTATGACATCCGCTACCTAATGATGCGATACGACAGGCAATCCATAGAATCACGCATTAGAACACAATACATCCCGAAGAGCCTCCTCACCTCGGAATTCACCATAACGGGAATAGTACCAATGTTGAAAGATGGAGGTGCATTCGTCAAGTTTCGCTCACCGAACGTAGAAGAGACAGAAGCAATCATCGCGAATTTCCTCAAAGAAAAGAGACTGAAGCCCTGGTTCTCACCGCTCAGGCGGGTCAGAGCGTACATTGTGAGGGGGAAACCGTGGCTGGAAGACTTGCATAGGTTTCCAAGTACGAGGTTGAAGGTAGAGTTTGTCGGTGGTGAGGGGAGTCTTAGTCAGGAGGCTGTATATAGGCTTTTTAGGCGGTACGGGAGGATTGTTGACATACTCCCTCAACTGCCGGCATCAAAAGAGTTGCCAAAGTTTACGATTGTGCAGTACCTCCGTATGCGTAGTGCTACGGCAGCGAGGAATTGTCTGCACGGGTACACGGTGCCAGAGATGGAGGCTGTTCCTGGAAAGGGGCCTGGAGCGAGATTAAGGATCCTATACGAGAGGACTATCAAGACCCATTGGATAAAGAATTGGCTCGTCAATCACCCGAGAATTTCGATCCCACTGGTAGCAGCATTCATAGCAACATTCACCGTCGCTATATTCGACCCTGTAAGGACTTGGTTCGTTAAAGCGAAGATCACCGGCGCTCTGAATATCAGCGATAACACATACTATAATTGGCTGAAGAGACATACCATCGGGATGTTACCTATCGGGGCCAGTCACACGGACATGGACGAATTATGGGCGGTCTGGGATGAGCGCAAGGAACAAGTCGAGCAATTGAAGGCATGGCTGTTAGAAACGATGGGGACGTTCATAGTTGTACAGGGTCCTCGAGGGTCCGGAAAGAGGGGCCTAGTAGTTGACTCGGTACTAGCACATAGGGAGAATGTCCTTATCATCGATTGTGAACCCATCGATCAGGCGCACGGGGACAGTGCAACTATCGCTGCGGCGGCGGTGCAGGTTGGGTATCGGCCTGTATTCTCATGGTTGAACACCATCAGTAGTTTGTTGGACCTGGCGGCACAGGGAACCATTGGGAGTTCGGCGGGATTCAGCCAGACACTGGAAACACAGTTTAACAAGATTTTGCTGAACACCGGAACTGCGCTTAAGGCAGTTGCACTTCGGGACAGGCGTACCGACAACAAAGATCAATGGCTCAGCGACGACGAGTACCTCAGCGCACATCCCGAAAAGCGCCCCGTCGTAGTTATAGATAATTTCCTGCATATGGAAGGTAATAGCATAATCTACGAACGTCTCGCAGACTGGTAATTACCTTCTCCCCTCCTCATAAACCATCACTCGACACTAACCCCTCTTCCTTGATAGGGCCGCATTCCTTGTCTCCGCAAATATAGCCCACGTAATATTCCTAACAAACGACACATCCTTCGGCAAATCGCTCGCGAAATCCCTTCCCGACCGCGTCTTCTGTTCAATCCTCCTCGGTGACGCCCAACCGGGTCCTGCAAAGCGCTTCGTGCTGAAGCACATCAACAACCGACTCGATGGCGCCGCTAATGAAAAAGCGCGTGAGGAGCTCGACGACAGCATCCAAGCCCTGGGCGGCCGCCTAACAGACCTAGAATTCCTCTCCCGCCGCATCAAAGCCGGCGAGACACCGAAGCAAGCTATCGGCGCGATCATCGAGACTTCCGCGCAGGAGATCCTCAAGCTCTACTTCCTTGAGGAAGCCAGCCGCAGCCGCAAGCGCACCTGGGGCACAGAGCAAGCCTGGCACCTCGTGAAGACGCTCGCGGGAGAGGGCGAGGTCGCCTACTACCACATACTCGTCAACGACCTGTTCAAGTTTGCTGGCGAAGATGCTCTGCAGAACCTGGAACAGGCCGGGCTCGTTACTATCGTCACGAAGAATGGCCGCCCCTGGTGCGTCAAGCCTGGACGCCCCGTGTTCCAGGCTGCGTTCAGACGTCTTGTGACGGACCGTGTGCTGTGCGCCCGCATGGACTTTTTGAGCTTCGCTTCGCTCGTCAAGGCCGAGACGGCAGCCATACAGAAGGCCGGTGAGGAACTCGAGAAGATTGCCATGCTACCGAATCCGCCCAGGGGGAGGGTGGCATACCTACTTGCTAAGATCGCCGAGGCGCAGGGGAAGATTGACGGGTATGAGAAGGGGATGGGAAAGTTGAAAGAGGTGCTTAGGGGGGAGTATTAACTTGGCTTAGACGGGATGGCACAGTCTTTTTGTGCACTTCCCTTATTACTAATGATGGGGTGATAGCAGTTGTTGAGCCTAGGCACGGTCTCGTGTAAAATCTAGCGAATGATGCATCTCGCCTAACTCCACTCTACTTGCACAAACGAATAGCATTGATAACTATTATCGCTTCGCTAATAATCAACGAGTGACCATTCGTGAATCCCGCTTATCGTAACGGTAGCCTAACCAGAACCCAGCTTACGCAACCATAATCAAAAATGCCAAAACAAAAATGGCCCACACCCAATTTTGTGCCAAATATTGTATTCGCCAACACCCCTTGCCCAATACCGTGCCTACATGATATTATACGATACCATCCATCCGGGCGAAAGGCAAAAACCGTCCAGTAGAATATTTCAAACTGAAAACTTCGTATCATACGGTAACTTGGAGGACAAAAAGGGAAGGAAAAAAGAAAAAGAAAAAGAAAAAAACCAATATACTGTGATAATAAGGAGAAACAAAAGAGAGGTAAAAACAATAAATAACTAAAAGGCTATTGCATTGGTACAGTATGTGATACGGTATCCAACGATGTCGTCCAATACCTACCCATCCGTCCCATTCATTCCACTCGCCGCAACTAACTGTACCATACTATCGGTAAATGCCACAGCTGCCACCACCCGCTCCCCCAACCCACACACCCCCCCCAAAAAAAACCCCCAGAAAAAAAAGAACCCTACAACGAAAGATTATACGTATAATCCTCCTCAATATTCTGCGAAACCCACAACACAATCGAAGAAAGCATAACACTAGCACTCCCCGCCACACCCGCAACGCCAAAACCCAGCGTAGGCCAGGGATACCCAGGCACAACATACTTCATGATGAGCACCGTAGCAGCGCCCGCAAGCCCACCAGCCATAAGGGCGAATCCCATGAAGAGCACTAATTTCGCCTTCCAGGCGACGCCGTTTCCGCTGTAACTGTAGCTGTCGGCGACTAGGCGGCTGCGCTCGATGGAGTTGATGACGAGCATGCCGAGGACGCTGCAGATTAGGGGGATCCAGTCTACGATGGTGATGTGCACGTTGCCGCCGTTGGCGTGTTTGCTGTAGACTGCGGCGTCCAGGAGGAGGAAGAAGCCGAGGGAGAACTGGTTGGGAGGGGGGGTTTGTTAGTTTGTATGGTGGGGAGGGGGAGGGAGATGGGGAGAGTGGGGGAGGGGGGTTACGAGGGCTCCGGAGGTGTATACGCCTGCGGTACGAAGGGCGGCTGAGGAGGGGAGTTTGGGAACTGGGAAGCGCCAGAGACCGGACATGACTGATGTTTTTTCTTTCTTTTTTTTCTTGTTTGGTAGTTCGTTTGTTCAGTTTCTTTTTGGTGGGGTGTCGAAGTTTGTGAGGCGAGGCGAGGCGAGTTTGGCGATGATGGTGGGGTGTTGAGAAGGAAAGCTGGGGGTGACAGTTCAAGTCGGCTTCGGTAAAGTCAGGTTTACATGATGATGTCTCCATGGAAAGACAATTCAATTGTCAGCATTTGTCTTGGCAATCACACCTCATCATTCGGTCACGTCATCCAATCACGCCGATTCAAATAAACAAGGGATACTAATACGGGCAGCTCTACCAAACAGTACAGTTATGTAACACGAACATGCGTTGGGAAGAGGAATATAGTAGCCTTTATTTAATAGCCGTGTGCTCCGCCTTACCTATCCTGAAATAGAACCGAGAATCAAAGAAATAAGTGGAAATAGAAGAAATAATGCGCCCCGAAAAAAACCGACGACTTTTGTCTTAAACCCAAGAAAGAAAAATTACTAGGCCGTTGTATAACAGCCGAAGGAATACAAACAAAAAGGAAAGAAACAATAACTCTTTACGCTCCCAAATTCTCCTTAGGGACGAAGGCTGCGACCGTACCAATAGTTGCCACTATAGTAGAAACCACAATGAGGATCTGGTTGATCCTACGCTCCTTTTTCGGCACTTCGTCTCCGTAAATCTTGAGGTAGAACATCATAGGGAGGATGACACAGATTGAGAAGCAGAGTGCAGATCCGAGGAAAGCCACGATTCGATCGAAGGATGGGACAAGGATAGCGATGATAACAAAGGAGGTGTTTACGCCAACTACAAACAAGGTCAGCCACCGCTGATAATGAATGAGAGAGTATGAGGGTTTACTTCTTATAAGGCCTTTCAACAGACCGCGGGTTAATCCAGACATTCCAACCAATTCCCCTTGCAAAGCTATAGCTCGAGTATCCACGCCAGCGAAGATCTCAAGAGTAGTAACGATTGGTCGTGCACTATGATCTAGTTAGTATTGTAGGTAGAGATACAGGATAACTGGAACATACTTCAAAGGAGTCTTAGTCAACGGGATAATCGCAACAAACCCCACCATGGCCATACTGAGAGCAGCAGGGTATCCAGAGCCCTCCAAAATATTCGAGGTAATTTCATCCATCACTCCATCTCCAAACATCAATATGCCAGTGACAGCGAGGGTTATGTCGAGGACGAACTAAAATTGGTTAGTATGAGCTTAGACTGCTTTGTCCCAAGGAATACATACTGTAAAAATGTAGGTGATGTCAACAGCTCTGTTGTATTTCTTTGGGTGACGCATATCCTTATAGATGTTTGGAAACACACTGTGGCCTCCCCAAGGGGCTGATTGTTCGACGAATATTAGCATCTTTTTGAGTTTAAGACTAAAGCGGTTCAGGCAACCTACACATGAGCAAGCCAAAGCTCAACGGTACTGTCCACCAGCTCTGGGGGAATAGATAGGTGGCCATTGGCTCCCTCAAACTCCCGGGGGCAGCGGGTTTCAGCCAACCGTCAATAAAGATAATCATGACAACTAGTCTTAATGGTTAGAGTGCTTCATAAACCCTTCGTTGTGCGCAGGAGTAACTCACTACTGAAAGTAGAGAGAATCCCCAGAATACTGCTAAAACTCAACACCTTCAAGGGGAGGAAGCTTAGCGGGGTCAACACAAAGCCCGCAACGATCTTCCACTGCAGCTTATCGATCTGAGGGAATAGTGCATTCAAACTGTCCGAGAACAAGACAACCAGCGCAACGCATGCCGCCATCAACTCTAGCGAGAAAAGGATCGAAACGCATACCCGCGATTTGTGTCCGTAAGCAATGTAGGCGATATCGGAGTAAGTTATCAACGATTGGTTAGGGGACTTGTCAAGGCAGCGGGCGAGAAGCTTTCCGGTGTAATTCGTTATCAGGGCGGAAAAGACCAAGAAGATTGACCCTATCAGCCTGTATCACCCAGACCCCTGTCAGCTCGTTCCGATGTAAGATAGGTAAGTTAATGAGACAACCTACCATCCACTGTAGCGCAAACCAAGGGGTAAACTCAAAAGACCAATCCCGATGAGGACGTTAACGCTATTGAAGACCGTTTGAGGTAGTGTGCTCTGCCCGACAATAATGTGCTCGACACTTCCACTCTCCGTTGTAACGGTCGTTACAAGGAGGGGTTCCCTCTCTTTATCCAGAGCCTCATCCACAGCGACTACCTCACCGGCAGTTTGCTTCTGGACAAACAAATCTGCAGCATGTCTGGTTGCTGTGTCATTCAATCTTCCTCCGGGAAAACCCGTACCAGTACCCCCATACCTAGAGATCGAGCCGTAAGATCCAAAACCAGTTGCCGGCAGGGAAGCCCTTGCGGCGAGGTGTTGGGTGACCTCGGCGTCCTCATAGTAGTGTTCGTCATCTATAGCACAGGACGAGTTGTCCTCCTCGTCTCTGGAGGGATCAACAGAAACGAAGGATTGCCGGGACGGTGTAATTTCAAGGTAGCCAGCAGCCCTCGTCCAAGAGCGAGCAAAGTTGTCAAGGGAATTCACGCCTCCTGCGTAGCGAATTGCATCCAAACCTAGTGAAAGGGAAGACCTAATTTCCGAATAATGTTTGTAATGAGCTTAGATCCCAATAGGGGAGATGGGAGAGAGAGGAAAAAAAAGAGGGTTAAACCCCGGAAACGCTGTGTTCCATTCATATTGAAAAGTAGAATGATTGGGTAGAGGCATACCTTCGCTGCCGTAAGCCTGTAGGAGGAATATCTACATTAGGAGAACTCGAAGATGGAGAGATATCATGATGGCCAGGAAAGTATGCACCCGGAGTAGGTGTCGGAGACCCGGAGGAGAGGCCTGCTTCGCCGTTTTTGGCAGGATAACTCATGGAAGCTAGGAGGATAGAGTTCGAACGCTCTCAGCAGTAACCAAACAATCACAGAAGCAGCTTTTTCTTCTCACGCCTGAGCTGCAGAGTGGACGGTAGCAGCAGCAGCAGGAGGATTGGGAGCAGCAGCAGATAAATGCTGGGAATGAGAGAGGTGGTAGCAGTTATTGTGGTTGGCGGGGAAAAGAGGGAAAAGGCAAGAGATATCTATCGAATTTTCAGTAAGGTAGTCCTACCACCCAATTGCAGTGGCCTTGATAAAATATACCAAGAGCAGACAGGCACACCCACCTTGCCAGAAAGGAACGAAGAGCTATCCAACAGCCACGGAACCCTACCGGTGCTCCTCCAGTGCCAGTGGAGGAGGAGGGGGGGGGTGAGCTGAAATTATGGGAAGGTGGGGAGAGGGAGAGGGGAGGATGTAGGGTTGGAATATGAAATCCGACGCCTGTGATAGTGGCCACCCTAGCTAGATCTGGCCAGTCTATAGTTTGTGGTTTCATGGCTCCCAGCAAAAAAGTGAAGGCGGAACCAATTCCGAAAAAAAAAGGCCAGTTCAATCGAGGGATCTTCACTACCGCCTTCTTCGTTCTTAATCTCTCCAAACTTACCATATTCAGACTATGAGTGACGGGCGGGCCAAGGGGAGCCACGATCAAAGATTCCTGCCATGCCATACTCTAAGGGAGGGGGGGGGGTAAAAAAAAATATAGGAGCCGTCCTTTTCGTGTGGTGGGTGATATGATATTCTGAGAGGGAAGGATTTATTGCGGGTTGCTGCAGGGTGCAGGTTAGGGCGTTACCAGGGTCAGGGCCAGGGCAGCAGCGAAGAAAGAAGACGAACGAAAGGTCAAAAAAGGGAGAGAGAGAATGTGAGGAAGGGGAGAGAAAGAGAAACCGCCTGCCGGCCGTTGGCATACGGTACAGGATCCACTCTCTGAAGCCATCTCTCCACCTTCCTCAGGACCTCAGCTGCCTCCCTGCTCTAGACTTCTCATTTTTTCGCTGGCAGCTGCAACACGCCAAGTGGTGAAAGAATGGTGAGAGCGAGGAAGAGAGTAAGACAGACAGAAGGCCCCCATGTATGACATCAAGACCCAAACAGAGCCCCCTCCGATAAATGTAACCATTCAGAACTTGCAGTACTCGATGAGTTACCCCAGTTGTGCGCCTCAAGCTTCTTGCCGTATATCTTGAGGCGTCTTAGCCATGCTTGATCGAGAGGAAGGAAGGAAAAGCCTGCCCCTCAATAAACCATACCCCAGCTTTTTAACCACCGGGAGTAATCTACCGGTCATGGTAATAGAGTACCGGTATACCATTCACCATCATCATCGAGCATTCTTGCCTCATGTCGGTTGTTTCGTTTCAAGCCCGAATGATCAAGAAGAGGAAAAATAAAATAATAAAAAAATAAAAAATAAAAAAAGCCAACTCGTATGCCCCCTCATCTCCTACCTCTTACGAGTATTCCCTCCATATCGGGCTTAAAGGAGCGAGAATGTGAAAACAAGAATAAATTTAATAAAAACGATATATCCCTTTCCAGATGCACTCTTAAAATACCTTGTTTTTCTTTCCCTCACCGTTTAACAGCCGGTACTTTACCTGTTCAACTGCCTAACGCCCAAATCTCTTCGCATCTATTTCCTTTTTTATTGTCACACCCAGTCTCCGCACGAACTTGCATACCAGACTTTTCGGTAGCATCGCGAAACCCGTCTTTTTTTTCCTTTTACGACCCACCAGAAACGAGGCCTATTTTTTCCCGCGGCAGCCCCCCCTGGCCAAAATGTGATTGTTCTAAAGGAAAGGTAGCCAAACAATTGTTGCTGTAGCATTATGAAGCAAAGAAGGAAAGGAAGAAGCAAAAAATAATATCACAACTCCTCACCGTTTCGGCAATTGGAAGAGGGACAGAGAAAGAAAGAGAACGAAGAAAAGGCAACTTACTGATCAACTCTCCCCCCCCTCACTTCCCCTGTTAGAGGAATAGCAAGGCTGTACTGGCCTGTCTGACTGTACGTCGTGTTTTCGTTTGGAATAGACTTGAATTGAGGGAATGGTTGGCGATGCTGAGCCACCTGCACCCCATATCTACCATGCAATCTGTTCCCACCTGCTTCTGCATTCTGCATTGTGCGGTCGATGCGGTGGATATAGTGTAGCATAATTCGGTCCAGTATACGTACGTGTAGTCCCCCAGATCCAGCCTGACCCCAGCACGGGTACCATACCGTATCATAAGTTATTTCACTACCTGTAGATCATATGATCACGAGCACAAAGGAGAGAGAGAGAAGAATGAAAATGAAATGAAAAAAAGAGCCCTCCAATGCAACTCAAA
>Ga0307507_10007719_pt1 | contig 15359 bp, 14 predicted proteins | sample 7_EM_MG_FD_207223 | JGI IMG/M metagenome (GOLD analysis project Ga0307507, IMG submission 207223) | Populus trichocarpa ectomycorrhiza microbial communities from riparian zone in the Pacific Northwest, United States - 7_EM | ecosystem: Host-associated > Plants > Roots > Unclassified | place... | reverse complement strand
AACACCGCGATGGAACAGCTCTGCGCCGAATACAGCGACGCCGAACTCGAACTGCTCGCCGGCTTCCTCCAGCACACCGCCGACGCAGGCCGCGACGCCACCGAGCAACTCGCCCGCACCGACTGACAGCAAACTCAGCGCTCCAGCAGCCCGTCACCCCACCCGGACACAGGCCACGCGCACCCCTCAGCGACCACCGCCACAGGCTCGGCGGCGCGCTCCTCCAGCAGCCGGCGTGTAGACACCGGTGGCGGTGTGCCAACCGCTTCCACACCGATGCGCAGTCGGTCAGCTGCTCTCATCGTGCTCTGCTTCAGCGGCGACCTCGCGCACTCCGCGGGGGCGTCCAGCCTTCACCCACAGGCGGTGGAGCACCGCGGCGATCAGCAGCGCGGCGAGCGACGCGATCGGTTCGCCGCGGGCGAGGTTGGCCAGCAGCACGAAGGCCACGGCGAAGGCGCCGAGCAGGTTCACGGCCAGGCGCAGTGGCCGGCGCTCGCGGCGCAGCAGGCTCGGCGGGTGCATCGCCCGGCGGTGTTCGACGCAGCCTCTCCGCCGCCCGGGCGCCGGTTCTTACTCAATGCCAGAATGGTCGTGAGCGAGGGAGGTCGCGATGGGGTTCTACGCCGAGCAGGTCGTCCCGAGGATCGTCGATGTCGCCTGCGGCATGAAAGAGGCTCAAACACTTCGGCGCCGCGTCTGCGAGGGACTGGGGGGCGAGGTCGTCGAGATCGGGTTCGGCTCGGGACACAACATCCCTTTCTATCCCGAGGCCGTCACGCAGGTGGACGCGGTCGATCCGTCCGATGTCGCATGGAAGCTGGCGGGCAAACGCCTTGCGGCGACGAGCATCCCCGTGACGCGCGCGGCCCTGGACGGGCAGTCCCTGCCCTTCGCGGACGAGAGCCACGACGCCGCGCTGTCCACATGGACGCTGTGCACCATCCCCGATGCCGCCGCCGCGCTGCAAGAGCTGCGCCGGGTCCTCAAGCCCGGCGGGACCCTGCACTTCATCGAGCACGGTCTGGCCCCGGATGAGAACATCCGGACCTGGCAGCGACGTCTCGACCCCCTGGAACAGCGGCTCTTCGCCGGATGCCACCTCACCAGGCCGATCGTCGAACTGCTGACGGATGCGGGCTTCACCATCACAGAACTGGACGTCTTCTACGAGAAGGGCGCGCCCAAGCCCATGGGCGCCGACTCGCTCGGGATCGCCTTGTCTCCCTAGCCCTGTCTTCCGCACATGGGGGAATAGATCGAATTCGGCTGGCCCGTGACTGGAAATCTCGGGATGTGGACGCCAAACCGGCGCCCGATTCCATGAGAGGACGCCTCGCGTCTCTGAGGGGGCCGGGGCGCGGCAACGCGCCCCGGCTACCCGACGGCCTGCTGTTCCTCGCGATCACCGACATGCAGGGCAACCTGCTGTGGATCTGCGCGGCCAAGCCCGGGCGCGCCTCGGACCTGACCGCCGCCCGCCACAACAAGATCTGCGCGAAACTGCGGGCCGCGGGCCTGGGCGCGATCGGCGACCTGGGCTACACCGCCCTGGAGGACAACCCTGAGGACCCCGTGATCATCACGGGCAAGCGCCGTGTCCGCAAGCGTCTGGGCCGCTGATCCCGGCGCAGAAGGAGGCGAACAACCTAGCTGCGCTACTCGTCCTGACCGCGAGCCAGGTCGCCCGATGACGGACGATCAACACCGGCGATCATGGCCCTCCACCGGCCCACTCATGCCAAGCCATCCGCAAACCAGCACCTCCGACCTGCGGCTTCAGGATGAAGAGTGCTCATTGACCCTTCGCCGCTTTGCCGGTGAGCGCTGCGATCGACGCATGCAGGATGGAGTGCGGTCCTCGTCTCCGAGGCACGCGGGGTCGAGACCTTTGAGCGAGAGCCACCGTGAAGACAACGTATTAAGGCGTGCTGGGTACGTAGAAACCGACGGAACCCGCCGACTTCGAGCGTGAGAACACCTCGTCGCGGCCCGCCTACGGCCAGTTGAATCAGGATTCTGATTGGAGGAAAATTGGAGAGGATCATGAACAGCTAGCGGCAGCAGACTGCGAAACGCGGTAGCAATCGGCAGACCTCGGCAGCATTCGTCCAGGTCAGCCGATCGGGTGTCACATAATGCCTGGTCAGAGTGACGGTATATCAGGATCTCTCTTATGCAGCATAAGCTACTCCTCTATGGCTTCAAAAATGGAGATCACTTGGGGCCATGCTTGACGAAACTTATGCATAGGTGATCCTCCGCAGGTGCAGACGTGGCTCTGACCAGTGCGTTTTCACATTGCATATATGTGGCTTGAGTTACCTTCGAGTGGAGAATCGGTGGAGATCACGTCTCACTGTTGGCAGTGCCTGTAGATCCTGCCACGTGGTCCCGGGTTCTGCCCGTACTGCTTCCAGAGCTGTTGTAGTCCGGTGACGAGCTGGGCGAACACGCCCTGGACTCCGGCAGGGCGGTGCCTGGGCTGCTCGTCGTGCAGCCTGTCTCGGATCCTCAGTTGGCTCAGTGTGGCGGTATTCCGATGGGGACACCGCGCGTGGCGGGGAAGAGCTTCAGACACTCCGGAATCGAGAGGCGAATCCCGTGGACGGCAGTCACCCGCGTAGGCGGGCGGCGCGTGCTCGCACGCGGTCCGCCAGGCCGCCGTCCAGCTGGGGTGTCTGGGAGGCGGCGGTCTCGAAAGCGTCGTCGAGCCGGTCGAGGACCCCGTCGACGGTCCGCAGAGCCTGTTGCGGGTCGAGGCCCCATGTGGCGACCTCGTCGTGGAGGTGTCGGCGGGTGATCGCAGATAGCATCGGCTGCCCGGCCACCCAGAGGGCGACGCTGCGGGTGGCGACGAACTCTGCCGTAGGCGCGGCGTCGTAGAGCGGGGTGAGCGTGATCTGCCCGCCCTGGTGCAGGAACGCGTGGTTGCGGGCGTGCGCGTCGGTGTTGCCCAAAGCGATGGTGAACACCAGCACCTCTGCCAGCCGGACGAGCTGCGCCGCCGGGTCGGCGGCGTGTGTCGTCAGGATATGGGCGAGAGCTTTGTAGCTTGGCGGTTCGGGCTCGGTGCGCTGGTACTTCTCGTCCGGGCCGATCCCCAAGGCCTGGCAGCCGTCCTCCTGGTGGATGCGTCCGATCACACCCCCGGGCCCGGGCTCCCGGTCGAAGCGCTCCACCACCAGCACGTCCCGGCCCGCGTACCGCGCCAACTCGACCCGCGCCGCCGAGATCCCGGCGGCCGCGGCCGCGCGCTGGCTGAACGCCTCCGCCGCGGCCAGCCCCGGGAACACCGGAGGCTCGGGCTTGAGGATGTGCGTGCTCGGTCGCCCGCCCACCGGCCGAGACCACCCCGCCTCGTCGCGCACCAGCAGCAGCTTGGACTGCAGTCCGCCCAGCGAGACCCGCACCTCCTCCCCCGCACCCAACGGATGCGCTCCCAGATCCCCCACCGCTGCATCGACCTGCGACTCCGTGAGCCGCACGGCCTCGTGCACCTCGGCGTAGTGCTCGTCGGTCTCGGTGAACGCGACTGCGCCCGCGCAGTCGCGCCCGAGCACCCGCAGCAGCCCGAACGAGTCTCCGCGCCGCACCCGGAAGAGCCGCTCCAACGTCGTACGCGTCTCCCCCTCCGGCAGCAGGCCCTCCGCCCACACCTCCGCCGCCAGCCCCCGATACGGGCGCGAGCGCACCGGCAACGCCACCGACACCCCCACCGCGCCCTCACCCAGAAGCGCCACCGCCTCCGGCGCATACCGCAAATCCAGCCGACCGTCACGCTGCCGCAGCAACTGCCCGACCACCTGCCCCCGCAGCCACACCGCCAAAGCCTCAGCCCGCGCCACTACTCCCCCAACCCGCTCGCACGTACCGCGTGATCTTGCTCAACGGCGCCGGTGTCCGGCACGGTCACCGTGACCGTCGAACCGCGCGGCACCGCCACCAGGTCATAGCCCAGCCAGCCGACCGCCCGGAAGAACCGCTCCTGCCCCGGCGGACGCCCCGCCTCCATCGCCACCACCGTCGTACGATCCGCCCCCAGATACTGCGCCAACTGCGCCTGTGTCATCCCCCGCGCACGACGCATCCCCGCCAACGCACCACCCGCACCATTCGCACCACGCAACCAGAACCACCCCACCGCACACACCACCCATCCCACAGAATGTCGGCCACAGCCAACACTACACACAACGAGCCGAATGTTGGCCACAGGCAACACTCGTGCAACCGACTCGCCCGACTGCGATCCAGCCGCACGATGAGTAGCTCACTCGTCGCTCAGATCGCATGCGTCCAGCTGCACCCAAAGGGTTCGCAGGTCGCGCCGTGCCATGCGCACAGTCACACCCTCACATGGCGTGCCGATAACGGCTTCCACGACAGAAGCAAAGTAACGACTCGTCAGCAATGTTCCCCAGCTCGCTACCACGATCGGAACCCAATACCGCGCAGCGTTGTTCTTTCACCGGTTCGCCCACCCGACCAGCACCCCGCGAGCCGGCCAGCAGACGAACCATCACACAACGCCGCTGGTCACAACGGAGTCCTATTTCCGAGTACTACAGCCCCGTAGGACGTCCGGCGGCGCCCACGCGGGCCGCAGGTCCAGCGGGTCGGCTGCGACCCCGGGCACGCCAGATATACCCTACCGGGTATATATTCCCGCCGGCGGCGTGAGGTTTCCGACTGGCACGCGAACTCCTTCCGGCTTGACCGGGTCCCGTTCCCGCGCGCTATCGTCGAGCCAGTCGATATACCCCTAGGGGTATTTGAACGGAGAGTGATTCCCGATGCGCGAGATAGACCTGACCGCCTTCGCCACCGCACACGCCGACGGCGCCGTCGTCATCGACGTGCGCGAGCCCGCCGAGTACGCCGCCGGGCACGTGCCTGGTGCGCTCCCCGTCCCGCTCGGCGACCTGCCCGGACACCTGAGCCGGCTGCCGCGCGACACGGCCGTGTACGTCATCTGCGCCGGCGGCAGCCGGAGCCTGGCAGCCGCCGACCTCCTGGCCCGGGCCGGGGTGGTCGCGTACTCGGTGGCCGGTGGAACCAGCGCCTGGGCGGGTGCCGGGCGGCCCCTCGCGCGCGGCGACCGCCCGCGCGCGGCCTGACGGGCGACACTGCCATGCCGCAGATCATCACCATCGACACCCCGACCCTCGGCGACCGCAGCTATCTGGTACACGACGGACAGGCAGGCCTCGTCATCGACCCGCAGCGCGACATCGATCGCGTGCTCGCCCTGGCCCGCGGGCACGGCGTCACGATCGCCGCGGTGTTCGAGACCCACATCCACAACGACTATGTGACCGGCGGGTACGCCCTCGCGCAGGCCACCGGGGCGGACTACCACACCAACATCGCCGACCAGATCGCCTTCGAGCGCGTCGGCGTGGACGACGGGGACGTCGTCGCGGTCGGCGCGCACCTGCGGGTCAGGGTCCTGTCCACCCCGGGGCACACCCACACCCACCTGGCCTACGCCGTGGAGGAGGACGGCCGCCCGGTCGCAGTGTTCACCGGCGGATCACTGCTCGACGGATCGGTGGGGCGGCCCGACCTACTCGGCCCGCAGCACACCCGCGCACTGGCCCGAGCCCAGTACGCCTCCGCGCATCGCTTGGCCCGTGAACTACCCGACCACATCGCGCTGTACCCGACCCACGGCTTCGGCAGCTTCTGCTCGTCCGCCCCGGGCGAGACGAGCGGCCCGACCCTGGGCGCGCAACGGCTCGCCAACCCCGTACTCACGCTCGGCGAGCAGGCCTTCGTCGACGACCTGCTCGCCGGCCTGGACGCCTGGCCCGCCTACTACGCCCACATGGCCCCGGCCAACGTGGCCGGACCGGCGGCGCCCGACCTTTCCCCGGTGCGCCGCGCCAACGCGGCGGAGCTGCGCGAGCGGATCGCCGCCGGGCAGTGGGTGGTCGACCTACGCGGCCGGGTGGCCTTCGCCGCCGGGCACCTCTCCGGCACGCTCAACTTCGGGCTCGACGGCGGCTTCGCGACGCACCTCGGCTGGCTGCTGCCGCGCGGCGCCGAGCTGGCCCTGCTGGGTGAGAGCCCTGAGCAGGTCGCCGAGGCCCAGCGCGAACTGGTGCGCATCGGCATCGACCGGCCCGCCGCGAGCGCCACGGGTAGTCCCGCGCACTGGTCCGGGGACCAACCCCTGGCGACCATCGCGCGGGCCACCTTCGCCGACCTGGCCCAGGTGCGCCACCACCGGGACGTGACCGTCCTGGACGTGCGCCGCGACCGCGAATGGGGCGCGGGCCACCTCTCCGGCGCGCTGCACGTCCCCCTGCACCAACTGCCCACGCGGATCGGGGAGGTACCGGCCGGTGACGTGTGGGTGCACTGCGCCGGCGGCTACCGCGCCTCGATCGGCGCCTCCCTGCTCAAAGCTGCCGGCCGCCGGGTCGTCGCCGTCGACGACGGGTTCGAACACGTCCACCCCGCAGACCTGCAACCGCGCACCCGAGAGGCCGTCTGAATGAGTGTCGCCAGCATCCTGAGAAACCTTCTCGCCAGGCCCTACGCGAAGGTCCCCGCCCGGCAGGCGGCTGACCTGATGCGGCGCGGCGCGATCCTGCTCGACGTGCGCGAGGGACACGAGTGGCAGGCCGGGCACGCGCCGGGCGCCCGGCACATCCCCCTGGGCCGGCTCGCCGAGCGCAAGAGCGAACTGCCCGACGGCCGTCCGGTGATCACCGTGTGCCGCTCCGGCATGCGCTCGGCGAAGGCCGCCGCGCTGCTGACCCGCGACGGCCGCGAGGTGCACAACCTGACCGGCGGCATGCATGCCTGGGCGCGCGCCGGGCTGCCGGTCATCGCCAAGGGCGGCGTGCCCGGCCGGGTGGCGTGATCCGGTGCTCTGGCTCGCCGCCCCGGCCGGGGCCCTGGTCGGCCTGAGCCTGGGCGCACTCGGCGGCGGCGGATCGATCCTGACCGTCCCGATCCTGGTCTACCTGCTCAGGCAGAACCCGCACGCGGCCACCACCGGATCGCTGATAGTGGTCGGCGCGAGCGCCCTGGCCGGCGCGGTGGGCCACGGCCGCGCCGGGCGCGTGCGCTTCGGTCCGGGACTGGCCTTCGCGGCAGTCGGCATCCCGGGAGCGATCCTCGGCGCGCGCCTGTCCGCCGGGATCAACGGGCACCTGCTGCTCGCCGCCTTCGCAGCGTTCATACTCGCCGCGGCGAGCGCGATGCTCGCCCGGCGCCGCGGCGAGCGCGCACGCTCTGCCCCCGAACCCGCGCGGGCGGCCCGACGCCGCTCACCCGCAATGCTCGTCGCCGCGGCCACCGCAGTCGGCCTGCTGACCGGATTCTTCGGCGTCGGCGGCGGCTTCCTGGTCGTACCCGCACTCACCCTGGTCCTCGGTCTGACGATGCCCGAAGCGATCGGCACCTCGCTGCTCGTCATCGCGATCAGCAGCGCCGCCGCGCTGGCCGCGCGACTCGGGCAGCACACCGCGATCGCCTGGCCGACACTGGCGATCTTCACCGCGGCCGCGATCCTGGCCGCCTCGGCGGGCGGGCCGCTGGTCTCCGGGCTACGCCCCGAACGGCTCACCCTCGCCTTCGCCGCACTGCTGGCTGCCGTCGCTCTCTATACGAGCGCCCAAAGCCTGACCGCACTGCTGTAACCGCACGACGGCACCACGGCCCCGGGCCGTCGGCGGCCCCGCACAACGGCCGAAATACCCCTACCCGTATGAGTGGAGCGCTTGTGAACACCCCCGAACCCGACCTGGTGACCGACCATCCCCCGGCGCCCGCCCCCTCGCCGACCGCCCGGCCGGGACTGCTCGGCCGCCTGGGGGCCTGGGCCGTGCGCAGGTTCAAGACGGTGATCGCGATCTGGGTCCTGATCGTGGTCGGCCTCGGCGCGTTCGCCCCGCAGGCGAACTCCGCGCTGTCCGGGGCCGGCTGGCAGGCCGACGGCTCCGACTCGGTCAAGGTCCGCGACCTGGCGCAGGCCCACTTCGCGGGCCAGACCTCTTCCGCACTGCAGATCGTCGTCTCCGCGGACCGCCCCGTCACCGATCCGGCCGTGACGAAGGTCATCGCGCGGGCGAGTGCCATCCTCGAAGCCGACCCCAGGATCTCCACGGTGATCCCCCCGCAGGCCGGCGCCACCGTCAGCCGGGACGGGCGCGCCGCGATCCTGCTGGCCGGCGCCAAGGCCGACCCCGACGACATGGTGCGCGCCGCGAGCGCCCTGAAGGGACCGCTGGCCGCACTGTCAGGCCACGGCATCACCGTGCGCGCCACCGGCGCCTCCGTGCTGTGGAGCGACTTCAACACCGCCAACCACGACGCGATGATCCACTCCGAGGTCCTGTCCTGGCCCGTCACCCTCGCGATCCTGCTGCTCGCCTTCGGCTCCCTGGTCGCCGCCGGACTGCCCCTGCTGCTCACCATGGCCGGGCTCGCCGCCTCGGCCGGCTCCCTGGTCCTGCTCACGCACCTGTTCCCGGTCTCGATCTGGGCGATGAACTTCGCGATGATGTTCGCCCTGGCACTCGGCATCGACTACGCGCTGTTCCTGGTCGTGCGCTTCCGGGGCGCGCGCGTCGGACGCGCGCTGTCCGCGGCCGACGCGGTCGCCGAGACCATGGACACCGCGGGCAAGGCGGTCCTGCTGTCCGGGGCGACCGTGCTGGTGAGTCTGTCCACGGTGATGCTGGTGCCCTCTCCGGCGTTCCGCTCGATGGCCGGCGGCATCATGCTCGCCGTCGTGTTCGTCCTGGCCGCCACCCTGACCCTGCTGCCCGCCGTCCTGGGGCGGCTCGGCCGCCGCGTCGACGCCCTCGCCCTGCCCTGGGTCCGCACCGGCGAGCACCGCTCAACGCGCTTCGCCGCCTGGGGCGAGCGTCTCTGGCGGCGCCCCCTCGCCTACGGCGCACTCGCCCTGGTGGCCCTGCTCGCGCTGGCTGCACCCGTCATCGGCCTGCGCACCGCCATGCCCTCCATCACGGTCCTGCCGACCGACGCCAGCGCCCGCACGGGGTACACCGCGGTCCAGAGCGCCTTCGGCACCGGAGCCCCCGGCACTCTGCAGATCCTCGCCCGCACCAGCCAGGCCGATACGGTCGCCGTGCAGGTCAAGGCCACCGCGGGTATCGCCGGCGTCATGCCGACACAGACCGCGACCGACGGATCGGGTTGGTCCATGATCCAGGCCGTGCCCACCGTCGACCCCTCCGCCCCCGCGCTCGGCACGACCGTCGACGCCCTGCGCTCCGAGCTGCCGCACGGCGCCCTGGTGGGCGGGGCCGCAGTGGAGAACCTCGACCTGCAACGCACCCTGACCCAGAAGACCCCGCTGGTCATCGGCGTGATCCTGGTCCTGGGCTTCCTGCTGCTGCTCTTCGCCCTCCAGGCACCGCTGATCGCCGCGCTCGGCACGCTGGCGAGCCTGCTGTCGACCGGCGCGGCCTTCGGGGTAGCCCGCCTGGTCTTCCAGGACGGACACGGCGCGGGCCTGCTCGGCTTCACCTCCCAGGGGTTCCTGGACGGCTGGGCGCCGGTGTTCTTCTTCGCCATGATCTTCGCCATCGCGATGGACTACACCGTGTTCCTGCTCGCCTCCGCCAAAGAGCACTACGAGCGCAGCCGCGACCCGCACGAGGCGATGGTCGGGGCGCTGGCCCACTCCGGCCGCGTGATCTTCTCCGCCGCGGCCGTGATGGTGGCCGTCTTCTTCACCTTCGCCCTGTCCGGCCCCCTGCCGCCCAAGGAGATGGGCATCGTGCTCGCAGTGGCCGTGCTGCTCGACGCAGTGCTGGTGCGATTGGCGCTGCTGCCCGTCCTGCTCCGGCTGACCGGGCACGCCGCCTGGCACGCCCCGGCCTGGCTACGCGCGATCCTGCCCGAGATCCGCTTCTCCCACGACTGACAAGCTCGTGCGGTGCGTGCTCGGCCCGAGCGCGCACCGAATCAGACCGCGTGGTCATACCCCCTGGGGTACTATTCAACGAGTCGATTCAGGAGGTGCCCGATGCAGGTTGACGAGGACACGGTCGGCGCGGTACTCAACCGTCTGCGCCGTGCCCAGGGACAGCTCGCCGCGGTCATCAGCATGATCGAAGCCGGCCGGGACTGCAAAGACGTGATCACCCAGCTCGCCGCAGTCTCCCGCGCACTCGACCGCGCCGGATTCAAGATCGTCGCCAGCGGCATGCGCCAATGCCTGGCCACCGCCGACGGCGAGGCGCCGCCCATGACAGCGGAAGAACTCGAGAAGCTCTTCCTCGCCCTGGCCTGAACGCCGATCCCTCCGCCCGTCGGCTACCCGCACTCCAACCGCATACGCTCGCCCACGCCGCACGAGGCGGCTTGGAGCCTCCCCCCGCAGGGCGGCTCCGAAGGGCCACAGCACCTTCATTTCTCGTTCAGCATCGAGTATTTGAGCTGCCCACCTACATGAGAGACAGGCTCCCCTCCTCGGTCGTGACACACACAGCCCGACCGACATCATCGAAGCCTGGCAGTAGACGGCCGAGCCACCAGCACTCTGCATCGCATTTTCGAACAATGCGCTGCGTACCTCGCCGGCCGAACCCTCGCGCACGGCTGGCACGTTCCCGAAAGTACGTTGACGGCGGCACGGGCCGGGTGGGCCGGTCACACGAGCGCCTTCTCCGTCTGCTTCAGGCTGCGCAAGCCATCTAAAAGACAATGCATTGAGGTATGCCATGTGCGGCGGGCCCTGATAGAACTGGCTGGCGACGCAGCGAAAATGCCTCGCCGTTGCCGGCCAACGACCAGTTGAATCAGGATCCTGCTTTGAGAAATCATTGAGATGATCATGAACAGCCGGTGACAGCCCACTGCAATGTCCGGTGCGGATCGACAGAGATCGGCAGCGTTCTGCGAGGTCAGCTGAACGGGCGTCATATAAGGCCTGGCCGGATCGATGGCTACTGAGAATCTCTCTTATGCAGCACACTGTAGAGAGATCTTCAGTCTCTGCCCATTCCACCTGCGGATATTAAAGAACTATCTTGATAACTAGTATGAGATGTGCGCCCGACTTGCCCGATTATGGAGATCATGTTCGTGGAGTCTTGTGCAGTGCGATCCGCTGCTGGCGCACCAAGGTGCCTCTGACCTGCGATGATGTATGGCACGCCTGGCACTCCGTGGTGGAGATCGCCATGGAGATCATCTCCATCCGGTCTCAGTCGCTGGCCCGTTCGATCTCTCCGTGCACGCTCATGCCCGCGATGTGACCGGCTATGGGTGGTGGCGCAGCAACCCGCACCCCCGCAGTCCACGCCCTGTACAGCCCTCCCCTGCACCCACTCTGACCAGCGCCGAGGCCGCCCAGGCCTGGCTGCGCGCAGAACGCGACAACCGTGAGGCCGCCCACACCCACGCCCTGCACGGGCACGCCCTCGCCCTGGCCGCGGGACTCGCCGAGATCCTGCGCACCGACGGCCCTCTCACGTATGCCATCGACCTGCACCAGACTGCTGCCGAAACCGCCGAACGCCACGGCCTCCCGCCGCCCACGCCGATGCTCTGACCGAACTGGGGCGCGTGCAACGGGTGACCGGGGATCTTGCCGGGGCCAGCGACGCCCTCCCCCGGACCCTGGAGATCCACCACGCGACCGGCGGCCGCAATAACGAGGCCTGGGCGCTCAACCCGTACGCCGCCACCGCCGCCACTGGCGACCTGCCGCGCGCCTGCGCCCGCTTCGGTACGCCGGTGCCGGAGCCGTACCGCGGGTGCGGCGAGAATCACTCCCTCAGCCGCAGCGTCCGCGAGCAGATCACGGACCACGGCCAGCACGACGGTCACGCTCGACGGCGCAAGCCCCGCCTCGCGCAGATGACGGGCGAACTCAGACAGGTACAGGCCGGTGACCTCGGCCGACGCCCGCTTCCCGAAACGCGGGTGCACATGCCGCCGGTACTGCTGGGCGTAATTCTCCAAAGTGGCCGGCGCCAGGTCTTGTGCCGGAAACCAGCGCAGCCACCACTCCCCCACCGTCAACCCGGGCTCCACACGAAGGCGAGGCCACAGCCGGGCGAATCCGGCCTGGGGCACGGGGGTCGCGACGCATCCCGCCCGCGGCTTGGTGGCCACGCTCTCCAGCGAGCAAGGCGCGACGCACGGACTCTTCGCGAGAATCGATGAGGAGACGGATCCAGGCGAGATGCGAATCCTCCGCCGGGCACTGATTCTGGAGGCCGACGGCTACGAGACGCCGATCTTCGGCTCGGACGGACGCTATCTCGCGATTCGCGGCAACGCACACGAGCAAACACTGCACGTGCTCGAGTTCCCCTCGCTTCACCTTGTTCTGGCGACGAGTCTCGGCGAGCCCAACCCGGGCTTCCCATACCCACAAGACTGGCTTGACCGCCAGCGCGCCTGGTCCAGGCACAACATCGCCTTCGGAGCCCAGCCTGGCGTGCTCTGGATCGGAACACCCACCGGGACGCTCGTCGAGGCCGACGTCGAGAAGCAAAGCGCGGTCGAGCACGACGTGCTTGCCGGGACCGCCGTATCGGCGCTCGGTGCCACAGCAACAGGCGAACTCGTCGTCGCAGGCAGCGGAGGCGAGCTTGTGCTCTTGTCGGTGCGATCCGACTCTGCCGAGACCGCCTGCGCAGACGGCGAAGCGTCGCAGGACACGGTCGCAGTGTTCTTGGACGCCACCTCCGAGATACCCCATGACGCCGACCTCGAGGTAACCGCCAGAGCCCGCAGCTCTCAACGATCCCTTCAGCCGCGACGACAGCCGACGAGACCGACTTCCGTGCAAGGCCCGCCCGCTCCAAGCCCCTCGCTCTGCGGAGCACCGGGCTCAAGGATCATTTGCCTGGCTGAGGTGGCTCGGCCGGGCGAGTGGCGTTCGAAGTCTGATTTGCGAGACAGGTCCGATGGCCGAGCGTGTAAGGGGGTGCGAGGTCGACAATGACGAGGCCCCGCCCCGGGCTATCGCGGCTCGTCCCCCGAATCGCTCGCGCCCACGGTCGCGCGGCGGACCCGGGCGCCGAGGTACTCGATTGGGGCAGTGAGCGCGGCGGCGTAGGCGGCACTGGCGCAGATCTCGACGACATTGCCGCGGCCGACCGGGCTGACCAGGCAGAGTTGCTCGGCCACGAAGCGGCCCCAGGCTCGCTGGTAGCTCACCGGCTGCTCCGCGAGGGAAAAGGAACAGGGCGCGAGGACGTCGCCGGGGTCGAGCAGCCCCCAGCGGCCGCTGACAACGAACCACGGCACACCGCTTGCCTCGGCCCGGGCCCGCCGGCGTGCGAACAGCGGGCTGACATACAGGTCGCGGGCCACGGCGGGCTCGCTCAGCTGGGCCCTTCCACCTGCGACGAGGATGACGGACACTGCGGTCGACAAGGCGGGCGAGGACACGGCGAACGGTGTCGCGGATCCGACGCCGGGGCGCATTGGCATGGCAGATAGCTACACGATCGCGGCGCAGCGCGCCAGCCGGAGGGCGTGCGGGTGACAGCACAGAGCCAGGAGGCGTCCGCCCGCCGGGCAGGGCGAAAACAGCGTGAGACGGAAAGTAGCTCAGCTGCGCCGGACGGTCTTCCCGTCGAGTCCGGCCGAAACTTGAAGCGTGAGCTGCCGTTCTCTGCCGGGTGGAAGACGGCGTGTTGCGCCGGCTCTCGGATCGTGAGACCGCGTGCTCAACCAGTGTGCGTCGATCGCCACTGGCCGCCACTGCCGGTTACGCCAATCGGTGCATGTCCACAGCCCCCGAGCTCCCGTCGTCGATCGCGGCGCCGGTATCGTCGAGGATCGCGTCAGAGAGGTTCGCGGTGGAGAGGTAACCGCCGTCGGTGGGCGACCCCACGCGAGTCGGGGCGGCGGATCAGCTGTCGATTTGACTCACGTCCATGCAGTCCCGCTGACCTGGTGCACAGCCAGACTCCATAGCTACTGGATCAACAAGTGTCCAGCATCCCGACTCCACCAAACCCGGGGCACATCAGGTTCGTGGACGGAACCCGGGGCGATTCATTTGTCATGGCGCATGGGTTATTTGCGATGGTTGAGACGCCGGGTCGGTTGGGCGGCGGTGGGGTCCTGGGGCCAGGGGTGGCGGGGGTAGCGGCCGCGTAGGTCGGCGCGGACGGCGCGGTAGCCCTCGCGCCAGAAGGAGGCGAGGTCGCTGGTGACGGCGGCGGGGCGCCCTGCGGGAGAGAGCAGGTGGATCGTGAGGGTGACTCGGCCGTCGGCCAGTTGTGGGGCTGCGTCCCAGCCGAAGAGCTCTTGGATTTTGACGGCGAGGACGGGGCGGTCAGCGGCGTAGTCGACGCGAATGCGGCTGCCGCTGGGGACGGTGATGCGTTCGGGGGCGAGTTCGTCCAGGCGCCCGGCGCCGGCCCAGGGCAGCAGTCGGGTCAGGGCGCTCGTGGTGGGGATGCGTTCCAGGTCGGCGCGGCGGCGGGCGCGGGAGAGTTCGGGCTCCAGCCACTGCTCGGCCCGGGCCAGCAAGGCCTGGTCGTCGACTTCGGGCCAGGGCTGGCCGAGAGCGCGGTGCAGGAAAGCCAGGCGTTGGCGTAGGGCGGTGGCCTGGGCCGGCCAGGTGAGCAGTTCGCTGACGCTCTCGGCGGCCAGGCCTTCCAGCAGCGCGGCGCGCAGGAGGGCGGGGGCGGGGGCGGCGAGGGGTTTGGCGGTCAGTTCGATCGCGCCCAGGGATTGGACCGTTCTGGCCGCGACCTCGCCGCGGCGCGAACCGGCGGGAACGGCCCAGCGCACCTCCTCACGGTCAGTGAGCAGGGGCGGGGCGCAACGCCGTGCGGTGGCCTCGTCCAGTACGGCGGCCAACTGGACCCGGGCGGCCGGCGATCCGGCCGGACGGTCGGCGACCGCGACGGCGATCCACTGCGCGCTGGACAGCGCGGAGCCGGGCGCCGTGTCGGCGGCGGTGCCCGAGGCCATCAGGTAAGAGGCGCGTGCGCCTGGTTCGGGCTTCGCCAAACCCGAGCCCGCACCCGCGCGGGCCCGTGCAATGCGTTCGGGGAAGGCGAGAGCGACGATCAGACCGCCCGCCGCGCCTTGGCCGACCGTCGGCCGGGGGTTGCCTGCGGACTCGATGTGGCCCAGCAGTCGGCGGACCTCCTCGCGCCAGCGGGCGGCGTAGGGGTCGCGGCCGGCGGCGGCAGCGCGGTGGACGGCGGCCAGGTCGTCGCCCAGTGCGCGCGGGGCCTCCTCGGACAACAGCGCCACCAGTTCGGCCGCCTGGCGGGCGCCGATCAGCGCGGCGCCGTCCAGCAGGGCTCGGCCGAGCCGGGGGTGCAGGCCGGTGCGGGCGATGCTCACGCCCCGCTGGGTGGCGCGGCCCTGGGCGTCGAGGGCGCCCAGGG
>Ga0307507_10007718_pt1 | contig 15362 bp, 2 predicted proteins | sample 7_EM_MG_FD_207223 | JGI IMG/M metagenome (GOLD analysis project Ga0307507, IMG submission 207223) | Populus trichocarpa ectomycorrhiza microbial communities from riparian zone in the Pacific Northwest, United States - 7_EM | ecosystem: Host-associated > Plants > Roots > Unclassified | place... | reverse complement strand
ATAAAATTAGATATTATTTATATAAATTAAAGCCATGTTGGTAAAGTTATAAGGGGTATATTATTTTAAAAGGGTAGGTAATACGCGATATTTAGCTCTACCCCCTACGGTCCTACTAATATAGCTCTAAATTATATAAATAGGGGCTTATTTTATAGCTTTAGCAAAGAGCTATAAAATAAGGCCCTATCTATAAAATATAAAGGTATATTGGTAAAGTTATAGGGGGTATATCGTTTTGATAGGGTAGGCGATGCGCGACGGTCGGCTCTACAGTCGTTCCGAAAATACTATCGTTTGCAAAAGATTGGGAACTCGCTAAGAGCTGACGATGGTTCTAGAAGAGTCCTCCACATGCGTTTTCCTGCTTACATAAGCAGGTTCCCTTTGCTTCCATTTTGGTCGGTATCCTTAGCAATCACTTTGCCACCATAGACATAGGCCTATATAAGGGCCTATGTTCGTCGTAGATAGAACAAGATATTCTCAATAATTACATTCATTCGTTTCAATATCATTCAGTTTATCAAGAGCCACGACGCGCGCATCCACCCTACCATCAAAACAATATACCCCCTATATCCCTACCAATATGGGTCCAATTTATATAAATAAGGGCTTATTTTATAGCTCTACTTCAAGGCTATAAAATAAGGTTTTATTTATATAATTTGAAGCCAAATTGGTAGAGTTATAGGTGGTGCTCGTTTTTGAAGGAAGAGGGGCCAGATTAGTCAGCGCAGAGCCTCAATCTAAGTTTACAGCCATAGCAAAGCACCCCCTACAGCTCTACCAATTTAGCTTTAAATTGTGTAAATAAAACCTTATTTTATAGCCTTAAAGTAGAGCTATAAAATAAGCCCTTATTCATATAAATTGGAGCTATATTAGTAGGGCTATAGGGGGTATATTGTTTTGATAGTTAGGGTAGATGCGCGCGTCATAGCTCTTAGCGAGTTCCCAATCTTTTGCAAACAACAGTATTAGTAAAAATCGCCAAGCCGAAAGAGCCTTATCGCACCCTACCAAAATTTATATACTAGCGTCTATATATTACTTGGCAGTGTCCATCTCAGCAACGCATAATGCTGAGACCTTTTATAATATTCGCGAATATCAAACACAGTTACTATATAGCTATTTCGCTTTCCAATATTATTTAAACTTATCAATATTCATCATTTATTCGTTTGAGAATTATTTTATAACGCTATTACCGCTCATAACTAACTGGGATATCCGTACGCGTGCATAATCCTAACAAACAAACCTATCCGGATGACCTACCTTAACTACACCATCGTCTACAACCGTTACACCCTCCTCTATTAGTCCCATAATGCCGTCCGAAGCCGATATACACGCCGCTGCTATAGAAGAGCGTAAAATTACTAAAGAGTAAAGGGAACAAGCCTGAGATAAAAAAGAGATTTAAAAGTATAAGAAAGAGCGTAAAGCCCACCTAGTAGAGGAGGCTTACTAACACAAATACCACCAGGCTTAAATAGCTTAATTATAGTTAGGCTCAGCCGCTTTGGCCTTATAAGCTACCGCAATAGCTACTATAGCTAATAACCTTAGTAAGCCTCTCCCTTCTAGCATAAAGTTGCTCGAACTCCGCCTTCCTAGTATTACAAAAAGGGATTACCTGGATATTTTTAAGGGCACCTTTAATCCGGTAAACCTTGCCCGCCTTTAAGTCCATACCTCTTAGATTAAGACTGTTAATAAGACATAGATTAAAAACGGTACTCTAGTTATAAGGAAGGCAAAGGCAAACAGAAAGCTATTTATAGACAAAGGCATCTGGTTTAAAGGCTTTACTAACTATGTGGTTATTACTAGCACCCTCTATATTTGCCTACCAGACCTTGTTGCTAGCATGCTTCTCTAAATAAATATAATTCGCACCTTATCAACCCAGTATATCTAGGTAGATTATATACTCGATCTAGCACTTAATTATTATACCTTTATAATAACCAATGGCCAACTAGAGCCCGCTAATTAGCAAATGCTAGCCTAGTATACAACGCCATACCTTACAATATCTAGTACCATTGGCTTTGCCCCCTTAAAGAGACCTAGGTTAGATACCTCCTATACCTCTAACACCTACCATAAGTTTAATAGCAGAGGCTGCAATAATACAGCTTACAAATACCCGCACAAGTGCTTAAAGTATGGTAAAGATTACGCTATATTATCTAAAGCTTGCGCCTAGGAACAGCAAGGCAAACCTTATAAAGTAGGGTCTAGCCTAACTATAATATTAACTTTAATTACACGCCTAGGACCTAGGCCTAATACGTTGCCATTATTCCCTACCTTTATAGAGGCAGAGGCTCTCCACCACTCTTTATTGCCCCTAAGGATCTTAGCGTGGCACTCCTTTCTATCTAACTACCTAGGCAATCTACTAGCTATTCTAGTAGGCATCCTAACCTATAGCTATAAAATAGGGGCCAAATCGGTCTCTACCCTAAGATCTTATAGGAACTATAACTTCTCTTAGGATAACACCAACCTTATCTCTAAGAATATAATATTAAACCTTACAAAAGAACGTATTTAAATTGTGACAGGCCTATTATAGTCTTACCTCTTAGCCTAGTGCCAAAATCAGATAGAAAATACCGCCAAATTTATAATCTCTCCTTCCTACTAGCATCTTCAATTAATAACGCAATCCCAGAAGAATATGGAGCACTAGTATACACTACAGTTACCGCTATTTAGGCCCACATTATTTCTGCAGGCCATAGATGTCTACTGCTTAAAAAAGATATCAAAGATGCGTTCCGTATAGTCCCCCTATCCTATAGGGCAAGAACATTAATAGGCTTCTCCTGGGAAGGTATTATCTACCAAAAATACTGCCTATCCTTTAGTCTCCAAACTGCGCCACTTATATTCAACCTCTTCGCAGAAGGCCTATACTAGATACTCTATTTACAACTACCCTATAAGGTAGAACACTACCTAGACAACTTTATCTTTATCCTTACTAACCTAAACGACTTAGCAGCTGTTACCTAGACTTATATCTCTATTACTAACTCCCTAGGTATCCCTTAAAATAGCTCTAAAGATATAGCAGAAACTGTTATTAAAGTCCTAGGATATACCATTAACACTATATAAATGCAAACTTAATTATTACCACAGAAACAATCACGTGCTATTAAGAAGGTTATTACCACACTCTAACACAGCTTATTATTGTTCCTTTAAGCCTAGCAGCTTGCGGGATACCTTATATAGTACGCCTATATAATTAGGCTTAGTCGATCTTACTCTAAATCCCTCTAGATTTTTATTACTACTTAGCCAGAGACTCTAGCCAATAAGTATAAACCTAGGTGGTTTAGCACTAAGTTATAAAATAACTTATATATCTAGCTTAACCTACTTACTATAAGTAATAGGGTATTGTTCTTTAATAATATTAAGCATACCCGTATTTATCTCTTTACTAACACCTCTACCCGGTTTGGGTTTGGCGGCTTTTACTTCTTTAAGGAACTTAAACAGGAGGATAACTAGTAGTGGTATACCGCCAACCTCCCTTAATCTTAGGCGTTTAGCATATTACCTAAGCCTAGTTAATAAGTAGACCATATTAATTTAAAGGAGATACATACTATTACTTACGCATTTAATATATGGTCTACTAACTGGCAGTATAGCGCGCTATTTATTCATACTAATAGCATAGTGGTTCACTAGGGTATTAAAAAGACTGTTATCCGTGGCATAGCAAACAAATCACTCCGCAAGATCATACTAGCTGCTATAACTCATAATATTATAATATCCGCAAAGTGGATCCTAGGTAATTTAAATGGCTTAGCTAATATACTATCTTAATTCCAGGCCGCGACTATCTATTAGTTCTGCCCACACTGGGCCCTTAATTTACTACTACTAAAGCTAATAAGTTTTTAACTAGGTGCTATAAACCCAACGGACTACTTACAACCACCTACAAACTTTAAGGATAACGTTAACACGCTATCTAACCTCTACACACTCCTTCTTTAGCACGGCCTTACGCCAGTAACCCATAAGAACTATTCCTCAGCAGTTAACAGCTGGGAGTTATACTATATACTTAAAGGGGCCTCTCCCTACCCAGCCAAGCCGCGTAAACTAGGCGAATAAATTGCCCGCTATATATTTAGTACCTCCCAACCACAGATAGGTAGGCTTAAGGCCGAAACCTTATAAGCCTACGTCTCCATAATTTACTCGTGTTACGTAAATTACAGCATCTTAATTACAGCATTTAAGAATCCTATAGTATACAGATTACTTACTAGAGTAGCTGCTATCTCTCCCTTAGTAAAGAAGGACAAGCAGCCTATTACTAGAAATATTCTAGCCTAGGTAATAACACACGGCCTATTACTACCAGATATTAACACTAATGCCATATTTACCCTTACATTTGCTGGATTTCTACAGATGGGCAAGATTATATATACTACAGCAGAGCTTAAGAACCGAACAACCTTCCTAGTAAGAAAGGCCACCTAATACAATATTACCTTTACGCCTAGTAGAATAACATTCCGCTTTAAATAGAGCAAAGCCGACAAGCAATACTAGGGCGTTAATATCACTATTACAGCAGTAGGCGGCCTATTATACCCAGTCGCTGCTATAATAAAGCTATTTAATAGGGACTCTTAACCCCTTAACTTCCCCTTATTTAGTTTAGATAGTAAACCCTTTGCCTTTCTAGGGGTTTATAAGATCCTTTCCTCCCATCTAGTAGCCGCTAAAATTAACCCAAGTAGCTACTTAAACCACTCCTTCTACTAGGGCGCTGCCCAGTTCGCTAAAGATTTAGGGTGTTTATATTAGCAAATTCAGTAACTAGGTTAGTAGTTATTAGAAGCCTTTCGCCTATATATTAGAACTAAGACCACTAATCTCTATTACCTTAACTCTCACTTCCAGCGTAGTATACCGCTCTTAGTGTAAGAAACGCTAGGCAGCAGGTTAAGATATTAGGAGGCCTACTAAGGCACTAATAGTAAGCGAGCCAATAGCGATTTTCCATACCGGGCATAGAAAATCCTAATTGGTTGGCTTATAAGTCAGGGTCTGCAGAATATAGCAGAATGCAACAATATAGCAGAATATAGCAGAATATAGCAGAATATGGCAGAATACGGTAATATCTTTTTTTTTTGGCGTAGGAGCTTTGCTTAGGGACATCTAGTCGCTTTAAGGCAAATCCTTAGCAGATTTAAGTGCTAGGTACTAGCAAAACTATTAAAAACTAGCCCTAAAGTAACTGTTACGGCGCTGGTGGAAAACGGTGGATTATGGTAGACGTTATGGTAGACGCCCAGTCACGTGAGTCCACGTGACTAGAGGACCGCATAAAACTTCGCACGGCGCTGCTATTCTTCTCCCTTCCTTTCTCTAGCTTTGGATCCTCGTTTATAGATTACCAATTGTACAGGCTTGCGCGTCCCTCATGCCGTGCTCGTGCCTCGATTGACTGAGTCGCTAACAGTAACCTTATAGCCCTACACCTCCCAATTATACGGTTAAAATTAAAATATCCCCTTATGTGACTGCAATAGATAGATACTAGCGTCTATATATTACTTAACAGTGTCCATTTTAGTAATATACAATGCTGAGACCTCCTACAATATTCGCAAATATTAAACGCAGTCACTACGTGGCTATTTCGCTTTTCCCACCCACCATCCCTTACACTTAGTATGTATCACAGGTAGTTAGCACCTTAAGGCAATTCTTTAGCAGGTGCTAGGAACTAGCTAAACCGCTAAAAACCCACTTTAGTGCAACTACCACAGTTAGATAGTTTTGCAGCTATAGACTTGCGGTCAGGGACATCTGGTCGCTTTAGGGCAAATCCTTAGCAGATTTAAGTGCTAGGTACTAGCAAAACCGCTAAAAACTAGCCCTAAAGTGACCTTATAGCCCTACGCCTCCCAATTATACGGTTAAAATTAAAATATCCCCTCACGTGACTGCGATAGATAGATGCGGGGTTATACTTTCGATTTTAACCACCTACTATACATTAATTAGCTCTTGTAAGTGCCCAAAAATTGAAGCTAGCGTCTCGCCTAAGTAGATTAATTGTATAGGATTTTTAGTGTCGCTACTTATAGCACCCCAACGGCAGCAGCAGCCTACTCAATCGTTATCCCGTCCGCTAAAGCCTTCTAAAAGAAAGTAGGCCTAATTTATGGCTATATCTGCTTCCTTACAGCCTTCTAAAAAGGTAAAAAGGAAAGCGAAGAAGGCAAAGAAGAAGCAGAAAGTAGTGCCAATATTATTCTCCCCATTACCGTCGCCGTTGCCGTCGCCACCGCCACCGCTACCTCCATCAGCCCAGCCAGTAGATTCTACGCCTGCGGATAAGGATAATGAGGATAAGGATAATAAGGGTAAGGATGGTGAGGGTGAGAATAAGAGTTCTAAGGAGCCTATAGAGGTTAAGGATGTAAACAAAGGCACGCCATCGCCGCTACCGCCAGTACGCTTTACAAGTGTTTAGAAGGCAGTTACTGGTAATTAAAAAGAGTCTCTTCCTGGTATAAAGTTAGCTATATTTACTATTAATAACCTATACCTTTACCAGCTAAAGGAGTGGGAGGAGTAGCTCCTACTAGATCTATTACCACGTAAGTTTAAAATTAGTTAGCTTTAAGCCGTTACTTCCTATAAGAAGGCGCAACTAACTAACTGCTGCCCTTAGCAAATCCGCTCTCGCAATAATTTAGTTTAAGCTCTTAACCTAGTTAAGGAGTGGCATATATACTAGCCGTTAATGTAACGGAACCTTGTAGCAAGAACTACGGTAGGTCCTATTATTAGGCTAGGTGTATAGGTAAACAAGAAGTCAACAACATAATAACAACTAGTGGAGTAGTTACCCAATAGATTAACTCCAATTATATTCTAAGATTCACTACAAAGAGAGAACTATCTGGGTAGGGACTGTGGTCCTTTAAATACACAACCATACGCCTAAGAAATCCCTTCGCTCTGTAAGGTATATATGCTCTATCTACTCTGTTATAGATTACATAGATTACACAGATTATATAGATTACATTATATAACCTTAGCTACTATTCCTCGTTATATAGTTCCACTAGATCCATCCTAGACCGTACCTATATTAACCAACTAGCTTCCACCAACTCTTCTCTAAGTAGTTGTAATATTATACTTAAGCTATCTGTAACACTATCTCCCTCCTCTTTATCTTTGTCCTTAAAGATTCCTAACATCTTTAAGTTATCTACTAGAGGTGTAATATCTATTTAATTAACTTAGTTAATATTCTTACTTATTATACCTAAAGCCTCTTTCTCTTTTTCTATAGCTCGTCGGTCTTATACTATTGCTGCAATACTATCTCTAGGTAAAATAATGCCATCTCCATATTCTTATTATGCGAAAGAGGGGTTAGTCTATATCACGCTAGTAAGTCCTTTATCTTAACAACCTTTCTTTTACTCGGAGTGTACTAAAGCAAATGTTTAATTATTCTATAACGTTCGCTCTATCTCTAACGCTAAGTATACGCGTTCTATAACTCTTAATAGTTTTTGGGTTTCCTAAGTAACTTATTATAGGGTCTTGTGTTTAATCTACTACTAAAAAGCTTAACAGTAAGCTAGCCTCTGCGTTGCTTAAGGTTTAATATGTCTTAGAAGAGTCCACATATATTCTTAAAGCCTAGCGTCTAGCTTACGCTTATCTTTAATGCCTTAAACGTATTTACAAGAAGGTCCGTTCTAAAAAATAGAAACTTGTTTAATAGGGTCTGTCTAAGCTAGGTAATAAAAGAACGGATTTTCCTCCTGTAAGGGAAACAACTCTAAGTAACTTAGCAACTACTCCTCCTAGGTCCTCCTTAGGTAACTTATTCTTTAGCGATCCTTCTTTATCAATACTACCTAACCTACTTTTTTCTAATACTCCTATACCTTTCCCATAGCGTTCTCTAGGTTGCTTAGTAGTTCCTAGGTAGTCTTATTATAGCCTATTTACTTTACTTTATACCACGTTTTATTATCTACGTCTTTATAACTAACTAGTGCTTTAATCTATATTCAATATTGATTAGAGTTATTGAATATTAAATATTAAACATTCAATATTCAATATCAATACAAAAAGTGTCAATATTTAATATATTGAATATTGAAACACACATATATATATACTAAGAAATTTTAATTTTATAGCTAAATAGGCCTATGTTATACCTATATATATACTAGGCTATATATATAGGTATATAAAAGGGTGTATAGGTAGGAGTGGTAGAGGGATAAAGTATATCCTAAAGGGGGCAAGGGGAGGAGGGGGGAGGAGAAGGGTTCTTTAAGGTAATTATATCATCAGGTACACAGTCCTTACTTTTTATTTATATAGAGGCTTGGCAAAATATTCAATATTTAATATAATATTAATATTAAATGCGTGTTCAATATCAATATCAATACGGCCTTATATTAATATTGAATATTGATTAAAGCACTATAACTAACAATCTTTAAAACTTACTATTTATCTTCTTCCTGTCCTCTATATATGTCTGCCTTGTAGACTAGTAGCTTAACACTTCCGTATACTAGTTCTAGCATTGCGATATACTATATAGGGTAAATTCTTATTTTAGCTAGTAGGTTTAGCTTATACGTAACTAATAAAATTCTTTTTATAACTTTAAAAGGTCCTAGTCTAACATAGTCTAACTTCTTACTTAGTCGTTAACTCTTAAAATTTTTGTATAGTAGCTATACTTTATCTCCCTTCTTAAGATCTGGTCCCTTAGATCTCTTAGCATTATAGTACCTTTTTATTTATTCTTGTACTAGTTTAGCTATTTCTTTAAGGTCTGTATAAAGATTTATTAAAGTCTCTATTCTTTCTTTAGCTATGCTACTTGTTTTCTTTACTTAACATAGCGATAATAATAATCTTAGCTCGTATCTATAATTCGCCTTAAATAGTAACGTTCCCATTCCTTCTTATGGTATTATATTATATGCAAACTATATAACTGGTAATAACAATACCCAATTATTTTATGCGTAGTTAATATAGTGCCTTAGATACTGTTCTAGTGTCTAGTTTAACCTTTCTATTTATCCGTCCATCTACGGATAATATACTATTAAGGTTACTACGCGAACTCCCTATTCCGATAAAAATACCTCCTAGAATGCTGCTATAAATCTTAGATCTCTATCTAATATAATTTTATTTAGTGCTCTATATCTTATAAACACTTCCTTAATATAGATTCTAGCAATATCTTCTACTAACATCTCTTCTATACATGCTATAAAGTATCCCTACTTTATAAGCTTATCTACTATTACTAAGATCGCATTATAATCTTATCCTATAATAGGATCTTTTAACTTTAGTAACTTAATAATAAAGTCCCATAATATAACTTCCTATGGTCTCTTTAGTATTTTAATAGGTTATAGCCCTCTATATAGCTTATACCTTATTAGTTTATTTCTTTAGCAATTTAGATATTCTTTTATAACTTATCTCATTAGTCCCTAAATTCCTTAGATAATATACTCCTCTTAAAGTCTTAACACTAAGCCTATAGCTCCGTTGTGTCCTTAAATTAGTCCCCTATAGAATAACTTAATAAACTCCTTTGCAATAGACCTTGGAATATAGATTACTTCTCTATTCTTATACTATTCTGTGTCCGGATCCTCTACCTATACTTCTTAGATCTTCTATATCCAATCACTCTCTAGTAATTTATAGATCTAACTTTCTCTAGTTACTGCGACCTTAGGATAATTATACCTAATTAATCCGTCTTGGTCCCTTTATAACAAAGCCCCTAATGGCTTTTTATTACTTTATAGTTTAGCTTTCCTGCTTAAAGCGTCTACTCGTGCATTGTCTGTACCCTTAGTATACTAAATTCCAAAATAGTATTCTGTAAGCATTTCCGCCTATCTAACCTACCTTTGGTTAAGTTCCTTTATCGTTAGAAATCCTATAAGGTTCTTATAGTCCATTTTAACCATAAATGGTTTTTCTATACCTTATAAGTGTTATAGGACACCCCCGTGACACCTTACACACGTCTACCTGTTTCCACTAACTGAACAACCAAAGACTAACCATAAGACGGCAATCTAATAGCAATCTGCCGTCTCTACTGTCGGAGTTGCCAACTGGTAACTTTAAGGACCTCTAACTACCAAATTCTGCCAAGTTCTACCAGAACCGCCACCTAAGCTCTACCCTGCCTATGTGTAGCATAGTACCCGTTAACCTAGCAACTAAGCGAACGTTATATACCCTTTTTCCCCTATTTTCTACTTCCTTTTCCTTACGCAACGTCTTAACTTTATTACGCAGTTTATGTATATAGCTTAATAATATCTACTTCGCTATATATTATTACTGCTTATGCTTGCTCTATAACACTATATTGCGTTAACCTTATATACTACCCTTTAAAATATAGAATAACCCTAAAGCCCCTATAACAGCCGCTAGTATTATGTCCGTACTCTAAAAATAATTAGCAGAGATATAGAAGTCCTTTATAGACACCCTTATATAGAACTAAGCCACTTTAACTTAATAATAAGCTGAATAAAAAGCACGACACCTATAAATAATTAAGGACCTTTAAGAAGAAGTCCGTACCCTTAAGATGCCTATACTAGGGCCTTAAGACCAAACGCCTTCTCTAGAGATGAATATGTAAAATAAGAGTCCCGAACCTATAGTAGCTATTTACCCCAAACTAACTACCGCACTATAACGATCCGAATAACTACTAGACCCTCTAATATTTACTAGTAAATAATAAGAACTCTAATTATTTCTAAGCTAGCTTAAAAATAAGCTAACTAGTAATACTAACTGCTACCTAACTGAAGCTAACTGACTCTGCTATGCCCTAAGTTAACTAGGAGGAGACGTAGCTGACCTTATTAAACCCCTTTAACTAAATTTAGTATAAAGTCTAGTTATACTTCTTAAAGCTATATACAGTAACCTAAACCGCCAAGCTATTACTTAGAGAAAGATAAACTATATAACTTAAGGAACGAAAAGCTTTCTAGTATACTTCTCTAAATTTAACCGTTATGTAAAGGAAATAGGCTGGAACAACTCCGCACTGGTTAATAGCCTTATTAAATCCCTAAGTCCTAAACTAAAAACCTCCCTAATAGGTATAGACCTACTAGGAGCCCTTAACGCCTACACAAACGTTATTAATAAATGATATAATAATATACTATGCCTAACACCGAAGTCTACTCCTTAATATAATATAATAGCTCTGTAAATAACTACTAAGTTATTATCTTAGCCTAAGCACCCTAACGCTATAGACATTAACTCTAGAACCCTAGAGTATGCCCTACTAGGGTCCCTTAAATAAGAACAACGTATTAAGCTAGGCCTTTGCTTTAAATATAGAAGCAAGGCTTATATTTTAAGATACTGCTCTGTCCCTATACCCTAACACAATTTATAAATAGCTAATACTAGCAACTGTTTACCGTACTAATTCTCTAGTTACCGTCCCTAATCTTTATATAGCTCCAGCCCCGTATCTAGTAAGTACTACTTATAAGGACGAAGTTACAGCTAATATTCTATAGGAACCCCACCCTAGTTGCCTCTAAAAGGAAGGTCCTAGAGCTAAGTTGCTCTCTAGGACAGCGCTGCCTTAGGATCTTGTTAAATACTCTAGATGTTACGAATTCTAACTCTTAGGATTACAGCATAACTGTTAACTATTATCTTTGGTAGAATAATTAATAGGCTAATACTTAAGTCCTAATTAATATAGGAGCTAGTAGTATAAGATTTATTAATAAAATCTTTATATAAGATAATAGTTTTACCCTAACCCCCCTTAACCAGTATATTAACGTATTTAGATTTAATGGCAAATACACTATTTTAGGCTGTATTACCTATATAGTATTCCTAAGACTCTAATACCTAAACTATAAAGAACTAATTAGGCTTTTCGTTATCACCCTAGGTTACTTAATAATACTTAAATAACCTTAGATAAAGCTATATAAGGTAACTATTAATTAGGATAACCTTAAGCTTCTATTTACCGCCTCCTATTATAAGTAGAAATGCCTTATAACTTATTGCTTAGACCCTAAACTAAAATCTAAAAAATCTACTAGGATCTATTAGTCTAAAATTTCTACTAACGTCTACCCTATACCTAAAAAGTCTACCCAATTCCACTAAGAACCTAAAAATTATACTAAACTATATAAACTGACCCTAACTACTGTACTACCCCAAACCAAATAGAAGCCTAAACTTAAGCTTAATATATAAAAGTACTAGAAGAACTGGTATTCTACTATAAAAAGGATACTTAAAGAACCCAAACCTAAATCTAATACTAACTCTATACCTAACACTAAACCTAAAGTTAAATAAGAAATAGTAGATAATTAAAAGGAAGTTGCTAGCTAGCAACTTACCCTCCTTTTTACGGATATCAATATAATTAGAGCTACCCCATTAGTATAACTCGCTAGAAAACCTAAATATACAATCTTTACTATTATAATAGCCGATATTAAAAAGGCCCTAGCACTAAAGAAGCATACTAACCCTGCCATAAAAGTACTAGTATACTATTATAAGCATCTAGAAGTGTTTTTATAAAAGGAAGCTAATAAGTTAGTAGAGTACTAACTATATAACTATAAGATTATACTTAAAGAAGGAAAACAGCTAGGATTTAGACCCTTATATAAAATGTCCTAAAATGAACTCTAAGTACTGCGGAAGTACTTAGACGAATACCTAAGTAAAGGATTTATTAGAGCAAGCTCTTTGCCTATAGCTATACCTATAATCTTTATTAAGAAACCTGGCAGCGGTTTACGCTTCTATATAGACTACCAAGCTCTTAACGCTATTACTATTAAGAATCGGTACCCGCTTCCGTTAATTTAAGAGACACTAAACTAATTAAGTAAGGCTCGCTACTATATAAAACTTAACCTTATCTACGCATTTAACCGTCTCTATATTGCAAAAGGAGATAAATGGCTTACTGCATTCCGTACTAGGTATGGACTATTTAAATACTTAGTAACGCCATTTAGCCTTATAAATGCCCTAAGTTTGTTCTAATACTTTATAAATAATACCCTACAACCTTACCTGGATATTTTTTGTACTGCTTATATTAATAATATTTTAGTATATAGTAATAACCTAACTAAATATAAGAAATATGTTGACCTTATCTTAAAAGCCTTGTATAGAGCTGGCCTATAATTAGATATAGATAAGTGTAAATTCCATAAAATAAAAGTCCTATACCTTGGACTTATTATTTTTATAGATGGCATATAAATAGACCTAAAGAAAATTAAAGTAATTGTAAACTGGTAAGAACCTAAGAACGTTAAGGATATAAGAGCCTTTATAGGATTTGCTAACTTCTACTAATAGTTTATTAATAACTTCTCCGCCCTAGTCTTACCCCTTATAGCTCTAACCTAAAAAGATAAAATCTTTATCTTTAATAAGGAATGTAAGAAGGCCTTTACCTATTTAAAAGTTATATTTACTACTACACCTATACTCTAACACTTTAACCTAAACTAAAAGAGTGTTATAGAAGCTAACTTATCTAACTACATTACTAGAGGCATTTTGTCTTAGTATAATAAGGAAGGAGTACTACACCCTATAGTATACTTCTTAAAATAACTAAGTCTAGCCAAATGTAACTACAAGATCTACGATAAGGAATTATTAGCTATTATTAGATATTTTAAACAATAGCGACCTAAACTAGAAGGCGCTGGATTTTTAATTAAGGTCCTTAGCGACTATAAGAATCTATAGTACTTTATAACCATAAAATAGCTAAGTTATTATTAAGCCCGCTAGTTAGAATATCTGTCTTATTTCTAATTTTTAATTACGTACCGCCTAGGCGTTTAAGGTTAAAAACCTAATGCCTTAACCTAACATTTATAAGATATACCAGTATAGGAAGAAGCGTATACCTACTATAATTAAACCCTGCTTTACCCTAAATTATTTAATCCCCTAGCTGAAGACCTTATAGTATACATCCTTAAAATAACTGATTAATTAGTTAAATAGATTATAATTAATAAATACCCAAATAACGAGTTTATCTAAGAGATACTTAAGCTAATTTAAGATGGCGTTAGACGCTCTAAAAAGATCTCTCTAAGTAAATGTAAAGCTTGTGGAGACCGCTTATACTACTAGAACCGCCTAGTTATACCTAACTATAATAAACTTAAGCTTAAGCTTCTTAAACACGTATATAACCTATTAGTAGCCAGCTACCTAGGCCATAAAAAAACCCTGGAACTACTCTAATAAGAGTACTACTAGCCGAACATATATAATATAATATAAAGGTATATCTCTAGCTGCTATACCTACTGACGAGCTAAGGCTTCGCATAAGATATACAACGGCTTTCTAAAGCCACTACCTATTCTAGATTAAAGATGGAAGGATATTTTAATTAACTTCGTTGTTAAACTCCCTGTAAGTAAAGGCTGTATAAATATTATAGTAGTTATAAACTAACTATCTAAAATAAGACACTTAATCGCCTGTCCTAATATATTAATACCTGCCATCGCCCAACTATTCCTGGATTATATATAGAAACTCCACGGACTCCCTAAAATAATTATCTCTAATAGAGGCAGCTAGTTTGTCTCTGTGTTCTAGAAAGAATTAACTACCCAACTCTATATTAAAGCACTATTATCTACAGTATACCACCTAGAAACGGATGGTTAAACGGAACATATAAATGCTATAATAAAACAATATATTTGGATATACACGTCGTATCTATAGGATGACTGGATGGACTGGCTTATATTTACTAAGTTTACTGCAAATAACTCCGTTTTAGAAACTATAAAGGTCTCCCCGTTTCTAGCTAACTATGGCTAGTATCTATAAATAGGTTTTAAACCCTTTAGTAATATTCCTTGCCTAGCTTATTAGGCCTTATAAGTTATAGAAGCAAACAAATTTGTAAAGAAGATGGAAAAACTATAAGAGTTTCTTACTAATAAAATAATATGGGCCTAATCTGTCTATAAAGCCGTAGTAAATAAGAACCAAACCCTAGTACTAGCCTATTAAATTAGTAACTTTATCTAGCTAGATAACGTATTTCACGGGTAAGCTGGTCAAACGGGTGAGCTAATCACTTCAAAAACACACCAAAAAATGGAAAAATCACACTTTAATATCTTAACAACCACTTAATAATAAATTTTAATAATTTAAAT
>Ga0307507_10007717_pt1 | contig 15367 bp, 6 predicted proteins | sample 7_EM_MG_FD_207223 | JGI IMG/M metagenome (GOLD analysis project Ga0307507, IMG submission 207223) | Populus trichocarpa ectomycorrhiza microbial communities from riparian zone in the Pacific Northwest, United States - 7_EM | ecosystem: Host-associated > Plants > Roots > Unclassified | place... | reverse complement strand
GCCAGTGTCGGAATATAAGGACAGCAGTTACGTGGTTACGTGTCGTCGTCGTGTCTTTGATTAGTCATCCTTATGGTGACTAATCAGCCCCCTACTTAGGCACTGCGATCCTTATGATCCTTTGCTATCAAAAGAAGAAGAACAACCATCATACTATCTACGAATCGTAGCTACGTGATATCCCCTTGTGTAACCAACAAACACTTTATAGACTATATTTTAGGAAGAATTTCACGGGTTTACCGCCAATGACTTTAAGAGAGTGCGCTCTAATATAAGAGTAAAACTTCGAATTTATTTGCTTAAGAGAGGGGTATATATCGCTATATATAATAATAGATACACCCTTTCTAAGGTACTATTCAACCTCCTTTAAGAAGAAGAGCCACATAAATAGACAAATAAGGAGCTTACTATAACCCTTATAGAGGTAAAGCCAATGATTATAATAACCCTGCAAGATTAACTTAGCCCTAAGTTAAACACACTTGCCATAGTCTTAAGGACTACTTTTTACGGTCCTTAACCTATAAACATAGTCTCTATACCTATATACTCTTAACAGCCCCTAATACCTCTATAGGATATTTAACTTACCTCTATACCTACCTCTACCCTCCCTTTAGCTACTGCTACTACTCTACCTAATCCTTCTACCTAGCATCTTTACCCTAGTACCACTAACCCCAACCCTGCTATGCACCTGCCTATATATAGTAAAGAGGTAGCGACTATCGCGAAGATCTATACAGATGACCAGAAGTATAATGGCGTAAGTAATAGCTTTAATTTTAAATTAACTATCTTTTATAATATCTACAGAAGATCTGATTTACCCCCTGAAGGTTATATAACTGCATTCTCCACTATATTAAAGGGCCTTGCATAAGCACACTATTATAATTGCAATCTCTCTACTAAGCAATTTGATGCCGCGTGTACCTATATATATAACTTCTTTAAAGGACCTAAGTACTACTAAAAGAACCTTACTAAATAGAACGTAATTAGCCTATAAGGAGTTATTAATAACAACCCAAAGAAGTTAATCTACTAGTGCCTATAGCTGCTTATTAATAAGCTTTGCAAGCAATAATATATAATTAACTTTAAACTCCAAACCCTATAAATTCTTACTAATAAATTGGTAACTGCCTGCTAGGGAGTACCTATATACTAAATCGCGGTATCCAATCCTTTGGAAGACTTAGCCACCCTAATTAACAAGTTATAGTCCTTGGTTATAGCCTAGGAAAAAGAGAGCTCTAATTCCACCCAGTCCTAAGCCTTCTTTATAGACCGTTAATATTATTATAACCAAGATCGCGACCGTGCACCTAGCTATCGCGGCGGTTACGGATGGGCTAGCAGCTATAGTTAAACCACTAATAAACTAAAAGCACGTTGCTATATCCGCCAGAAAGAAGACTGCTAATTATAGAAATATATAAATAAGGAGTGAGCAAGAGCGAAAGAGACTTATAAAAGCAAATTTAATAACCGTATAAAGGGACGCTTTAACAATCGCTTTAAGGAACAGTTTAAGTAATACGTTATTAAGTACGAGGAAGGAAGTAATAAAGATTTAGAGGCAGAGGCAAATAACGCCTTTAAAAGCTTAATTTTAGATATTAAATCTAAACTTAACTTAGAGGAACCTACTAATAAAAAAGAGTTAGAATTAGGTACCGCTTACCTTATAACTTTTAGAGAACTGACGCCTAATAAGGCAACTTTTATAAGTACCGTATTAGCTAATAAGGCTTTTAGTTACTCCTTAATATTAAAGAATATAACTAAACCCACCCCAGTTACTAACCCCTTTATATATATACTAAGCACATCTAGTTCTCAATACACTTCAGATATATTTTTAGGTATTGTAGTTAATATAGGAGCAAGTAAGAAGTCTATAGCTAGTTATAGTTAATTCTAGGCCTTACAACAGTCAAATCCAGCTATAAAGTAGGATTTAGATACCTCTATAAAGGGGCAAGTTATAGTCCAATTTCGAATTGGGTCTACGTCCTCTATAGACATTACAAACGTATATACCCTAATAGGAGAAGTATAATTCCATATTATTAACGCCAATATACCTTTCCTACTTTGCCTAGCAGATATAGACAAGTTATAGGTGCACTATAATAATATTTGGGACGTACTAGTTACTCACACTAAGGAAGTACCTATAGTAAGACATTTTAGATATATATTCCTCTTATATAACTCCTCTTTACAAGCTTATCTCTTAGAGTTATTTAAATTAAACCCTTACTACCTTATGGAAGTATAACTGCAACGTCTATACCATAGATTTGGCCACCCATCTATAGAAAGACTATAGAGTACTTAACCGAGTAGGACATAATATTAATAAAAAGACTCTTAAACACCTTACTAAGTACTATTACTTCTGTTAAAAATATGGTAAGTCCCTAGGTCGCTTCCGCTTTACCCTATAGAACAATATTAAGTTTAACTATTATATTATTGTTAATATTATATACATTAGCGGCAGCCCTTTCCTATATATAGTTAATAAAGGGACACGCTTTTAAACTAGCAGATAGCTCTAGAATATTAGCGTAAAGCATATATAGGAGGTCCTACGGATATGTTAGATTAATATATATTTAGGCCCTCTAGACCTTATTATAAGTAATACAGGAAAGAACTTCGTTAGTAAGGAGTTTAAGGAGTACGCGAATACAATGGGTATCCGTATAAAGGCGGTACTAGTAGAGGCTCACAACTCTATTAGCATAGTAGAACAATGCTATAGCCCGTTATAACAAGTTTACTAAATTATAGTCGTCAAACTACCCGGAATTAATAGAGATACGGCTCTATAAATGGCATTTAAGGCTCTTAACAATACCGCTGGCCCAGATGGCCTAATACCCACTTTACTAGTATTTGGCGTATACCCATAAATAACCAAACTAGATGCACCCTCACCTATAGTCACACAGCGTGTAAATGTAGTAAAGAAGGCCATAGCAGAGATCCGTAAGCTATATACGGAATAATAGGTCGCTAATATGTTAAATATGCGGAACGGATCTAAAACGGATACTATTTATAACCTACCCCCAAACTCACCAGTTCTAGTATGGAGAGAAGGTATTATAGGTTATTTAGGTTACTGGAATAGGCCTTTTACCCTACTTATAGTTAAAGGGGAAATATATATAATTAAACTTATAAGCGGACCTATACCCTTTTATTTTACGGTCGTAAAGCCATACTTATAACTAAAATTAACCAAGAAGTCTACTTTCTATAATACCGTAGAGCACATAGAACCCGCGCAAATTAACGAACCTATACCTCCACTTTAGGAAACTGCCCCTTAACCAGTACTAAAGCGAGGTTAAGGTTGCCTACATAAGTACCCCCTGCTTATAGCTATAGCAAATATCACAATTTACTTACAAGATAACGCTACTTAATTTAGCGCCTTTTGTTAAAAGGAACTTACCAGTCTACTTAAGAAAGAAGTATTTAAGATTATAAAGCTCGCAAATATACCCTAAGGTATACAACTCTTTAACTTACGCTTTATGGATAAAATTAAGAACCCAGGTACCAATAAGGCCTTTAAGAAGTCTTAACTAGTTGTACAGGCGTAGAATAACTAAGAGAAAGAGCTTGTGCTAACTTAATTACCAACTATTTAATAAGTCAGCTAGCGACTTATTTTATATATAGCTGCTATAGGGCTATATAGCCTTTACCTACAGGATATATTACAAGTTTATATACAGTCTACTATAAACCTAAATTGTGAATTCTATATACGCCTACCTCGCAAACTATAAAACGAACTTAGAATTAGTAAGGATATAGTCTTAAAGATACTTAAGCCTTTATACGGAGTACTAGAAGCTAGTAACCACTAGTTTAAAACCTACTATTTGCATTACGTTTAGCAGTTAAATATAGGACAATCTACTTATAACCCTTGCCTCTTATACAGTAATAAACACTAGGAGATAGTTGGTTTATAGACTAATAATACCCTATTTCTAGCAGATAAGGAGTTTGCAGATACTAAATAAGGCAAATTATATAAGGCTAAATTTATGGCTAAGGAACGAGAATAGCCTACGGCTAAGAAACCAATTAAATTTAATAGTGGTATAATTAAATTGCTACCTAACGGTATTACCCTTACATAGGAACACTAGTATAAGAATCTTAGCATAATTAGCATTAAACCTACTACCAGTACTAGCCCTTACTAACTCCAAAGGACTAGTACATTGTATAACGTGCCAGAGAAGTATATATTGCGTCTATTTGTTAACTAGAGGCCTTATTTAACCTATCCTTTACTGCCTAGGTAATTAACCCAGCCGAAAAGGATATAAAGAGTCTTAATAAGCGATTAAGTTGGCAGATTAAGAACGCAAATAGAGGCTTAAAGTTTATTAAGCTAGACGCCAACACTTTACAGCTTTTAGTATTTATAGACGCTTCCTTTACCAATAACAAGGACTTATTTTCGCAAATTGGTTATATACTTATACTAGCAGACGCTTTAAATAAGGCAAATATCGTCTACCGGTCTTTAATTAAGCGTAAAAGAGTTACTAGAAGTGTATTAGCCTCAAAGTTATACAATATAGCGCATGGTTTCGATATAGGCGCTATAATTAAATCTATACTAGACAAGGTCTTATAGGTTAACTTACTACTTATTCTCTATACTAATTTAAAGTCTTTGTATAACTGTCTCGTCCAACTAGGAACTACGCAAGAGAAACGCTTAATAATTAATATAATATGCCTTCGCCAAGCTTATAAACAAAGACAGATTACTAAAGTTAAGTAAATCGATGGAGATACTAACCCTACGGACGCTATGACAAAGGGTAAGCCCTATACGGCACTATTACAGCTTATTGACACGAATCGAGTCAAATTATGGGCCGTAGGGTGGGTTAAACAAACAAATTCGGCTTTGATTTAGCGTTATATAATTAGGATTAAAAGTGGAGCTATTATATATTATGGACGGAAGAGCTAGTTATTGCGTATATACTATAAATAATAGGAATAGCACGATTTGGTTTCTTTTTAGAGTTGCTCTAGTATTAGTAAATATTTATTTTATAATTATGTGCATAGAGCACGTGATCTACGCGAGACGCGTATATATATTATTAACACTGTATTAGAGAAAAAATTATTATCCATTAATTAACATCGCATACGTACCACTATAAGTAATATTTGTGTATGTTGATTAAAGCATATATACCAACACTAGGGTATTAGGAAAACTATTATCTATAGCGTAGTAAATAAATCGCTTCGTAAGATTATACTAGCTACTATAGCTTATAATAATATAATATCTATAAAGTATATTCTAGGTAATGTAAATAGCTTAACTAATATACTATCTTAATTCTAGGCTATAGCTATCTATTAGTTCTACCTATACTAGGCCCTTAATTTATTATTATTAAAGCTAATAAGTTTTTAACTAGGTGCTATAAACTTATTAGACTACTTATAACCGCCTATAAACTTTAAAAATAATATTAACGCGCTATTTAATCTCTACACACTCCTTTTCTAGTATAGGCTTACGCTAGTAATATATAGGAACTATTCCTTAGCAGTTAATAGCTAAAAGTTATACTATATATTTAAATGAGTCTCTCCCTTTCTAGCCAAGCCGCGTAATTTAGGCGAATAGATTACCTACTACGCGTTTAGTACCTCCTAGCTATAGATAGGTAGGCTTAAGGCCAAAACCTTATAAGCCTATATCTCCGTAATTTGCTCGCGTTACGTAGATTATAGTATCTTAATTACGGCATTTAAGGACCCTATAGTATACCAATTACTCGCCAAAGTAGCTACTATCTCTTTTTTAGTAAAAAAGGCCAAATAGCCTATTACTAGGGATATTTTAGCCTAGGTAGTAATATATAGCTCCTTACTATTAAAGATTAATACTAACGCCGCGTTTACCCTCGCATTAACTAGATTTCTATAGATAGGTAAGATTATATATACTATAGCGGAGCTTAAGAACTAAATAATTTTTTTAGTAAGAAAGGCTACCTAACGCGATATTACCTTTACGCCTAATAGAATAATATTCCGCCTTAAATAGAGTAAAGCTAATAAGCAATACTAGGGCGTTAATATCGCTATTACAGCGGTAGACAGCCTATTATGCCTAGTCACTGCTATAATAAAGCTATTTAATAGGGACCCTTAACCCTTAACCCCCCCTTATTTAGCCTTAATAGTAAACCCTTTACCTCTCTAGTAGTTTATAAAATCCTTTCCTCCTATCTAGCAGCCGCTAGGATTAACCTAGATAGCTACTTAAACTATGTTTTCTATTAAGGTGCTCCCTAGTTCACTAAAGATTTAAGGTGTTTATATTAGCAAATTTAATAACTAGGTTAGTAGTTATTAGAAGCCTTTTACTTATATATTAAAACTAAAACTACTAACCTTTATTGCCTTAACTTTTACTTCTAGTGTAGTATACTGCTCTTAGCGTAAAGATTACTAGATAGTAGGTTAGATATTAAAAGGGCCACTAAGGCGCTAGTAGTAAGTAAGCTAATAACAATTTCCTATACAAGGTATAGAAAATCCTAATTAGTTAGCTTGTAAGTTATGGTCTATAAAATATAGTAGAATATAATAAGGTAGTAGAATATAGTAGAATATAGTAATATCTTATTGGGTATAAGAGCTTCGCTTAGGGATATCTAGTCGCTTTAGGGCAAATCCTTAGTAAATTTAAGTGCTAGGTACTAGTAAACCTACTAAAGACTAGCCCTACGCCTCCTAATTATTCGGTAAAAATTAATTATCCTCTTATATAACTGCAATAGATAGATACTAGCGTCTATATATTACTTAGCAGTATCTATTTTAGTAACGTATAATACTAAGACCTCTTATAATATTCGCGAATATTAAATACAGTTACTATATAGCTAATTTGCTTTTCCTACCCACTATCTCTTATACTTAGTATATATTATATATAGATAGCGGCGGCTTTATTACCTTTACTTCCCCTTACAGTTTCCTAAAATTATACAACTATAGCACAGGCTGTGACTAGGTTGCGGCTCTAACTAAATCTATATATATTAACTCCACTTAGTATATATCTTTCTAGGACTTACCGAGTTTCTTTTTACTTTTAGCGTTGCTACCTTCTATAAGCTCTACTAAAGCCGCCTTTAGTTAGACACCCGTTCCTAGGGTATTAGAATTAATATTCGCGTTCTGCCTTAGCCAGTCTTTAAGAAACTAGATTTAATTATCGCTCGGTAAATATAGAATTATATTTCCTAGGCGCTTACGTGTTCTAGTACAAATTCAGTTATTTTTATTTATATATAGAAAGCCACGGCGAACTAATTCCTGGAGCTGTGGACACTAGTTAATAAAATAGTAGGGGCCCCCACACATATAGTACGTCTAAGCCTATGCCTAGTATGCGCCAAAGTTTCCTAGCCCTCTATACCTCCCTAGGCCCGGCTTGTATTGTTCTTATAGCGCTCCCTTATAAGACAGCTGTACTCCGTTACTATTTAATACCTATCGCGAACCTATCTATATTTAATACACTAACGCCCTATTTAAGAGCTATGTATACCGCGTTAAATCTTGGCAAATCCTGTCTAGGAATGGTATTGAAGATATAACCCCTACTAACTTAACCGTCCCGAGATTAAGCTTCTAGAGTTAACTAGTAAGTTTCTTTAGTTCTAAGTCTGTTTCCTAGGTCATTTAACGGGTACTTACTAGCTTACTTAGCTAAGAGACTATAGGCGACCAAAGGGCGGTATTTCTTTAGTTAGCTATAGCTAGTTGCTATTTACGGAACTGTCTAACTAGCTAACAAAGACCTTACTCCTTAGGATTTATTAATAATAGACAGTCTGCGCCTTTATATAAACTAAGCCTATCTTCTATAGTTCTCCTTAGCAGATAGAAGTTAAAAAACTCTTATCTATCCAGATTAGCCCCTATTTTAGTTATAGTATATCTTTAATACTTAAATAGGAGTCCTCTTATAAACCAGTACCCTTGTTTACAGTTATCTAAATTACTAGCCTTAGTAACCTTTTAGGAGATTAGCGTAAACTGCCTATAGTACTTACGTATACTGCTAGGTGGATTATTCCTATATTACAGCACATAAGCTTCTAAGAATTCTACCGTTTTAACTTATTAAAAGTAGTTACTTCCTTAGTAGTCTGTCCTAAGTTTCCTTATAAGTTTTATCCAATTACTAATTATAAACTTAGGTAGGCTTTGGATCTAGGTCCCTATCTAGTAATTATAATACTCTAGGAGTCCTTAATACTTCTTATCGTCCGTAATATAGTATCAGATATATAGTCGCTCGTACTATTTAATAAATTGCGATACGTTTTGTCCCGTAAAGTAAGGAGTCCCAGGGGTTCCTGGAGCGGGTATAGGCTGGGCTATAACATATACCTTATCTCACGCTATTAATGGCCTATTAGAAGGTAACGAACTTATAGTTTCCCTATAACTAGGTAGATAGACTTCATAGCCCTTATCCTCTGTATATTGTAGGTTATCGGTCCCTAATATTATAGGAGTTAGGGCTAGTATCACATCCCCTAGTTTAAGAGAGCTTTGTGGTTTAATAGGCTGCTTACTTTCCTCTCCCTTTCTAGCGCGCTCACTATTATTATAGAATGGTCCTAACATACCTAACAATCCCTTTGGTAATACTGTCGCTATTATTCCTATAAATTTAAAGGTTGCTCCTATAAATATAAGAATAATTATATAGACCGTTGCAAATATAGTAAATAAAATGTAAAAGACTTTTCTCTGCCGTTCCTGATGTACTATCGTCCCTCCTTTTATCCCCTATCTTGCTATACTACGTACCCGCCTTCCCATCGCTGTTTGCCGCCTCCTGCTCCCGCATGGAGAACTCGGCAAGTGTCGTCGGTTTATTACTGTGGCGGTGGCTGCGCACCAGTCGCTAATATGTCCGTGCTTTTGCCTCCCTCTCCACACGTCCTTCTGTCCGTTAGTTCCTTTACAGTTCTAAATCGTTCCTATGCGTCTCTTGCGTATAGAGTACCAGACTTCTAATCTAAAGAGCTTGCCGTCGTCCCCACATAGAATGCCATAAAATATGTGGGAGGGTACGGGCTCTTGTAGATAGGAAGTCACGGTGCCTTTAGTAAAAAGCCGTCAATAAGCACGCAGTCTGTAGAGAGAGAAGAAAGGAGTGTATTTAAAGAAAGAAACTATCTGTCTGTTGGCTATGTTTGAGTTGTTAAAGACTCTGAGGGCTCTAGACCGATCTATATAAAATATATAGAAGGCCTAGGCTCTCCTAAAGCTACGCCTAATCTAGATGTTGAATCTAGGGGGCCAAATCACACCACCATACTAGTACTGACCCTACTATGCACCTGCCTATGTACAGCAAAGAGGCAGCTACTATTGCTAAGATCTATATAGATGACTAGAAGTACAATAGAGTGAGTAATAGCTTTAACTTTAAATTGACTATCTTCTATGATATCTGTAAGAGAGCTGGTCTACCTCTTAAAGGCTATATAACTGCATTCCCAACTATGCTAAAGGGACTTATTTAGGATCACTACTATAATAGCAGCCTTTTAACTAGATTATTTACTGAGGTATATAACTATATATGTTACTTCTTTAAAGGACCAGAGTACTATTAGAGAAATCTTACTAAATAGAACGCCACCGACTTCTAAGGAATTATTGATAAGAACCCTAATAAGCAAATCTATTAGAGTTTCTAACTACTCCTTAATAAGCTTCTAAAATATCACTATAGATTACACCTAGAGTTTTATATAGACCTCTTCCTTATAAATAAGCTAGTTACCGCTTGCCAAGGAGTACTAGTATGCCATATCGCCATTTCCAACCCTTTTAAAGACCTCTCCCAGTTAATTAGCAAGTTGTAATCTTCTATAGTTGTATAGAAGAAGGAACACCCTTTTTAGGCCTTAATAAGACCGTCTTAAGGAGCCTACTTTACGGATCGCATATACCGCTATAACATCCGTAATAACCGTAACCGAACCCACTCCTATAGACAAAATACCGTCAGATCCCCAAAGGCCAAGTGCTATGTTTGCTAAAAGGAGACCTACTACTTATGGAAATATATAGAGGAGGAGCGGAACCGTTCTAGAGATAAGTATAAAAGACATTTTAATAATAACAAGGGCCGCAACGGTAACTTTAAAAAACGCTTTAGATAATATACTATCTACTATAAAGGAGACGATAATAATAAGTGTAATAAAACCTTTAAAGCTCTTGTGCTAGACACAGACGCTAATAAAAACACTAATAATAATAATAGTAAGGAAGAATTAGAAGACCCTAACGGCTACTACCTTATATTATTTAGGACTCTTACTATAGATAAAGTAACCCCTATAAGCGTAGAACTAGCTAATAAGGCTTGCGCTTACTTACTTACTACAACCTCCACGGAACCTACTACGGAAACTGACCTGTTTAACTATAACACAACAACTACCGCTTCACGCTATACTTCCACTATATTTATGGGAATTATAATTGATACCAGTGCGTTAAAGAAGTCTACGGCCGGTTATAGACAATTCCAGGCACTATAGAACGCGGACTAATCTGTAAGACTTAATACCTTAACTAAAGGATAAGTTAATATATAGTTTGGTATTAGAATTGCTACCTTTATTAGAACTACGGATATTGTTACCCCTATAGGCAAGATACAGTTTTATATTATCTATACGGATACCCCCTTTTTACTTTGTTTAGCGGATATAGACAGACTCCAAATCTACTATAATAACCTTAAAAACGTTGTTATTACTTACACTAAAAAAGTGCTAGTAGTGCAACGGTTTGGCCACCTATTTCTCCTATGGAGCTTATTACTACAGTTATATTTATTTAAATCCTTTAACGCGAACTCCTGCTACTTGACAGATATAGAGCTACGGCGCCTATATTGTCGATTTGGACACCCCTTAGTTAAGAAACTGCAAAAGCTACTCTACTATGCTGGCCATAAAACTAATAGAATGGCCATTAAGTAACTAACTAAGTTCTGCTACTACTGTTAGAAGTTTAGCAAATTACTAGGCAGATTCCGCTTTACCCTATAAGACAACGTTAATTTTAACTATAATATTATTATTAACATTATGTACATTAGCGGATCACCCCTTCTATACGTTATTAATAAAGGAACACGATTCTAAGCCGGTAGATAGCTATAAGACATTAGCGCCAAACATATATAGGACGTTCTATAGATGTGCTAGATTAATATCTACCTAGGGCCACCAGACCTAATTACCCACGATACTAGAAAGAACTTTATTAATAAGGAATTTAAGCAATATGCTACTATTATAGGAATTAGTATAAAGGGAGTACTGGTTAAAGTATATAACTCTATTAGAATAGTAGAGCGCTACTATAGTCTATTACGGCGAGCCTACCAGATTATTATAACTGAAATCCCCAATATTAATAAGGAGATAGGACTCTAAATGGCGTTTAAAGCAATTAATAATTTAGCTGGCCCTAAAGGACTAGTTTCTATACTTCTAGTCTTTAGAGCCTACCCCCAAATAGTTAAATCTAATGCACTATCCCTTATGGTTATATAACGCGCCGCCGTAATTAAAAAGGCTATGGTAGAGATATAGAAGCTATAAGCTAAATAATAGATTGCTAATATACTAAATATGCGAAACGGACCTAATGCTAATATAATTTATGATCTCCCACCAAATTCGCCTATTTTAGTTTGGAGAGAAGGAAACACTGGCCAAAGCGGCCATTAGAATAGGCCATTTACCTTACTTACCGTTAAGGGTAAAACATGCACTGTTAAGCTGTCTATTGGACCTACAGCCTTTTAATCTATAGTTGTAAAACCCTACCTTTAAGCAACTGAATTGCAGGAGTAAATTATTAGACTGGAATTACTACCTAAACCTCTACTTAGGTTAGCCCTTTCTAAAACTATCTTAGAGAGACCTACTAAAGCTTAGTAACAACCCCTAAAATAAGGTAGAGAACGCCCTTATAAATACCCTCTACTTACGGCTATGACTGATATCACCATCTACCTACAGGATAATAGTTAATTTAGTACTCAATTCAGCGCCTCCTAATAGAAGGAGCTTACTAGTCTACTTAAAAAGGGAGTTTTTAAGATTGTAAGACTTATGGATATACCACAAGGCGTATAACTCTTTAACTTATAATTTGTTAATAAGATTAAGAATAAGGGAACTAATAAAGCCTTTAAGAAATCCCAACTAGTTGTACAAACTTATAATAACTTAAAAAAGGAACTGGTTCTTACCTAATTACTAACCATTTAATAAGTTAGCCAATAACTAATTCTCTATATTGCCGCCATAAAGCTTCTATAGGTATGACTTTACCTCTAAGATATTTTATAGGCCTATATACAATCAACTACCACACTAAATTAAGAGTTCTATATACAACCTCCGCATAAGCTGATTAAGCAACTTAGGATTAACGAGGCCTCTGTTCTAAAGGTTATAAAACCACTTTATAGAGTACCGGAAGCTAGTAACTACTAGTTTAAGATATATCACTTGCATTATATCTAATAGTTGCATATAGACTAGTCTATGTATAACCCCTACCTCCTATAGAGTAACAAACCCTTTAGTATTATAGGCCTATAAACTAATAATACTTTATTCCTGGTAGATAAGACCTTTATAAACGTAAAGTAAAATAAGCTGCATAAGGCTAAGTTTATGGCTAAGAAACGGGAACAACTTACTATTAATACGCCCATTAAGTTTAACGGTGGAGTTATTTAGCTACTAACTAATGGGAGCATTACGCTTACTTAGGAATAATAATATATAAACCTTAGTATAATTAGCACCAAGCTTGCTATGAGTATAGGATTAAGAGGAGCTATAAGAACCTTAACTCCAAAGGACCAGTACATCGCTTAATATGCTAGAGGTGTATATATCGCTTTAGTATACCAGCCAGAAGCCTTATTTAATTTATCCTTTACTGCCTAGGTAATTAACCCTAATAAGGAAGACGTAAAATAGTTAAATAAGCGTCTAAACTAGCAAATTAAGAACGCTAATAGAGGTCTTAAGTTTATTAAGTTAGATATTAAAACCCTACAGCTACTGGTATTTATAGACGCGTTATTTACCAATAATAAGGACCTTTCTTTGCAGATTGGCTACATCCTTATACTAGCTGATACTATAAAGAAGGCTAATATTGTCCATTGGAGCTTAGTTAAGTGTAAAAAAGTTACTTGGAGCGTATTAGCTTCTAAACTCTACGGCACGGCCTATAGCTTTAATATTAGTATTGCGATTAAGTCTATAGTAGACAAGATCCTACAAATTAACCTCCCACTTATGCTTTATACTGACTCTAAGTCCTTATATAACTGTCTAGTATAACTTGGAACTACCTAAGAAAAACGCCTAATAATTAACATAATGTGCCTCCGGTAAGCCTATAAACGGAGATGGATTATAAAGGTAAAATGGATTAACGGAGAGGCCAACCTTGCCGACGCTATAATAAAGGGAAAACCCTACGCGGCTCTTTAATGGCTTATTAATACAAACTAAATCAACCTACAAGTTATAGGATAGGTTAAACGAACAAACTTAGATTTAGCTTAGCGTTATGTAACTAATTATAATAGTGCGGACCTTGAATTTAACTAGCTAATTAGGATTTTCCATCCCCGGGATAGAAAATTGCTATTGGCTTGCTTACTACTAACGCCTTGGCGACCCTCGCGATATATTAACCTACTACCCCTAACAATTCTTCTTCTTCTCCTTATTACGTATTAATTAGATCTCTAGCTATTACGTATACGCTACGAATAGTCTAGAAGTAGACTTGACTTTGGAGTGTAGATTAGCCTTCTTTTTAGAGTTGCTCCAGTGTCGGAATGTTAGTCATGTAACGTGGTTACGAGACCACAAAGCGAGACTAGCTAACCTGACCTTGGAGCAACCCCTTACTTCTAAAACAAAAATAATAACTACCAACTTCAACACCGCATATGTATCGCAATACAGTGATATTTATGCACGTTGATAATGCAAGTATACCGACATTTATATCTAAAATATTAATAAGCTTTTATAAATAATTGAATAATATATTATTTAAAAGTATAAGATAAGATAAGATAAGATATTTAATTACGCTGTTATAGCTTCTATTAGGGTCTATATAGTGGGTCTATATAGGTATATATATAAGAGGGAAGCTGTATAGCTATCTAAAGCTAGATTAAACCTCTATTTAAAAGTATAATAAGGTAAATTTAATACTTAAAATTTATATTTATTAGCTAGGTAGTTATATATTTTTAATTAAACGCTATTATACTATATAGAGGCTCCGTGTATAAAAGCCCTACAATCGCGGAGCCCTACGTACGGAGACTCTATATAAAGCTCTATACAAAGCTCTACACGAAGCTCTGCACGAAGCTCTGCACGAAGCTCTGCACGAAGCTCTGCACGAAGCTCTGCACGAAGCTCTGCACGAAGCTCTGCACGAAGCTCTGCACGAAGCTTTGCACGAAGCTCTGCTTACGGAGGCTCTGCACGACGGCTTTACGTACGACAGTTCTGCGTACAACGGTTCTGCGTATGACGGCTCTACTACAGAGGCTCTATATAAAGCTTTGTGTAGATCTTCGTGTAGAGCTTCGTGCGCAGCCTTTGTACGCAGAGCTTCGTGCAGGGCTTCGTGTAGAGCTTTGTGCAGAGCCTCCGCAGAGCTTCCCGCAGAGCCTCCGTATGTAGAGCTTCGTGTAGAGCTTCGTACAAAGCTTCGTGCAGAGCTTCGTGCAGAGCTTCGTGCAGAGCTTCGTGCAGAGCTTCGTGCAGAGCTTCGTGCAGAGCTTCGCGCAGAGCTTCGCGCAGAGCTTCGCGCAGAGCTTCGCGCAGAGCTTCGCGCAGAGCTTTGCGCAGGGCTTTGCGCAGGGCTTTGCGCAGGGCTTTGTGTAGGTAAGAAATTAAAATACTATTATGAAAACTGCCAATATATGCCAATAATTTATATAATCTTTATTTTTAGAATAGGTATACTTCTATTATAATAATTTGGTCTAAACTATTGCCAATATTTAATATTGGCGCTGCAAATATTGGCATTTGCCGATATTTTATTGGTGGGATATTCGCTTACTATGCTTTGCGAAAGTATTGCGAAAATCAAATTAAGCGAGCCCCGCCCACACAGCATTGAATTTAGGTGATCTCACCATACAAATTGTATG
>Ga0307507_10007716_pt1 | contig 15368 bp, 3 predicted proteins | sample 7_EM_MG_FD_207223 | JGI IMG/M metagenome (GOLD analysis project Ga0307507, IMG submission 207223) | Populus trichocarpa ectomycorrhiza microbial communities from riparian zone in the Pacific Northwest, United States - 7_EM | ecosystem: Host-associated > Plants > Roots > Unclassified | place... | reverse complement strand
TTAAATTATTAAAATTTATTATTAAGTGGTTGTTAAGATATTAAAGTGTGATTTTTCCATTTTTTGGTGTGTTTTTGAAGTGATCAGCTTACCCGTTTGACCAGCTTACCCGTGAAATACGTTATAAGAAATCTAAACATAAAACAACCTACTAAGAAACTGAATTGGAAGAACGCTGGCCTTTATAAGGTTAAAAAGGTTATCTCTCCTTATGCCTACTAACTAAAGCTCCCTAATACAGTTAAAATCCACCCAATATTCTATATATCAGTCCTCTACCCTGCTACCCCTATATCAAACGCCCTACCTAGACAGATCTAGGACCCTCCTCCACTAGTCAAAGTAGATAGTAAGAATAAGTATTTCGTTAAAAGAATTAATGATATTAAGTATAACAAATGGAAACGTAAATATATATACCTTATAAAATGGAGAAGCTTTACCAAGTCCTTATAGGAACCCATTAACTCTATAGGACTTACACAAGCCGCAGAAGACTTTCACAAACTCCACCTAGAACTACCACAGCCCCATCCTACAGAAGCTCAAGTTTAAAGGGGGGGTACTGTCACGGGACACCTCCATAACACCTTATACACATCCACCTGTTTCCACTAACTTAACAAGAAGAAACTAACCATAATATAGCAATTTAACGGCAATCTACGGCAATCTGGCGGCAGTTTGCCGCATTCTGCCATATTCTGCTAAGTCTAATAAATCCTACCAAGTTCTGCTAGAACCACTACTCAAGTCCTATTCTATCTTATGCATAGGTTAACTAAGCAACTAAACTAATAATATATACCCTTTCTTCCCGTTTTCTTACCTTCTTTCCTTATACAACATCTTGACTTTACTATATAGTTTATATACGTAGCTTAATAATATCTACTTTGCTATATATTATCGTCACTTATACTCACTCCGTGACAGGTATATATTTACGTTTCTAAATATCGTTATATAACGCAATCTTTAGATAACAAAAACCAGCTATTAACGTCACTTAACTAACACCTACCGCTAAAGGCTCCTCCGTTCTTCCTATCTTTTCTCTTACCTGTCTCCTTATCTAATACTATTTATATTACCACATTAACTAATAGATCCCTTAGTAGAGACTAAGGAGAAGTATTAAAGCACCTCTGGCTTTTATAAGGGAGAGAAAAAGAAGAGAAAAAGGCATAAAGAAGGGAGTATTTATAGATGGGAAGAGGCCTATAAGTATAGGGGATTAGGCGGCTATAATATAGCTATTAACGTTGCTTAACTAACACCTACTAGAGGCTTCTCTGTCCTTCCTATCTTCTTTCTCGCCTATCTCCTTATCCAATACTATCTATATTGCTATATTAACTAATAGATCCCTTAATAGAAACTAAGGAGGAGTATTAGAGCACCTCTAGCTCTCTATAAGGAAGAATAAAAAAAGAAAAGAAGGTATAAAAGAGGAAGTATTTATAGACAGGAGGAGGCCTATAAAAGAAATAGTAGTAAAGTTAAGGCACCTTAGTTATAGCTAGGTAAGTATTTACTATAGTAACTAAGGCGCCCTACTTTAAGTTGGACTTAATTTAAAAGTAATGTATATTCTTAAAGGTTACGTAACTTCTTATATAAGCAACATTTCCACCCTCTAAAAAACTCTAAAAAAATTCTAAAAATTAATTAACGCTATAGATAGCAGTAATATTAATACGGTAATACTGCCGATTCTCCCTATATACTATTATATATATATCTAATAGCTTTAAAGACGATAAGAAGGTAGAATAGATAGGGGGGTTAAAATTTATATAAATTAGATTTTATAGTTAAGCTATTTGTTAGGTAAAACCTAAGCAGATAGTTATATAGCTATAAGGCACGTGCGCTATATATGCCTAAGGAAACCCCTTCCTTACCTTGCACCTTAGACTCCTCCTTCTCCCTTAAAGATTCGTCTATCTATACAATATACCCTATTATTCCATTATTAAGCTCCCTATCCACATCCTTACCTTATATTTAAATCCTTACTAATCCTATTAGGAGGATAGCCGGTTTAATTTTCCCACAATGCCTCTAAAGACGAGATTAATGCCTATACTTAACGGTAATACGCCCGCAATATAACGGCAAAACGCCTTAAGATCTAGTGCAGACGAAGCCTCTATACTAGCAACATCTAAGCCACCTTCTAAATCTTAAGACGATTAGATATCTACGAACGCTAAAGACTAGTTTAACTTATATACCTAGGCTTAATAAGAGCTAAGCAAGGTTTCTAGCGTCCTACTAAATATTACTAACCTAAAGGAGCTAGATAAGCTGGCTAAAAAAAATAGCCAACTTATAAAGCATTATTAACTTAATAAAGTCCTCCTATTATCTCTTAAGCGAAGAATATAAGTTACGCAGTAAGTATATACGTTGAACGAATCTTAACGCCCTAGTTAAGAAGTCACCACCTAATATTAGTAGCACTATTTAATAGAAGTTTAATTAGTAGATTACTGTAGTTAAGAACCAATTTAAGGTTAATAACGCCAACTATAACTATAAGTGATATACACGCTAGGCTATTAAATGTCTTATAAAAGCGAAGATAATTACCTAACTAGTACATTGCTGGCTAGGCGCTAAAGATAAAGGTCCTTTACTATGGGATAAATTTAAGACTATAGTCCAAGACCAAATTAAGGACCCTATAGTAAGACGCTTTAATAATACTACTATGTACTATATAACTATAATAAAGGAGAACCAGAAGTTTAACACTTTCTCAGCCCATATATGTAGCTTAGAGGACCTCTTATTATATACCCCCTTTATTAATCCTAATTAGCAGGTAAACTTTTAGTTCTTATATCTCCTAACCTACTTATAAGCAGAGCTCTTCCGCTAGAACTTCGCTGTATAGGTAAAAACTACTAAGGACCTCTTTGCTAAAGTACGCCATGTAGAGCAATTGCTTAATACTATAAAGCTTACAAAAGATCGCGTAGTTAGCAGTAGATCCTTACGCTTAAAGCGAGGTTATGCATAAGCTCTATAGGATTAGGTTTAGAAAACAGAACCTAAAAAAGGCGAGGCTTTTCTAAGTAAACTCCTAGGGAGACTACTTAATAGCCGGACGGCTCTAAGGACCACCTAGAAGCCAGTACTACGCATATATATCGCAAGAAGAACGCAAATAGAAACTATAAAGAATACAAGCGGCAAGCCGCTATCCCTTAGCACGGCAACGTCCAACGAGTAAGTGGTCTGTGCGCGAACGCCAGTTTCAAAACAACACGAATTCAATCAATTACACCACTACTATGCATTTTAATCGTGCTAGAATTGATGTCGACCTTACTTAGCCTACTCAACTCTAAAGATTGAGCTTATGTAGCAATTTTATATAGAATTTAACGAACATTACTAGCTTTGTATTCATGAGCACGAGTATTTGATTCAGCTAATTAATTGGCTGGTTCTTATCGATAACCGTTGGACGCGAATTGCCGTGCTAAGGGATAGATAAAGCCTAACTTACCTAAGGGGTACTTAAAAGAATTACACACATGCAACGTTACTAAAAGGTAGCGCCACACTTCAAAACTTACGCATACCCATCTTACCATCAAAAACAATCGATTTTCTGACTTTCAAGACCCAATTCCTCCTGCCTAGCGAGCTAGAGGTGGATTTATTTGTTGTTTTACCCCCTTTCCCCCAACAGAAAATTCTTCTTAGGGGTGGTCCTGGCTTATAAGCGAGGCACGGATAGGAACACCAAAACTACTACCACTACCACCACCACCAATATCAAAACCACAAAATATAGACTTTTCCTAGGTTTTTCTTCTATAAAAAGCAAAAGCCTAATAAAATAGGGGGTGTAGGTACTTTTCTATATCTCCTTTAGTCAGATTTTCTTTAATAAGAGGAGGATTGCCTTTAGGGCTTTTCTGCTAGTAAAAGCCTAACAAGTCCTTTTTTTAGTAGTTTTTTCTACTTCTAATAGAAAAAGAAAATAACTATACTAGTCTTTTTAGCTAGTTTTTCTGCTACCTTTTAGCCTAATCTTCCTAGAAATCTTCTAGTAGGATTAGTAAGGAGAAAGGGCGTAGAAGGATAGTAAAAACTAGCAAGGCTTTTTGCCTAGTTTTTCACCTCTGGGACTAGGAGATAAGAGACCTAAGGAGGTTATTATCTACTGCAAAAACTAGGAAAACCCCCTATAAAATGCCAAAGCCTAGTAGGCCCAAAAAAAAAACCAACCTCCTTTAGAAATAAGTGATCATCAGTCTGATATATTCACTTTTTCCCTCCCTTCTTCTTCTTCTCCTGGCCTATTTAGGGCAGGAGAAAAAAGAGGACATCCTTAGTCTTCTCTCGAAAATGAAAACCAAAACCAAAACCAAAACCCTATAAAAAAGACAACAAAACCAAATACTGCTATGGGTAGTATACCTAGCATACCTTTCCCTCCCCTTTCTCCAAAACAACACCTACAAAAGGCTCTAGAAAACCTAACTTAGGCCTATAAAGGGCTAGAAGAAGAAGGAAAAGAAGAAAAAGAACAAGTTAAAAAGCTAGAGAACTATACACGGAGTATCCTAGTAGGAGAAACCCCCTTTATATAAGGAAAAGAAAAGGCAACAGAGGTCCTAAGAGAACTAGTAGAAGAAGTAAGAGCTCTCCATAAGGAGGCAGCTCCTACTAAGGAAACTTACACAGAGAGGCTAAAGAAGGACCTCCCTTCTTCGTCCTCCCTATCCTCCTCATTATTACCACCACCACCTTTTACCCCTTCTCCTTCTAGTAAGAGTTCTACTTCTACTAGAAGTAAAAAAAAGCAGCTATAAGAAAGGAAGCCAGTCCTAATTATAAACGAAAAGGATCAGCCTCTAGATACCTTCTCTATACAGAACAAAGTCAACCAACTATTTGTATTAAAACTGTAAGTAGAAAAGCCAGTACTGTTACGGTACTGGCACATTGCCGTAGATTGCCGTCACGTGACCGGAGAATTGTATATAACTTCGAGCGGTGCTTCCGTTCTTCCCCTTTCCTTTCTCTAGCTTTAGATCCTCGTTTATAGACTACCAATTATACAGGCTTGCGCGTCCCTCTTGCCGTGCTCGTGCCTCAATTAACTAAGTCGCTAACATTATCCAAAGCTCATTCTACTCTCTTTCTTCCTAAGAAGGAACTCAAATATATCTACAAGGACACAGAATAGGACCCTAAGGACATCACTAGGACCACAAGGACAGGACAGAACCAAAAGAACATAAATAGAATGCGAAACCTAAGAATAGGACACGCACGGACCAGAACCCCTAGAAAATAAACAAATACCAGAAATTACCTAAAACCCCTACTATTATGCCAAGAAATACAGCAGCCGGCAAAGCCGCTATAGGATCCGCAAATACCTCTAATAGTAAAACAGTCGCCATTTTAATCCCCTAGGAAGAGCTCACAGCAGCTAGTGCCGAAATTAAATGGCTTTAAGAGCTACTTAAAACCAGAGATACCGCTGCACCTAGTAAGGAGTCATTAGACACCTAGAGACTTGCTATAGTCCTTAAGGCCCTAGCCTAATATACAGCATTAGCATTATTATGGTCCGCGAAGGTTATAAACCCCCTATTACTTACAGACGGAACTAACCCTATATTTGTCACGGAGTGAGTACAAGCGACGATAATATATAGCAAAGTAGATATTATTAAGCTACGTACATAAACTGTGTGATGAAGTCAAGACGTTGCGTAAGGAGAGAAGGTAAGGAAACGGGAAGAAAGGGTATATATCATTAGTTTGGTTGCTTGGTCGACACGTACACGGAGCAGAATAGGATTTGAGTAGCGGTCCTGGCAGAACTTGGCAGGATTCGGTGGACTTGGCAGAATATGGCAGAATGAGGCAGATTGCCGTCAGATTGTCGTCTCGCGGTCGGTCTCTTCTTGCTGCGTTGGTGGAAACAGGTGGAAACAGGTGGGAACAGGTGGACGTGTATAAGGTGTCACGGAGGTGTCCTGTGACAATATTCAACAATTAGAAGCTTTAACTACAAGACAAGCTTAAAGTTAATATAGACCACTTCCCTACTACCTATGCTAAAATAGCCTACGTCTTCGGCCGTACTGGTGGGGACGTATAGACGCATCTATATCCGCAATATGCCCAGGACTTAGCAGACCCCTTCCTCTCTAAAAAAGAGATAATTAACTACCTGTCTTCCATCTATAAGGACCCCTTTAAGGTACAGAACGCCCGCCTTAACTATAAAGGCCTAAATATAAAAACAATAGAGACCTTTTTAGCCTTCTAGACCTGTTTTTTATACCTAGCTAGCCAGGCCTAAATACCCTAAGAAGATCTGCTACTAGACCTGTTTAACAAGCTCACCTTAGACCTATAGCAAGCTATACTGCCAGTCTTTACTACTATATAGACGCTAAAGGAACTAACGGACTAGTGCTTAGCTATTAATTAAGGCCTCCATTAAATTAAAGTATATACTAAGCGGTATAAAGCTAGGAACCCTTTAAACTAAACCATAAGCAATATAAGAACAGCTAATAGTGCCCTAGTATAGGCCGCAACTCCTATAGCACTAACTGTTTAGCCCGCCGTTAATCCAGCAGCTAGTTACACAGCTAGTCCTACTACGGGCCCAGTACAGACTTAGCCTATATATAGTAACCCCTATAGGCAAGCCCTTAGTAATTAAGGAGCTTGCTTTTTATATAGCTACTTTATAAAGGACTGCCTAATAGCGGTAAAGACAAATAAGGTCCTATTAATTCAGGAGGATAGCATAAAGCTAGAAAAAAAGGAACCCTAAAGGAAGACTCCTCTCTAGAGTTAAAAGGGATTAACATATCATATATTAATCTAGGTTGGCTAGTTGGTAGAAGAAGCTGCACTATTCCTTATACTTTATTCTGTAATAGATATCAAGTTTTAACCTCTGCTCTAGCTAACTTAGGAACAAATACCTTTACCTTAATTAATATAAAGTGCGCTATAAAACTAGCTAACTTTTTAAATGCGCCTCTAGAAGAACTGCCTAAGCCAATTCCTATTTATAGGTATAATAGACGGGTAGGACCACCTATTATAACCATCTTGTGGATCTATCTCCATGTTAACAGACAAAGGTAGTATAATATCCCCTTTCTTATTATAGACCTTAAAAGCTATAATATAATCTTAGGAAGAAAATAGCTAGCCTATTTAGGCTTACTGTAACGGGACTAGCCCAGTTACAGTAGGAATATCTCGGTGAAATACTCAATAGATAAATTCCAACGCTTTAATTAAATTCTGCTAAGTTAATCGAATTCTGCCAAATTCCGCTAACTTAATTAATTTCCACCAGTCTCCACCAAATTCCACCAATGTAATGGAATTTAGTTAAAACTTATTAAAATCCGCGTAGGCTTATGCCCACGCGTCTGCTGCTAAGACTACGAATATTTAGTTACAAGTTTTCTATATTCCTTTCTCTTCTTTATATAACGTCTTGTACTCTGCAAGAGCTATATACCTATAGATTTAGATAGAATTTATATTGTTCCTTTAAATCTTCCCTAAAGCCTCTTCGCGCCCTTATATTACATTGCGTTAAAATAACTACTATTAAAATGGTAAACGAACCCAAATCCCTTTTAATAACTATAAGTATTATAACCCTAGTTAGGGAACAGTTAACTATAATACAACAGTCCTTTACGGAAGCCTTAGCTTAGCAGCGGGCTGCACTGGAAGCCTAACACTAGCGATTAATAAAAGCACTTCGCGAAGAACTCCGTAACGTTAAGGCACCTATATTATAGACCCTAACAATAACACCTATAAACGAGATTAATATAACGGTATCTAAACCTAGCCCGTTAAATAAGAAAACAGAACTGGTAACGGTAGCTTAACCCATATATATAATAAACTAAATACCTATTACAAAATCTAAAAGGCTCCCTAATCCTCTAATATTTAATAGAAACTAAAATAACCTATATCCCTTTAGAACCAAGCTCCGTCTTAAACTCTTAACAAACTATAAATAATACCCCACCAAAGCTAGCAAAATTAGCTATAGAATATCTCATTTAAGTAAGGACGCTACACAAACTATAGATCTATTCTTCTATAATAGCACCTTTGTTAATTTTAAAATCTTTATCTCCCTACTAGAACGAACGTATAATAACGCCAGCCGCGAATATATAGCTGTTACTAAACTTAAAAACCTATAACAACGGAACCAAGAATTTACCAGCTTCTTTTTAGAATTTTTAGGCCTTATTAGCGAACTAGATTGGAATAAAGCCGCTAAAGTTGCTACTCTTTAACGAGCTATTTTAGATAAGATTAGAGCCCAGTTAGTAGGCAGGGAACTGCCAAAAAACCTACCTAAATTCGCTATAATGTGTTAACAAATTAACGAGGACCTTTAATATAATAAATAGACTTATTCTCTAAAGCTAACCACGCCTTATATTCAAAACTCCACGAAACCAACATATACCCTAAAACGCGATCCCTCTCTAAACCCAAAAAGACCTACGTACAACCCTATAGACCTTAACGCCACTTAATCCTATGCACCCTTAGGAACTAACAAATAAAGAACTTAAGCCGTAAATAGAGAATGCTTTGGATGTAGTAGAAAAGGACATATCTAAAGAAATTACCAAACTTACCCTTTTAAAAAAGTCCGCCGTAGTTCCTCCCACTCCTTAAATCGCACTCGCTCTTTAAGCCATACTCGCTCCTTAACTTATACTCGTCCTATAAATTATACCCAGTTGTTATAAAGCATATCACCCTTAACTAACTTGGAAAACGAATCATCCTAGGGCCAAGTCGCGCCTTAGGACAAGAAGTAGAAGAGTATAAGTATCTAAGCTCTTCTAGCGCTAATACACAACACAACTCCCTTAATATACTTAGCGAAATTTAAATACTTAGAAAATAGAAGGAGATATAAATCCTTATAGACAGCAGAGCTACTAGCATAGGCTTTATTAATACAAACTACGCGAAAACCTAACGCCTAAATTTAAAGAAACTTAATAAGCCCTAAGGCCTATAAGGCTTTAACAGCAAACCCTTAATACATAGCAAATTAACATACTACGCTCTTATAAAAATGCGGATAGACAAACACCTTAAATACATTTCCCTATTTATAACACCCCTAAAGCAATATAAGATAATACTTAGATATAGATAGCTAAAATAACACAACCCTTTAATTAGCTGGGTTAAAGAAACACTAAAGTTCTATACAACCTACTGCCGAAGCTATTGCTTAAAACACCACCTGCCCTATAAACATGCACAAGATTATTTAAATTTAATATAATATAAACTGCCCCTGCCACGGACCCTAAATTAAAATAATAAAGCTACAACTGCCAATTATAGTAAAGAATGCGAAGATGTTACGCCGAAACCTCTTAAAATTCGTATAATATAAGCCGCACCTTTTATTTTATTAGCACGAAAACGAGACCATAAAATCTTCGCTGTTACTATAGAAGATATTAAGAAAGCACTAGAACCAAAGTAATATATTAACCCTTAACCTCTTGTGCCTAAAGAGTACCATAATCTAATTAATAAGTTTAAAAAAAGATTCGCAGACCAACTACCCCCGCATTAGGATATACACGATTTTAAGATAGAACTTAAACCTAATATAACACTAAAGTTCGGTCCACTATATAGTATATTATAAGAAGAACTACTTATAATATAACAATACCTCAATAAGCATTTAGAAAAAGGATTTATTCGCCCTAATTAATCTCTATTTACCTTATCTATACTATTTATTAAAAAGCTAGGAGGAGGCTTAAGATTCTATATTAATTATTAAACTCTAAACGCAATTATAATTTAAAACCAATATCCTATTCCCCTAATTTAAGAAACGCTCGACCGCTTATTAAAGGCACAGTACTTTATAAAGCTTAATATAGTCGCTACCTTTAACCGAATCCGTGTCTGTAAAGGAGATAAGAAGTATATAGCTTTTTGTACACAATAGGGACTCTTTAAATACCTAGTAATGCTATTTAGTATAAAGAATGGTCCTAGTACGTTTTAATAATACGTTAATAATACGCTTCGTGAATTCCTTAACATATTTATTACCGCGTATATTAACAATATCTTAATCTACTCGTCTTTACTTTCTAAATACTGGAAGCACATCTAAATAGTCTTTAAACGCCTGCAAGACGCGGGTTTATAATGTGATATTAAGAAATGCAAGTTCTATGTATCCGAAGTCACGTACCTAGGCCTAATTATATCCCGCGATAGAATTAAAATAGACCCTAAGAAAATTGCTATAATTATAAACTAGGGAAGCCCTAGTAAAGTATAAGACATTTAAGGATTTCTAGGATTTGCAAACTTCTATTATTAATTTATTAACCACTTCTTAGAAATTGCCTAGCTATTAGTAAACCTAATAAAGAAGAATATAAAATTTAAATGGTCTACTAAATACGAATAAGCTTTTAATAACTTAAAATATCACTTTATAACTACTCTAATCCTCGCCTACTTTAACCCTAACCTTAAATATATCGTTAAAACGGACTTATCTAATTATGCGCTAGGGGGAGTATTGTCACAATATAATAAGAACGGCGAGCTACGTCTAGTAGCCTTTCTCTTTTAAAAACTTGCCCCTACTAAATTAAACTATAAGATATACAATAAGGAACTACTTGTAATTGTTAGATGCTTTAGACAATAGCGTCCTAAGCTAGAAGAATTATTATTCCTAATATACGTGTTAACGGACTATAAGAACCTGCAGTACTTTATAACCATAAAGTAATTAATATAGCGCCAAATTTATTAGGCCAAATACCTTTTATAATTTAACTTTAAGATTACGTACTAACCGGGTAAACTTAATTAGAAGCCTAACGTATTAATATAATAATTACAAAACCTACCTACGAATGCTTCAGACAAATAGATTATAAATTAATTACGGATCTTATTACCCCCTAAACGTTTTAAAAAACTATATCCTGTATTCCTAGATATGGAACTCAATAGAAACGAATTAGAAGTTAATAAATAGGAAATAGAAATTAATAAGCTAATAGAATATAAATATAAGAATAATATATAGATAATAGATATAATAAAAGCGATTTAAATAGGAAAACGATAGTATAAGGATATTACACTCGCTAAATGCGAAATTTAAAATAATTAATTGTACTATTAACAGAAGATAGTAGTTCCGAATTCCAAGCCTTTACAATTTAAGATACTTGGATTTGTACACGACTCCCCTATAGCAGGGTATCCTGGCCGTGTAAAGACTTATAAGATTATTTAACGAGTATACTACTGGCCTATAATGTATAACTATGTACGAAAATACGTTTAAGCATACAGGATATACGTGCGTGGAAAGACCACTTATGTGAAGAAGTAAGGAGTACTTTAACCGCTACCAATTCTAATGCAAAGATGGCGCAACATCTTAATTAACTTTGTAGTCAACTTGCCTAACAGTAATAGGTTTATAAATGTTATAGTAGTTGTTAACTATCTTATAAAAATGTAACATATAATCCCCATAGACTTAATTAATGCGATATTAGTAGCTAAATGTTTTATTAAGCACGTCTTTAAGCTATACGGACTTTCTAACTTAATAATATCTAACCATAGAAGCCAGTTCGTTTTAGACTTCTGGCAAGCTCTATATAAATAATTAAGTATTTAAACACAACTCTTAACTGCATTTTATCTAAAGATAGATAGTTAAACCAAAATTGCAAACGTGATTATAAAATAATACCTATAAATATACTGCTCCTACCTATAAGATGACTGGGAAAAATGGCTGCCTTTAGCTAAGTTTACTGCGAATAATACAATAAACGTATTAATAGGCGTGACGCCGTTTTACGCAACCTACGGATAAGACCCCTAACTTAGATTTAAACTACAACCTAAAATTAATATAATAGGACCCATAATTAAACAGATTTAGTTAATTAACGCGCATAACTTCGCTAATTAAATAAAGTAGTTAACGGAACTATTATAAAGTAAATTAACGTACGCTTAAACGGTATAGAAATAGCATGCGAATAAAGGACGAGCTCCCGCATGGGACTTTAAGGAAGATAATATAGTTTACCTAAATATATAAAACCTAAAGACTTAATGGCCCTTAAAGAAATTTAATTAGAAATTTACGGGCCTATACCAAATTAAGAAGAAATTAAGCCTATATACTTATAAGCTTGAACTACTAACTAAAATAAAAATACATCTAACGTTTTACGTAAGCTTGCTGTAACCCTTAAAAGACGAACCTATGACCTATAAAGTGCCGCCGCTACCTCCTATAATTGTTAATAACGGTAACAGTTCTTATTTTATTAACTTAATTAATAATATATGATAGAAAATATAATTTAAACAATTTAAACTTCTTATTAAGTGGGAAGGATATAAAATATAAACCTAAGAAACCTATAAACAGGTTAAGGCTAACGCGCCTTCCCTGGTAAAAGAATTCCATAAAGACTATCCTTTGCGGCCTGCTCTGGCTAGATAGATATAATATAAAGGCAAATAACTACTACCTAACATAAAGACATAAAACACAATAGCAGGAAACTTAAAATTAAAAAGAACTCAAACCATATCACAACGCTTATAAGGCAATAAGTTATAAATTCTTAACCAAATTGAATTGTTTTAGACCTTTAGCTAAAGGGGGGGGGGGGGTACTATAACGGGACTAGCCCAGTTACAGTAGGAATATCTTAGTAAAACACTTAATAGATAAATTCTAACGCTTTAATTAAATTCTACTAAGTTAATTAAATTCTGCCAAATTCCGCCAACTTAATTAATTTCCACTAGTCTCTATTAAATTTCACTAATATAATGGAATTTGGTCGAAACCTGTTAAAATCCACATGGGCTTATACCCACGCGTCTGCTACCAAGACCACAAATATTTAGTTATAAGTTTCCTATATTCCTTTCTCTTCTTTACGCAACGTCTTGTACTTTGCAAGAGCTATATACCCATAGATTTAGATAGAATTTATATTGTTCCTTTGAATCTTCCCTAAAGCCTCTTCGCGCCCTTACACTTACAGCTTAATATACGGAATAGACGGCTTATTTAGCCCAAAACTATACCCCCAATACCTTCCTTTATAAAAGAAATTAGTATTATAATAGAGAACCTTATTTAGCTATAGATAAACACCGTTTACTAGGCTAATGCTATATATAGGGACCAGGCTTTTAAAAAGGACGTACAGCTTAACCCATAACAGATCCATATACTACGCCACCCCTAGACTACCTCTTGGCTATATGGTTGAAGCCCTAGCAATTGAAGTACTGCGTTACTAGAAACGTCGTCTTGTGTCTCGCAACTAGGTAGTGGTCTCCTCCTAGGAAAAGGCCTTAATTAAATAGCGCATTTGCTACCTCTTCTGACTGGTATCGGTTTCTAGCATTAAGGGCCATTTTAGGTTAAAGTGGACAAGTAAGGGAGCAGAGACTAGTCGTTTCTTAAGCTTATTAAAGGCCTGCCTATATATAGTGTTAAAGTAAAAGGGCCAATCCTTATAGGTAAGTCGGCTTAGGGGCTAGGCAATCTTACTATAGTTCTTAATAAAGCGTTAATAGAAGTTATAGAACCCTAAGAATAACTATACCCCCTTTACGGTCCTTAGGGGTACTTATTAGTTAATTATAACCATCTTTTCTAGGTCTGCCTTAATTCTGTTTATACTAATAATAAATCTTAAGTACTTTATACGCTTAACACTAAATTCTAATTTCCTAATATTGGCCTAAAGGCCGGCCTTATAGAGCCATTATAGGACTTTATAGACATGCTCCTTATATTTTAACTTATTCTTATAGTAGATTATAATATTATCTAGGTAGGCCGTATAGAAGTCATTAAGGTAGTTAAAGAGTATATTATTTATATATCGCTAGTATATAGCTAGTCTGTTAGTTGGTCTAAAAGAAAGTACTTTGTATTTATATATTCTATAATAGGTCTAAAATATAGTAAGATCTTCTAATCTAGAGTCTATTCTAATCTAGTAAAAGGCCTAATAGATATTAAGCTTAATAAAGATCTTAGCTCTACTTATTTAGGTTAAAGTCTTATTAAGTAAGGGTAGTAGGTAGCAGTTCTTGCGGGTTATATTATTAAATTTATAGTAGTTAATATAAAAATAAAGTCCTCTATTTAACTTTTAGTAAAGAAAATAGGTGAGTTAAAAGGGGCTTAACTAGGCTTAATAAAGCCCTTATTTAGGTTATTAATAAGGCACTGCTTTATACCCTATAATTTAGTAGTAAACTTGTAACCGACTACCGGTACCATGCTGTTGTCGACCCAAGATCGGACTTGCTTACTACCGTCTCACTACCTCAGCTGCTTACCCCTGCATATCTCACCATTTCAGCTGCTTACCCTTGTAATTCTTGCCACCTATCTCTATTCCCTGCATCTTCCTTATATATATATAGAGACTCTAGAGCTACATTCAAAATCAAGTCGCTCACTCAATTCTCCCACACTTGCACTGTTACAAAACTACTAATAGAGGGGGCTATAGCTAAGTATGTTTTCCTTATCTAGCTTAATTTTAATTTTATAGTTATACGGTTAGTAAAGCGGGAGTATATTAAATACTGCCTTAGAGAATATATCCTTAAATTTTCTAGTATTAATAGGATAGTTTCTGTTCTCCTAGCTTCTTATTTATAAGCTTACCTTTCTAATTACTAAGCTTATTTTCCTTTTCCTTAATTATTTAATTAATTTTATATAAGCTAGTAGTAAAAGTAATAGTATTAGGTTCAGGGGATGGTTAAGATATGGAACACAAAGCACACGGCAATTAATTGGCAAGGCCTAGCTGGGACGTAGTGAACCCTAGCTTTGGATAAGCTAGAGAAGGAAGCAGTGGTTCCCAAGGAGTTCAAAACATCCAAGGAGGAGGACGTGCTGTAGGCCCGCAGGGCCGCAGCTACGTGCAAATATGGCAAATCGGGGTTTTTCATCCTACTGAGGCTGCTCATAGGGGTTTTCCTCCCCTAACTGCAGGGGTTTTCTTCCTGTAAATACATAAGTTTTCCCCCCTGTGCGGAGTAGTCTGCGTGGGCCAGTAGGATCCGTATCAGACGTTAATCAAAGAGTTACTACTACTACTAGTAGTATTAGGTTAGACCAAATTCTAATAGAATCCTACGGCGCTAATATAGCAGATATTAACTAGTAGAAGGTCTATAGGTTTTTTATAGACTTTTATTAGGCCATATTTTGCGGTTTAGGGTTTATA
>Ga0307507_10007715_pt1 | contig 15372 bp, 2 predicted proteins | sample 7_EM_MG_FD_207223 | JGI IMG/M metagenome (GOLD analysis project Ga0307507, IMG submission 207223) | Populus trichocarpa ectomycorrhiza microbial communities from riparian zone in the Pacific Northwest, United States - 7_EM | ecosystem: Host-associated > Plants > Roots > Unclassified | place... | reverse complement strand
TCCTATTTTTTACTATTTAATAGTTATTAGTACCTTAGTATTTTATTAAGTAACTATAAACCCCTAATTAAAAGATTTATAAATTATTAAAATATAATTACTAATATATATTAAGCTGCTTAAAAAGAATTTATATATATATAGAACTATAGTGCTATAGTCTAGAGACTGTATATATAGTATTATATATAGTGTTAGACGTTATATAATAAAACAATTATAAAAAAAGGCCTAAATATAAGTATATCTTAATAGGAACTTAATAGGAATATAATAAAAACATATTTAGAACATATTTAGAACGTATTTTATATTTAGTATACTTATTATTATATATAAGCCTTTATTGCCTTTAATTAAATTCTTTTTTTTATATTCTCTAGCTCCCTTACCTCTAATTTAATCTCCATTTTATAAAGTTTAAGTCTCTAATGTTTTTCTTAAATATCTTAGTTATTACTTAAGGCCTAACACTTTAGGAACTGCGAGAGACTGGTGCTAATACGTCTAGAATATATTAGTAACTGGTTATATATACGTTAGAATATAAATAGGCCTTATAATTCCTTAGATGCTATAGAGGATAACCTAGAACGCAACATAGATCTAAATCTTGGCCCCCTTAAATACTGTTAGTAACACAGGGTAACTCCCTCACCAGTACTACTTAAGTAAATACAGTGATGTTGTTGATAATGCTTAATTGTATAGAATTAAGGAAGGGCGAAGAGCTTAAGGCTCCTCACCACGCTAGTGCCGCGACGATATGTGACGACCGCTTACCTTATTCCTAACACTGGCAACTCTTCTTTTATAGTTGCTATCTATATACACTTATAGATTACTACTATACAAAAATACTAAGTAAAGAAGAAGAAGAAGAACGTTAGGGGTTAATATAAAGACAGAGGGGCCGCCAAGGCGCTAGTAGTAAGCGAGCCAATAGCAATTTTCCATCCCGGGGATAAAAAATTCTAATTAGCTGCTCTTAAATTGCTATATCTCCTACTCCCTCTTAACCCAACCTTTAACTCATACACATAGAGTATTCGTATTAACGAACGTCCCTAATGCCTTATTAAGGTTTGCCTTTATTATTACGTCTACTAGGTTATCTTGGCCATTAATCTATTAAATTTTAAAGATTTTTTAACGCTTGTAGGATTGCTAAAGTGCTATAATATTAATTATAAGACGCCTCTCCTTTGTAGTACCAAGCTTAACTAAACACTTATAAAGGGAATATAAGTCGGTATATACGATTATAGGAATAGTAGGAAGTTCAAGCCAATCTATAATTATCTTAAGGGTAGTTCTAATTACAATTACCATATTAGCTCCGCCAACTATTCTATATATCTCTAACACTAGAACGCTTTAAGTAACACACTTACTCTTAGTTAAGCTCTAATAAATAAGATTGCTATAGATTGTAAAGTTATTCTCTCTAGTAGATTTATTCGTAATAATAATCTTATATCCTAGCTAGGAGCTAAAGTCTTTATTATTTACAAATAATCTATTAATAAATACAAAGAGCTTAGCGATAGGAAGGTTAATAGGCATATAGAGTAGTCCCCAATCAAGATAGTTCATTTGCTAGAAAAGGCGCTTATTTAGGGCAAGAATGTCCTCCTTAGTTGGTTCCTGATGTTAAGCAGCAATAGAGAGATTAAAGGAAGCCTTGGGTTAACAAATAGAAGCAATATATACTCTATAAGCGCGTTACTCCATATATCCTTGCTTTAGAGAATTAACATTAATAATGTTAATCTTCTTACCTTAACCTTTCTAGCATAAAGCAATAGAATCCTTGTTTAGGGAGAGAATGCATCTATTAAAGAGCAGTAGTGTTGTGAAGTTAAGTCTTTCCTTTAGCTTTGCTATAAGATTTACCTTCACTAGCTTATCTTCTTTAAGAGCTAAGAATTAACCATCTCCTAAGATAATTATATTATTAGTTTATATGCCAATAATTCCAAATGGAGTTCCTATAGTTGTAATAAGGAAGCAGGGATTAAATATAGAAGTAGTTATTAAGAGCTTCTCCTTGTAGTGCTTGCTATAGATAGCCCACTAATAAGTTCCCACCTCTGCGATTCTATATAATAGCTTAAGTACAACCATAATTGTATCTTTAGGATATTGGTGACGAATTTGCTCTAAAAGGTATACTAGTATTAAGCGCTAAAGGCGCGTCTCTAATTGGGTATATACCTAAGTAATATCTTATAAATAAACCGCCATTCCATTCTTTATTAAGGAGGGAGCTAGCATAATAATAACTTACTAACTAGCTTATTAAATTATAGGGGATTGCGTAAGAATCACTTTCTTACCATTATTATTATAACCTTAAATAACTAGTCTTAACTTCTTAAATAGGGTATTAGTAGCTTTACCTTTAATCTTATTAACTATTCTTAACTTAAAGATATAAACTCTATCAAACTTAGTAGGGTTATATTTCTTAAATTTAAAGACTTCTCTTATAATAAGACTGTCAATCTCCTACTTATTAGATGCTTAAAAAGGGGCTCCTAGAGTTATAATACGGCCTTCCTTTTAGAGTTGTTTTACAAGCTTAAAGTCCGCTTTCTCTTTAGCTATTATAAAGGCCATTAACAACTTAACTCTACTCTTAATAGCGGCAACAAATTGCTCTTTGAAATTAATAAAATATTAGCAATTTTATAATCCTTTTAAACAACCTCTACCGCGTCATAGTTACGGCATATCTGCTATAACTATATTAGAATTGTAGTCGCCTTCTAGAGCACATTAATTATGGTTCTCCTTTAGGGTATCCTCTATAGCATCCTATAAAGGCTTAAAACTATCATCCCTATAGTAGGGCTTAATAATAGTTAAGCGGAATTAAGTAGGTCTATAGGGCATCTAAAGAGTACAAGTTTAACCCTTAATGGCGATAAGTATATATAAGCCTAACCAGCCCCCTTTCTTACGCCATATCCATACTTTAGATTGGAGTGGTAGATCTATTATAATTAAGGTGTTTAGACCGTTTCTTATTTTTAGTGCGTCGTTAACCTAGCGCGTAGCGTAGATACGACGCACCTCCTTTATTGCCTTATAGATAGCCTTAGCTCGTTATATAATAGATAGAGATAGTAGAGAATTATTAGTTATTTAAGGGTAGGCGCCAAAGACTAGTAACATAGGTATAAGCCTATCTAGGCCAGCGGAATCGTTAACAGCCTTAACAGCCATCTATAAGGTAAGCTCTTCGCTAGCGCCCTCTAGTTCCAAAGAAATAATCTTATATACTCGGCGTAATAGTGTATAATATCGTTCTACTTTTCTAACACTATTATATGCCTTAATAGGGACTTCCTTAACCTTAATTTCTATTGCCTTTACCTATTACCGAAACTCTACAGATAAGAAGTTCCTTCCTATATTATAAATAACTCAATTAGGGGGTCCTAGGTAGATATCAATCTAGCATAATTAGAGAGTATCTTATGCGTTCCTAGCTAATATATCCTTTAGGAAGCGTGCGGCTTAGAAGAAGGTTAAGGAGTCAATAACTTAGAATACTAGCTTGCCGCTAAGATATATAATATCAATAATAATACAGAAGTTAAAGTTGTAGTTATCTTTAAGGGTGAACTTAAATCGGCTAGGGGACTTCTAGTTTATTTGGTAGTAATAGCAGTACTTTATAAGATGCTTAATTATCTTAACCTTAACTTTATAACCTGCTTGCTAAAGAACCCTAAGTAATCTATAAACTAATAGGTAACTAAAGTGACGGTATAGTTAACGTAACTCCAACTTAGTTAAATGGCTCTAAGCAACGCTCCTTTCTGGCTATTAAAGGAGCAACTAAGGGTAACCCTACTTGCGTACAACGGGCACCTAATTATCTCCCTAAATAAGCATATTCTTAAGGTTATCTAGCTTAACGCCTAACTTATCTATATCTTAGATGCAGAATAGAAACGGGGTGTTCGCGGGAATAATATAGAAAGTAATATATCCTAATAGGGTTTGGACCTTAATTATACTAAGAGAGATTATAGTACCCTTGCCAAAGCAAATTATATATTAGCCTACCGTTAATTAGTTAATCTAAATAGAGCTATTAAGCTGCTAAAGAGCTTAAACTTAAGGTTTTCCTACTATAGATACTTCTGCGGCTCTAGTATCTAGCATAATACTATAGAAGATGTTCGCCGAGTATCTGTTATTAAAGGAGAACGCGGAACTTTCCTTTAACTTATTAAAGATATCTAACTTTGTAACAAAATAAAGCGTAGATTAGTTATTAAGGACAGTAACGGTTTATATGCCATTTACCTTACTATACTTAGTAAAGTATTAGTCGGGAGAGTAGTCCTTAATTTCCATATTTATAAGGAGCTATTTGGCCTCATTAACCTTACCCTTAAGATCTTCTTCGCCTTTATATTAAACCAGGAAGCTTTGGAAGTAAGCTATAGTAACCTCTTAGTTTCTAACGTTTTATGCGCTCTGGTGAAACTTATTATATACCTCCTTTTATCTATTAAGGGGGTGCCTAGTTAACTAGTAATTTGGCTTCTTATAAATATAGCACTTCTTCTAATAATCACTCCAAAATAAACCTCTATAATTACCTTATAGTCAACGTTAATCGTACCCTCTGCCGTATCCCCTACCGCGGCCACTATATGTTCAGTCGATCCAGTTATGATCGTATTAGTCAGCCGGGTTGATTGGAGTAGGTTAGGGTTAGGTATTAAATTGCTATACTTCTTAAGAGCGCAGAGCGGTGCCAATAGAGGATCTTAATTAAGCATACACTCCTTTGTAGGTATTTGTAGGATTAAAGAGAGTAAGGTTATATTCTTTAACACCTTAGCATGCGCTAATAATTTAATCGCGTAGGCTAAAGTCCTCTTAATATAATTTAGATAAACCATGCTAAATTATCTAAAGTTAATTAAAGAGCTTTTGGAGACAATTAAGTTAAGAGACATCTAGGTTTGTCGTAATAATCCTTAGGAAGGTAGTCTCTCTCCACTCCAATATATACTGTTACTTATTCTCCTCTGTTTTAAAGTGGCATCTTGTCTTATATATTATTTTGTTGAAATTGTATTCTTTTCCTGTCAAATAATTATAATAGAAGGTACTAGCGCGGCCCTTAAGTATAATGGAATAGGTATTATAATATTGGTTAGGTTCTAGTCTAACCTTCTAGTAATAGCTATAGAAGATACGCAGCTTTAAATTAAGGATATTATATAGTTCCCTACTAAACCTCTTTTCCTGGTCCAAATAGAGCTTTGTAAGCTCTATAAGCATTTTTAAAATACCTCTAAGCGGTATTAGGCTACATTAAAATTGCATTAGAGATTAAGGTGGGGATTACTTTATAGGCTGCAGTGGAGATATAGATCTTAATGGAATACGGCATGGTACCTAATCTTGCTATAATAGAGTTTAAGGGTTATTAAATCGCGAAGTAAGGGGATCTTACGCTTGCTTTTATTTAGTAGTTAAAGTTATAGGTTAAATTAGTGGATCCTAGGGAGCTAAATATAATGGAAGTAATAAATATAGAACGTAAGAACTCGTGCCTAGAGTAATAGAATTTGAACGTGTCTCTATTAGTGTATTATTCGGATTCTATCGTAAGTTAAGCTTCTTTATAGTGCGTAGTTAGTGCTTAATCTCTTATAGAGTCCATTCGTGCTCTTTTTTTAAGTTAATAACTTGCTCCTAAATATTGTCTCTAATAGCGCTTCTATCTATAGGGATAAATACTCTATTCTCCCAAAGAAAGTTACAGAAGTTTTGTACAATAAGCTTGTTCGCAAGAGCCTATATTTCCTTTATCCATCCAACAAAGTCCTCCTTTATGCAATACTATAGCATAGTGTCGTTGTATTCGCTGTCTATATAGTATACTATGTGATATAATAAGAATCCGTTTAGGTCCTTTTGCTCGGCGTTTGCAGGGTCAATGTCTTTGTTCTATATCTTTAGGTCAATGTCTTCCTCGTACTTCTTTGGGTAGGTTAACGCCATAATAGGTTAAAGGTAGGTAGGGTTTTCGGTTTTGTAGAATCTTATAGGTTTGCTGTTAAGAGGTAGGCAATTCGAGATATTATTTAACGCGTTTTGGACGTTAACTTAGAACCCTAGGTTTAGTAACACTTCTGACCTAAAGTACTTAACCAAATCTTCGTAAACATAGTTGTTCTGCGTAATAGACGCAACTTAGTATCTCCTAGTATTTAGTAACACTTCTATTACTAGTTTTCCGTAAGTCTAAGGTAGCATAGTATCGCCGGGATCCATTCTATATAAGCGCATATGGCACCCCTATACGAGACTGTCTCTTCTATTAAAAACCTTGCTGTTCTGTAGTTGTGTATTTAACTACTAATCAGTGTTGGTAACATAGGGTAACTCCCTCACCAGTACTACTCGAGTAGATACAGTGATGTTGTTGATAATGCTTAATTGTATGGAATTGAGGAAGGGCGAAGAGCTTAAGGCTCCTCGCCACGCTAGTGCCACGACGACACGTGACGACCGCTTGCCTCATTCCCGACAAATACTAAGTAGAACTAGATTATAACCTTACTACACCTAATAATAATGCACAAAATAAAATATCATTTTTATTATTATTAGTAGCGGCCTGCTTAATTTCTTCTTAAAGTTATTAAAGTTTTTATTTTAAACATATTAGGAACCGGGTTAGAAAAGGATCGCAATAAATATATACTCTCTCTGCCTATATGGTTTGCATATTAGGCTAACATTAATATATTTCTTTGCATATATTATATTCTAAACTAGTTCCTAGCAAAATACTAATTAACGTCCCGTTAATCTAGTTTTTGTACACTAAATATAATATAAGCACGTTATAAATAGGTTAGAAACGTATTAATACCTTATAATAGTAGGAAGAAGAAACTGCCGTATACCAAATACATATAATTTATTTGCTATTTGTTCTACTATATTTATATAGTATCTTAATCTATTAAATAGCTCATAATTAATCAGAGAGTAGTGCTTATTTAAGCCTAAAGCAATAACTAGGTGTCTCTTATATCTTACCCAGTTAGTAACTAATTAAGATTTATATACTATGCTATTAATACCTTTAAAACGCATTACAAACGGGTTTAGAATAGCTTAGTAATTAGTAAATTATAGAGTTCTTTATATTCTAACTAGCTCTTATATATAAGAAGAGCTTTTATCTATTTATATATAGAGTAGGCCGTTTTATAGTTACCTACGGCTCTTAAAATGCTTTATAGGAAATATACTTGGCAGAAAACTAGTGTTTTCCTAAGATACTATATCCAATTACGCCTATAAGGATTAATATGCTATAGATACCGCCTAAACCCTTTTATAATATATTAGGAAGGCGTTTTAATTGCGTTCTAGGTATCCTACTAGCTATTTACTTGGCATCTATATTAGATATAACAGCTTTAAAGCCTTCCTTACTACTATAAATATATTTCTAACAAATCTGCTTCTAAAGATATTTAAAAAGCAATTAAAAGACTTGCTTAAAGTATAACTAGTAAGTACGCCTTATTTCTATATTAGTAATAATGTATACAAGCATAAATACTATTAGAATATATTAGTATTATATTCTAAACGGGTTTATATTATATTCTAATACTTTTACTATACTTTTTAAGCCAAATAGCAAATATAATCTCATTTATATTTCTTTTAATAATACGTTTAAAAGATATATTAACTTTAAATATATTTTAGGCTAGGAAGATCTTAGCTTACTCTTATAGAAAGCAGATTATTATAAACCCGTTTTAATTATTATAGATCTATTAGATATAAGCCTATAATATATTAGCAAGCTAATTAGAATGTATTTATAACGTATTCATTACCATTTTAGGATTTCAATACTTTTAATTAAACTTATATACTACCCCTACTAGTCCTTTTTCTTCTGGGTATAGAGTAAGCTTCTTTATTTAAATTATTCTAGTAATATAATTTATAGTAGTAAAGCTTGCGTATATCTATGCTAAAGAAGCCTTTCTATACTGCATATAAAACTGTTTAAGGGCAGGACTTCAAAAAAACTTTCCTATAAAGACATTAGATATTTATTTGCAATCAGTTTAGAATATATTTACTAAAAGTAAGATCTGGATTACGCATTTAACGAACCAATTTAATTACCTTATTTAATATCTCTAGAGGCGGCTTATTTAGGGGGGGTGGTGCATAACTATATACCCTATACGAGGTAAAATAAATATAAGAAGTCTCTTCTAAGTCGTCTAAAATAAAAATATAAAAAGTAATCTTGCAGGCCTAATAGATAAGTTTCCCTAGTCCCTAGGGGTAGTTAATTCCTAGGAATATATTATAAATATATTATAAATATAACCGGAATATGTTCTAAGTAGGTTATATTTTTTTTCTTACTATAGTCTACCCTCCTATACAGATTAAATTTAATAACTCCGCATTTCTCTATTATATTAGCACCTATATTGCCTAGTTAAATAAGAGATATTAAATACACAGTATTATATTTTTTATTTGCTGGTAATACTTTTCGGAAGTGCTCTAAATATATTTCTATAGTAGCCTATATATAGGTAAAAAAATAAGTGCTAAACGTTAGTAATATCCTAATATAATCTATTTGGGTTCTAAACATATTTAGGTAAAAAAAAATTACATACAAAGTATCTTTGTTGCTTAATTATTAGTATATAAGCCTCTGTTTAAGAGCTACATACATTTCTAGCTTAAAACTATCTTTAAGATGCTAAAAACAAGCTTATATATATTAACTTAAGTATTAAATATATTTAGAACCAGTTCCGTACCTATTTATATTACGTTTATAAATATCTAGGTTACTTTTATCCAGGGCTGCCCGCTCTCTCTCTATTTAGCCCCACATCTCTTTAATAACTATAGTCTAGCTTAAAAATTGTAACCAATTCTAAAGATATTTGTAATATTTTACTCCTAAACAATATATTTTATATTTTTTACCTCTTGTATTTAAGAGAGCGGATATTATAGGCTTAGAAGCATATACTTATTTAGTTCCGTATTGGATCTAAACACATTATAAACTAGTTATAAACATAGTTAGGGTATAATTTAGATTTTTATTAACTTACTTATATGGCTTTTTGTGCATCTATGCCTCTTAAGTTAATACGGTAAATATGGCCTTTATTTAGCATCTGTGGGTACTCTAAAAGACTTAAACAATCCTTAATTATAAGTATAGTAAGAGAATTAGTAGATGCCTTGGTAAGAAATATAATATAAGGAACTTCGGGCTAAATACGTTTAGAACTAGATTAGAACATATTTAGAATATATTAAGAATATATTAAAAACTTACCTTAATCTAATCTTACGGCTATATTTAATACTCTTTTAGTATATAATCTTCTAACCTAAGGATACTATCTTCTAAATTAATTTTAAACTTATTTTTATTATTACTAGAGAAATCCAGTGGCTGGTAATTATTAGATAGATTTATTTAAATTAGAATATATTCCAAACACGTTATAAACACATTATAACTAGTTACCTATAATAATTGGTTCTGTTTTAGAGCTAAGAGGTAAGTTATATAGTAGGATAAGCAATTTGCGCTCGGTTGACCATGTAATCTTATATTTTTAGCTAAGGCTGCCCCGTGCAGGGATTGTGCATTAGCGCTTATGGTAGACCCACCCTTTAGCGTGGCCTGACCGACTTATAACCACGTGTTACGGCGCTGGTGGAAAACGGTGGATTGTGGCGGACAATCATAGACAGTTGCAGACAGTTTCAGATAGTCATCTGTCGAGTGTTTCACCGAGACATTCCTACTTTCACGGGACACCTCCGTGACACCTTATGCACGTCCACCTGTTTCCACCGACGCAGCAAGAAGAAACCGACCGCGAGACGGCAATCTAATGGCAATCTGCCGGCAATCTACGGCAATCTAACGGCAATCTGCCGCATTCTACCATATTCTGCCAAGTCCACTAAATTCTGCCAAGTTCTGCCAGGACCGCTCCTTAAATCCTATTCTGCTCCATGTATATATCAACTAAGTAACCAAACTAACAATATATACCCTTTCTTTTTATTTCCTTACCTTCTCTCCTTATACAACGTCTTAACTTTATCACACAGTTTATATACATAGCTTAATAATATCTACTTACTGTATATTATTATTGCTTATACTTACTCCGTAACACTATATTATATTAAACTACATACTCCGTCCTGCCCTAACTAATATATAGAACAACCTAGAAACCCCCTTATCTATAAATAACCTACACGCCCTATTTACCAAATAAATAAGAAATCTCTAAGAGGCTTTTATAAACGCTCTTACCTAATAAGAAGCTTAATATTACAAAACAATCTAATCCCTAAAGAGGAACTTAAAGAGATTTATTATAACCCACTATCTACTATACCGTCGCCCCTACCTGTTCCTATTAGTATTAACCTATAAACACTAGATAAAAAGAATATATCTAAAACTTACTCCTTAACCCTAAATTTACCAGTTAATGTCTCTAAAAAAAGTTATTTAAACACCTCCCTAATCCTCCCGCCTATTCTAGTAAGAGGAGTAAGCGATACTTTTTCCTTAACTAACTTTAGAACAAGCTAAGCAGCAATATTAATCACTACCCTACCCCTAATAGTTAACTTTGTTACACTATAAGCCGCCTAAAAGAAGATACCGCGGATACTATATACTTATTCTAACTAAGTACGGTAAAGGAACTAGTTACTATACTAGAAGTATCTTATAGCAACCCTAACTAAGTCACCATATTATAAAGGAAACTAAATAAAATAATATAGGGTTTCAAGAACTTCCTATTATACTTTACTAAATTCCACCGCTATACTAAGGAGACTGGATAAAACAAACCCGCTTTAATTAATTATCTAGTAAAATCTCTAAACCCTAAATTAAAAGCATCTTTTATAAGAGTTAAACTGCTAGGTACCGTTACTGCCTACGCTAATATTATTAATAGTCTATATAACTACTTACTACGCCTTACCCCAAAATATATACCTTAATACTCTACCCCCTAACTGCCTAAGACCCATAAGGACTTAGACGCCATAGATATTAACACTAAAACCCTTTCCTATACCCCAAAAGGATCTATAAATAAGAGCGACGTATTAAATATAGCCTCTATTTTAAGTGCGGAAGTAATACTTATATCTTTAGCTACTGCTCCGTCCCTTTCTAAAAGAATTTATGAACAGCTAATATTAGTAGCCGTTTACTATACCAATCCCCTAGTTACTATCCCTAATCTTCACCTAACTCTAGCCCTAGGTTTAATAAGCACTACTTATAAGGATAAAGTTATAACTAACGTTTTAGAGAAACCCCTTTCTACTTACTACCAAAAGGTATATTTTGGAGTTAAGTCGCTCTCTAGGAGAGCTATATTACAGGAACTTATTAAATATATTAAATATAGCAAACCCTAACTCTTAAGATAATAGTATAACTATTAACTACTATCTTTAGCAGAAAGGTTAATAGGCTAACGCTTAAGTTCTAATTAACACAGGAGCTAGCAGCATAGGATTTATTAATAAGATCTTTATATAAGACAATAGGTTTACCCTAATACCCCTTAACTAGCATATTAACATATTTGGATTTAATAGTAAACGCACTATCTTAGGCCGTATTACTTATATAGTGGCCCTAAGACTCTAATACCTAAACTATAAAGAATTAATTAAGCTCTTTATAACTACCCTAGGTTATCTAGTAATCCTTAGACAACCTTAGATAAAGCTATATAAAGTAACTATTAATTGGGATAACCTTAAGCTTCTATTTACCGCCTCCTGCTATAAGTAGAAGTACCTTATAACTCGCTGCTTAGAACCTAAATTAAAATTTAAAAAATCTACTAACGTCCACTCTATACCTAAAAAGTCCACCCAATTCCACCAACCTAAGAATTCTACCGAATTCTACCGAATTCTACTAACCCAAGAATTCTACCAAATTCCACTAATATAAGATTTCCACCAATATCTACTAAAAACCCAGAAGTTATACTAAACTACATAAACTAATCCTAACTACTATACTACCCTAAACTAAGCAGAAGCTTAAGCTTAATATATAAAAGTACTAGAAGAACTGGTATTCCACTATAAAAAGGATACTTAAAGAACCTAAACCTAAATCTAATACTAACTCTATATCTAATACTAACCTAAAGTTAAATAAGAAACCATATAAGAAACTAAGGATAATCTAAGCTTACTTAACACTTTAGATATCTACATAATTAGAGCTACCCTATTAGCATAACTCACTAGAAAACCTAAATATACAATCTTTACCATTACAATGGCCAGCCACCACAGGACTTCGCACGACTTTGGTCCTTGCCTACTAACGTAGGACTTTTCCTTGCTTTGTTATAGAAGTATGCATCTCCTTCCTTTGCCTGCCAGTATATAGGGCTCCGTTACCCATCAACTACCCTAGGCCGCAGGGCTTTTCTAGCCTGGGATTACAACAGCCTGCGATTGACCGAGGGATCTTGATATAATGTCACAGCGACGGGGCAATTGAGGCATAAGCGCCGTAAAGAACGTATGCAAGCCTGTACAATTGAAATGTCTATGGACTCGGATATCAAGATGAGGAGTAGAAGAAGGTCGTGGAAAGGACACGTCTATATACATGGAGCCAAGACGTAAGCGAACCCCCTGACTAGGCCCTATCCAGGTTACGCACATCAGTGCCGTAACAGCATTAAAACAAAGATTGGAGCTCTTGTTAGCGATAATGCCAGATTAAACAATGTTCTCTATCGTATAATTGGCCAATGGCTTAGCCTTAAGTATAAAATTAACTAGATTGCAACATATTAAAGAATTCGCTGTTAGGGGCATATTATTAATTTTATCGTTTAAGCCTTTCTATTTAGTTTAAAAAAGGATAAGAAGCTTATAGACTTAATAAAGAGGATGAGAAACAGAATAAAAAAGAAGAGGAAGAAGAAGAAGAAGTTATACAATAAGTACTACCGCTAGTTAAAAGAAAGAAAAAGAAGGATAAAGAATTAGAGCTAGCATTAGACGAAAAGCGTAAAAGGGGTAAAAATATTTAAAATATTATGGGGCCGATAGGAAAGCTTTATAACTATATTATTTATATCCGCAGCTTAGCTAACCATATAACATAGTTTATTAAACATGCTAGTAAAATGGTTCCTCTTAATAATTATATAAGATGGAATAGCTGGTTTCTTATGTGTAACGGGACTAGCCCAGTTACAGTAGGAATGTCTTGGTGAAACACTCGACAGATAAATTCCAACGCTTTGATTAAATTCTGCCAAGTTCTACCAAGTTCTGCCAAGTCAATCAAATTCTGCCAAATTCTGCCGACTTGATTAAATTCCACTAAGTTCTACTGACGTAATGGAATTTGGTCAAAACCTATTAAAATCCGCGTGGGCTTGTGCCTATGCGTCTGCTGCTAAGACCTTGAATATTTAGTTACAAGTTTCCTATATTCCCTTCTCTTCTTCACGTAACGTCTTGTACTCTGCAAGAGCTATATACCCTTAGATTTAGATAGAATTTATATTATTCCTTTAAATCTTCCCCAAAGCCTCTTTGCGCCCTTATATTACATTGCGTTAAAATAACTACTATTAAAATGGCAAACGAACCCAAATCCGCTTTAATAACTATAAGTATTATATCCCTAGTCAGGGAACAGTTAACTATAATGCAATAGTCCTTTATAGATGCCCTAGCTTAGCAGCGGGCTGCACTGGAAGCCCAATATTAGCGATTAATAGAAGCACTCCGCGAAGAACTTTGCAACGTTAAGGTACTTATATTAGAGACCCCAACAACAACGCCTATAAATAAGATTAAAGTAACCGTATCTAAACCTGGCCCGTTAAATACGAACACTAAGCTAGTAATAGTAACTTAACCTATGCCTATAACAAATTTAATACCTACTATAAAATCTAAAAAGCTCCCTAATCCTTTAATGTTTAATAGAAATTAAAATAACCTACATCCCTTTATAACCAAGCTCCGTTTTAAACTTTTAACAAACTATAGCCGATACCCTACTAAAGCTAGTAAGGTTAGCTACGGAATGTCTTGTTTAAGCAAAGATGCTACACGTACTATAGATCCATTCTTCTATAACGGCACCTTTATTAATTTTAAAATCTTTATCTCTTTACTAGAATAAATATATAATAACGCCAGCCGCGAACACACAGCTATTACTAAACTTAAAAACCTGTGATAATAAAACCGAGACTTTACCAGCTTCTTTTTAGAATTTTTAGGCCTTATTGGCGAACTAGATTGGAATAAAGCCGCTAGAGTCGCTGCCCTTTAATAAGCTATCTCGGATAAAATTAGAGCCTAGTTAATAGGTAGGGAATTGCCAAAAAACCTGTCCGAATTTGCTACAATATATTAATAAATTGACAAGGACCTTTGATATAATAAGCAGACTTGTTCTCTAAAGTTAACTACACCTTGCGTTTAAAACACTATGAACCCAGTATACACCCTAAAGTATAATCCGTCTCCAAAACCTAAAAGCCCTATATACGACCCTATGGACCTTAATGCTACCCAATCCTATATACCCTTGGGAACTAATAAATAAAGAACTTAAGCCATAAATGGAGAATATTTTGGATATAGTAAAAAAGGATATATTTAAAAGCATTGCCGAACTCACCCCTTTAAAAAGGTCCGCTGTAGTTCCTCCTATTCCTTGAATTGTACCCGCTCTATAAATTATACTTAAACGCCACGAAGCATCTTACCCTTGGTTAACTTGGAAAACGAATTATCCTAAGGCCAAGTCGCGCCTTAGGATAAAAAGTGGAAGAGTATAAGTGTCTAGGCTCTTCTAGCGCTGATATACAGCATAACTCCCTTAATATACTTGACGAAATTTAAATACTTGGAAAATGGAAAAAGGTATAAATCCTAATAAATAGCGGAGCTACTAGTATAGGCTTCATTAATATAAACTATATAAAAACTTAACGCCTAAATTTAAAGAAACTTAACGAGCCCTAAGGCCTATAAGGCTTTAACGGCAAACCCTTAATATATGGCAAAATAACGCACTACGCTTTAGTAAAAATATGGATGGGTAAATACCTTAAATACGTTCCCCTGTTTATTATACTATTAAAATAATATAAAGTTATGTAACGGGACTAGCCTAGTTACAGTAGGAATGTCTCGGTAAAACACTCGACAAGATAAACTTGACGCTTTGACCGAATTCTGCCGAATTCTGCCAGC
>Ga0307507_10007714_pt1 | contig 15372 bp, 5 predicted proteins | sample 7_EM_MG_FD_207223 | JGI IMG/M metagenome (GOLD analysis project Ga0307507, IMG submission 207223) | Populus trichocarpa ectomycorrhiza microbial communities from riparian zone in the Pacific Northwest, United States - 7_EM | ecosystem: Host-associated > Plants > Roots > Unclassified | place... | reverse complement strand
GATTGGCTCGCTTACCGCTAGCGCCTTAGCGGCTGCCCCTTTATATATGTTTACTATGGTCCTTGCGACCCCCTTCTTTTCTTCTCCTTAGCTTAGTATCTTTATTAGATAGCAATCTACAAGCTTCGGTTTAGGGGCATTTATGCGAGCCGTCACATTATACTAAGCTCTCTATACACTGCCTAGGAAGGCCTTAATAATATCCTCACATCTTAAAAGAAACTTTGTCTGCAACAACGCGTTAACGCGCTATACTTAGACACCAGAACAACTTTATACTGCCTGGGAAGGCCTTAATAATATCCCACTTTATAAGCTAGGCAGGACTGGACCTATACCCCTAGAATTAAAACTAAAGCGCACAAGACCGACAAACCCTAGGAGGCTAATAATGGCACCTAAAGCGAGCTTATCTAAAAGACCTGCCTCTACCTAAGAGAAACACAAGATCCAATTAGGATTAGAAATTGAAGACAATAACAATATTATAGATATACGCGAACAGATTCGCGCCCTCGCGGCTAATTAGAAGGTTAATCGTCTTTAAGCCTAAAGTACACAAGAGACTCTAAAGGAGATCCTAGAAAGCCTTACTGCCTTATAAAGTAGCCTAGCCTCCCCTTTATAAAGCCTTAGTTAACCCATTTGCTCAACCAAATACAATATACTAGGAAGTACGGATATAATAATAAAGTAATTAAAATCCGTTAAGCTTCCTAACCCTTAACTACTATCTAATAGGATAGACCCTACCTTTAAGAACTGGAGGATCCAAGTATAAGGAAAACTCTGAATTAACCACAACTATTTCCCCTCTAAAGAGGCCAAAATGCTCTACCTTTTTGGCCGAACTATAGGGGACGCCTAACGTCACCTTTAAGCTAAGTTCGAAGATGACTTTTCTGTCCGATTTGTATCTGTTAATAAGATACTGCAGCACCTAGCGGCTATCTATATTAACCTAAACAAAGTATAGGACGCTTGGTACGACTATAACCGCCTAATAATAAAGCTAAATTAACCCTTTACCAAATTCTAGACTCAATTCTTATACCTTATAGGAGAAGGCTAGGTCCCTCTTAAAAACTACTAATTGGACCTTTACAACAAACTAATAATTAGGCTATAAAAGAAGATTGCTGTAACTCTAGACAACCTACCAACCTATAAAAGACTTGCAGCTCGTTACCTATTATTAGACTTAGAGCTAAAGCGGATTAACGCCCGCCTAGATTAGCAGAAGCGACCCTATAGCAATTAAAGCTCACCCGCCACCCCTACGGGAGCTAGAGTAGGAAGACCAGCCACGACCACTACTACACCAAAAGCGGTCACAACTACGCACCGGCGAGCCTCGCCTAACTAGCTATGTACCACAACCTTAACTAGTACTCGTCGTAATACCCCAATTAACCCTGCCATAGCCACTTGCTATAACTATAATAAGGAAGATCACTTTGCCTTATCTTACCCAGAACTAAAGGATATTAAAAAGATAGAGGAAGGAGAAACGTCTAACAAGTTAGGAAAAGAAGAACCCTAGGGAAAGACTCCCCCCTAGGGTATCCTATTAATCTTAAAGAGATTAATCTAAGTTAGTTAATAGGTAGAAAACACTTTGTAGTTCCATATACAGTATCTTAAAATAGATATAGAGTTAACTTAACTGCCCTTATTAACACTAGAGCAAATGGCTTTACCTTTATAAATACTGCCTATGCGATTAACGTTGCCAAGTTTCTAAATATAAAAGCCACCCTACTAGAGAAGCCTGTCTAGGTAAAAGGCTATAACGGCCAAGCCAGTAAGCCGGTTACCTACGTCCTAAAGTTATATATCTCCCTTAATGGACAACGTTAATACGGCATCCCCTTCTGCATCTTAGACCTAGGGTCCCACGATATAATCCTTAGCCGAAAATAGATATCCTACTTTAATATTTGGCTAAATGTATAACAAAGACAGTTCATCTAGCCAGAGGATAGGCCAAAATTACCCTCCTTTGTTAGAGAAATCCGAACCAACCGCAAGACACTAGCCATAAAGTCTAACCCTATATACCAGCAGGATGTCCGGGCCCGTGACCTAGCCTTCGCCCAAGAAGACGCCCGCCGCGAAGCTGGAAAGAACTCTGTACTAATAAAGATACTCCCCCAAAGCGCTACGTTCAAGAAGGACTCTACCTACGGAAGCGGGACAGATAGTGGTATAGACAACGTCCAAATCGCGCAGATCCGACCAGTATGGAAAAGAACATACCGATAAGATATAAGGGATAACCTTTAAAAGATGCGACAGGAGTTAAAAGGAGTAACAACAACACTAATACCCCAAAGGGCCCTAAGGTCACGCACGCCCCTAGTATTATATAACCCCCCTATAGTAGACATTGCCGCAATTAGCGCTATAGCATTCTACTTTAATATATACCGGAAGGATAATAAGGTCTTTATAACGAGCCTATATAAGATTAACTAGATTATTAACAAGAGGGAAGAAAAGCTAATTAAGGAAACTAATAAGGAACTAGTTAAATATCTCCTTCCTACTATCTATACTAAGTACAAGGACGTATTCTTAAGGGCGGCTTTAGACAAGTTACCCCCTTACCAGATATATAATTATAAGATTTAATTAGAAGCTAATAACTCGCTAGGCTATAGCCCCCTTTACTAATAATTAATGGACAAGCTAAAAGCAACAAAGCAGTACTTAATTAATAACCTTAATAAAGGGTTTATCAAGCCAAGTTAAGCCCCTTTTACTTCCCCTATCCTATTTATAAAAAAGCCTAGTAGAGGCCTTTATTTTTATATCAACTATTAGAAGCTAAATGCTATTACTTAAAAGGATCAGTATCCTATTCCTTTAATTAACAAAACCCTCACATATCTAAGCCGGGCAAAGATCTTTACTAAACTTAATATCCCCTAAGCTTTTTACCAAATTAGGATAGACCCTGCATCTAAAGATTTAACAACGTTCCGTACCTATTACGGGTCCTATAAATACAAAGTTCTTCCTTTTAGACTAATAAACGGACCGGCTACGTACCAAAGGTATATAAATAATGTTCTTTTTAATTACCTTAACGAATTCTGCATGGCATACCTAGATGACATCCTTATATACTTAGACAACGAACTTAAGTACCAAGTTTATGTTAAGAAGGTCCTAAAGAGATTACGGAACATAGGCTTGCAAGTTAATATTAAGAAATATAAATTTGGGGTAAAACGCACAAAGTACCTCGGGTTTATAGTGAGTATAGATAGGATTAAAGTTGACCCTAAGAAGGTTAATATAATCCGTAACTAGTAGCCCCTTTATACTATAAAGGGTATCCAGTCCTTTCTGGGTTTTTGTAATTTCTACCGCCAATTTATCCATAACTACGGAGTAGTGGCAACGCCTCTTATACAACTTACCCGGAAAGACACGCCTTTTGTCTTTAATAACGACTATATAGAAGCCTTTGGAGAGTTAAAAGATCGGCTTATCTCTTCTTTAATCCTTTATTACTATAACCCGGACCTTAAATTAATATTAGAGACGGACGCTTCTAATAGAGTTATAGCGGGAATCCTATTACAGTTACATCTAGACGGCGAATAGTACCCTATTGCCTTCTTTTTAAAAACAATAGACCCAGCTAAGTGTAACTATGAGGTATATAATAAAGAAATGCTAGCTATTATCTAATTGTTATCCTAATAGCGCGCAGAGCTTGAAGGTACGAACTCCTAGATTAAGATATATACGGATTATAAAGCCCTAGAGTACTTTATAACTACAAAGCAGCTTACCAGACGACAAGCCCACTGGGCCAAAATACTCTCCAAATTCTTCTTTACAATTATATATTGTTCTGGCAAGCAAAATACTAAAGCTAATATACTAACCTAAAGGGAACAAGATGTAGGACCCTAGGATAAGCTAAAGACCTAATACTAAACGCGCGCCCTCCTCTATCCCAAACAGCTTGACCTGCAAATTCTTAAAGAACTAGACTCCAAACGGAATAAGCTAGCACCCTTAAAGGGAGCAGTCTTGGACAAACTAATAGGGCTAGTCAACCGCATCCTAACTGCGAACCGCACGGCTAACTCCCTAAAGGCCCTCCGCGATTAAGCCACAAAGAAGAACCCTAATTTGGAAATAGAAGAAGGACTGCTTCTATACCAAAAACGGCTTATAGTTCCAGATGTTAATAACCTACGGACAGAGTTAATCCGCGAAGCCCACTATTAAGTCTCTACGGCATACCCTAGTTGCGATAAGACCTACCAACTACTAGCGCCCCGTTACTACTAGCGAGGACTTCTATCTAATATAGATCAATTTGTTAGAAACTGCCACGCCTATAGACGCGCAAATGCCCCTAGGGATCAAACTCCTAGGTAGCTATAACCGCTGCTAGTTCTAGAACGCCCTTAGTAATATATCACTATAGACTTTAAGTCATTTCCGAAGGACGCCTACGGCCACGATGCAGCCTTTATAGTGGTTAACCGACTATATAAGCAATCCGTCTCCCTCCCTTGTTTTAAGACCATAACTGCGAAGAATATGGCCCGCCTCTATGTTAATAACATCTATTGATTCTACAGCGCCCCTAAATTAATTGTCTCTAACTATGGCCCTCAGTTTATATCGGATTTCTGGAATAAACTCTACCGTATCCTTGGGATTAAGATTAAGCTCTCTACTATATTCTACCCTTAGACTGATGGCTAAACCGAGATTATAAACTAGTACCTTAACCAACAACTACGGCCCTTTGTAGACTACTATTAGGACAACTAGTTGGAATTACTACCTATAATAAACTACGCGCAGCTTACACTCCCCTATAACAGTATAGGGATGTCCCCATTTAAACTGCTCTACAGGTATACACCACAAACGCCCTTTAATTGGGATAGGCCTATAGAACCCGCTACGGCCCGCGAACGCCTCAGCCACGAAAAGGCCCGGGCATTTGCTAAGAGAATGCATAGAGCCTAGGAGACTGCTTAAACAATTATAAGAAAGGCGCAAGAAAAAAAGAAGTCTAATATAAACCAATATTATCGCGAGGAAGACTTCCAAGTAGGAGATAAGGTATAGGTGTTAATAAAGAACTGGAAAACCTAGAGGCCAAACCGTAAGTTAGACCACTAAATGGCTAGCCCATATAAGACTCTTTAAAAGGTAGGACACTCTTTTAAGGTTAAGCTACCAGAGTTAATAAGGATCCACCCTATCTTCTCTTTAGACCGGCTACGAAAGGCTGCGGATAATCCACTACCTAAACAGTATAACGACCCCCTGCCGCCAATCCAGATTGCTGAGGACGAAGAATAGGAAGTTAAAGAAATCCTAGCAGTAAAAAAGGTCCGTAATGTCTTAAAATACCGTGTAAGCTGGGTAGGCTATAATGACGACCTAGAGTGGTACCCCGCATCTAATTTTAAGTACTCCCCCTATAAGCTACAGGACTTCCACCTAGCCTACCCTAACCTCCCTAAACCACTACGTAAATTAGACAACTGGATTAAATACTAGGAAGAAGGGTTAGATAATTACAACAATTTAGACAATAATAGGGAGCTTGGACAACGCCTAAGGGCAGGCTTTTTCAGAAGGGGGGGGTGATGTGACAGTACTAAAGCGCGTTACCTGCCAAATTCTGCCATACTGCTGCCATATTCTGCCAACCTACGATTGGCTCGCTTACCGCTAGCGCCTTAGCGGCTGCCCCTTTATATATGTTTACTATGGTCCTTGCGACCCCCTTCTTTTCTTCTCCTTAGCTTAGTATCTTCATTAGATAGCAATCCACAAGCTTCGGTTTAGGGGCATTTATACAAGCCGTCACAATAAGAGGTTTTTCTATATACGCACATCCTGTATACTCGAACGTATTTCCGTACGTAGTTATGCATTATAAGCTAGTAATATGCTTATTAAACAATCTTATAGGTCTTTATACGGCTAGGATGTCCTACTATAGGGAAGTTGTGTATAAATTTAAGTATTTTAAATTGTAAAGGTTTGGAATTCGGAACTACTATCTTCTATTAATAGTATAATTAATTGTTTTAATTTTCGCATTTAGCGAGTGTAATATCCTTATGCTATTATTTTCTAGTTTGGATTGCCTTTATTATATCTACTATCTATGCGTTATTCTTATATTTATATTCTATTAGCTTATTAATTTCTATTTCCTATTTATTAACTTCTGATTTATTTTTATTAAGTTCTATATCTAGAAATATAGGATATAGTTTTTTAAAACGTTTAGGGGGTAGTAAGATCCGTAATTAATTTATAATCCGTTTATCTAAGGCGTTTATAGGTAAGTCCTATAATTATTATATTAATGTGTTAAGCTTTTAATTAAGTTTGCCTAGTTAATATATAATCTTAAAGTTAAATTATAAAAGGTATTCGGCCTAATAAATTTAGCGCTGCGTTAATTGTTTTATAGTTATAAAGTATTGCAGGTTCTTGTGGTCCGTTAATATATATATTGGAAATAATAATCCTTCTAGCTTGGGACGCCATTGTTTAAAGTATTTAACGATCGCAAGCAGTTCCTTATTATATATCTTATAGTTTGATTTGGCAGGGGCGAGTTTCCAGGAGAGAAAGGCTACTGGACATAGTTTGCCATTCTTATTATATTGCGATAACACTCCCCCTAGCGCATAATCAGATAAGTTAGTTTTAATAGTATATTTAAGGTTAGGGTTAAAGTAAGTGAGAATTAGAGTAGTTATAAAGTAATATTTTAAATTATTAAAAGCTCGTTTATATCTAGCGGTCTATTTAAATTTTATATTCTTCCTTATTAGGTTTACTAATGGCTAGACAATTTCTAAGAAGTGGTTAATAAATTAATAATAGAAATTTACAAATCCTAAAAATCCTTAAATATCTTATATGTTGCTAGGGCTTTCCTAGTTTATAATTATAGCGACTTTCTTAGGATCCATTTTAATTCTGTTATAGGATATAATTAAGCCTAAGTATATAACCTTAGACGCGTGGAACTTGTATTTTTTAATATTGTATTGTAAGCCCGCGTCTTATAAGCGTTTAAGGACCATTTTAATATATTTTTAATATTTAGAAAGTAAGGACGAGTAAATTAAGATATTGTTAATATACGCGGTAATAAATACATTAAGGAATTCACGAAGTATATTATTAACGTATTACTAAAATATATTGGGACCGTTCTTTATGCTAAATAGTATTACTAGGTATTTAAAGAGTCCCTATTATATACGAAAAGCTATATACTTCTCATCTCCTTTACGTATACGGATTTTATTAAAGGCAGTAACTATATCAAGCTTTATAAAGTACCGTGCCTTTACTAAATAGTTAAGCATTTCTTAAATTAAAGGAATTGGATATTAGTTTTGAATTATAATTATATTTAGAGCTTAATAATTAATATAGAATCTTAAGCCTCCTCCTGGCTTTTTAATGAATAGTATAGGTAAGGCGAATGGAGATTGGCTAGGGCAAATAAATCCTTTTTCTAGATGCTTGTTAAGGTATTATCACATTATAAGCAGTTTTTCTTGTAATATACTGTATAGTGGACCAAACTTTGGTGTTATGCTAGGCTTAAGTTTTATCTTAAAATTGTGTTTCTCTTAGTGCGGGGCTAGTTAGTCTACGAATTGTTTTTTAAACTCGTTGATTAGGTTGTAGTACTCTTTAGGTATAAGAGGTTAAGGATTAAGATATTGTTTTGGTTTTAGTGCTTTCTTAATGTCTTTTATGGTTATAGTAAAGATTTTATAATCTTATCTTTTTGCTAATAAGATAAAAGGCGCGGCCTATATTATACGAATTTTAAGAGGTTTTAACGTAACATCTTCGCATTCTTTACCACAATTAGCAGTTATAGATTTATTGTGTTAGTTTAAGGTTTATAGTAAGGGTAATTTATATTGTGTTAAATTTAAATAGTTATGTGCATGTTTGTAGGGCAAATGGTTTTTTAAGTAATAACTTTGGCAGTAGGTTGTATAGAACTTTAGTATTTCTTTAACCCAGCTAATTAAAGGGTTGTGTTGTTTTAGCCATTTGTGTCTAAGTATTATTTTATAGTGCTTTAAGGGTATTATAAATAGGGAAATGTATTTAAGGTGTTTACCTATCCGTAATTTTACAAGAGCGTAGTACGTTAGTTCGCTATATATTAAGGGTTTGCTGTTAAAGCCTTATAGGCCTTAGGGCTTATTAAGTTTCTTTAAATTTAGGCGTTAAGTTTTTGTATAGTTTGTGTTAATAAAGCCTATGCTAGTGGCTCCGCTGTCTATTAGGATTTATACTTCCTTCCATTTTCTAAGTGTTTAAATTTCGCCGAGTATATTAAGGGAGTTATATTGTGTATTAGCGCTAGAAGAGCCTAGACACTTATACTCTTCCACCTTTTATCTTAAGGCGTGACTTGGCCTTAGGATAATTTGTTTTCCAAGTTAACTAAAGGCGAGGTACTTTATGGCGTCTAAGTACAATTTATAGAGTGGGTACGACTCAAGGATTAGGAGGAGCTATAGCGGACTTTTTTAAAAGGGTAAGTTTGGCAATGCTTTTAAATATATCCTTTTTTACCGTATCTAAAGCATTCTCTATTTATGGCTTAAGTTCTTTGTTTATTAGTTCCTTAGGGTATATAGGATTGAGCGGCATTAAGGTCCATAGGGTTGTATATAGGACTTTTAGGTTTTAGAGACGGATCGCGCTTTAGGGTATATACCGGTTTCATAGAGTTTTAAATGCAAGGTATAGTTGGCTTTAGAAAATAAGTCTGTTTATTATATTAAAGGTCCTTATTAATTTATTAATATGCCCGCGAAGCCCTACTACACGCGTCCACGTCGCCGCAGGTGGAAACATCATCTGGAATCCTATTCCTATTAATGGCCAAGTGCAGAGGCGATGGTAGAGAGCCGTCGCAGCGCGTATAGCGCTGTTATTTGACTCTATGGTGATAGGCCCGCGACGCGTATAAAGCATCGCCCTTAATAATACCAGGAGCCTTACTACCTCCACTTAGAGCTCTTGTTCTACTATCTAGGGAGGCCTAGTAAGGGAAACTGGGATATAAAAACCGCCTAATATATAACTACCTGGCTTGCAGCTAGGCCTAAAACTAGCCTTATCTAGCTAGTTAACGTGGACGTGTCCTAGGCGTATAATAGGACACCCTTAGGCTTGCACTAGCTCTAAGATTGCGAAGTATATATAATAAGGGTATAGGGATCCTCCTTTTATAAGAACTTATTAAGGTTAACGCGTTGCAGATACTTTATACAAAACTTATTAAGGCCCTAAGGTCACTGTGAAGAACTTGTTAAGGCCCTACCTAGAGAACTTATTAAGGCCCCTCTATAAGGGCCTATCTGGTATCCGGTATACTTAGGTAACTTAAAAGAGGGTCTTAATAGGCGTAGTACGCGCGACCTAGTACAGCGATAGCAATATAATGGCGACGCAACGGCAACCAGACGGCTTAATAAGGTGGAAACACAGGTAAAGCTCTAGGCAACGGAAATACAGGCCAGCTTTAATAGCCCTATAGCGTTTAACTTATAGTTGACTTATAGTTAACCCATAGTTAACTTATAGGCAACTCACAGGAGGGTCTTAATAGGCGTAGTACACGCAACCTGATGCGTATATGTATAAGGCGACTTATAGGAGGGTCTTAATAGGCGTAGTGCTCGCAACCTGATGTATATATATAGGGGAGGCTATAGGGGAAACATAGGCTAGTTAGATAAGGACTTAACAGTTAGAGACACAGGCTAGCTTATAAAAGGGGGAGACACAAGCTTAGTTAGTAGGAGAGGGGAGAGTAGGTTATCTAGTAGGGGACCTAGTATCTCTACGGCCCCTCTTCTATAAGATACGGTCGGCCTGTTATAAAAAGACTTTTATAGGCAACACAAAACGGGAACTGGTAGTAGTATAGGGTGTTACGCCCCTATATTATTACTAGCCTCCCGCGGGGCGTAGTATGTAGTAGCTACCGCTAGCTCTAAGGACCTTACCCCTTAGCTAGGCCCTAACCCTTAGTGCACTTAGTAGGCAGGTAGGATTATGTCCTGGCTAGAGAGACTACTACGTGGCTTAAGAGAATGGATGCGCGTATTAGTATACCAATAGACGGAACCGTTCGCCTCTAGGGCGGTACGCTAGTGAAGTATACTTAAGGAGCAAACAGGAGTTACTTAAGTAGGGGAGGCTTTTGGTCCGGGCCTTAACTATAGAAGGTACCCAAGGCTTCCATATTATAGGATGCAGCCATAACGCCCTTATAGGATTACGCTAGTAGGCATATAAGAAGGGAGTTGCGACCCCTAGAAGCGGTAGCTTATGCCCATACCGGCGGAAATAATAAAGAAAGGCATAAAACTAGAGGCTATAGAAGGCTCCTAAGCTATACAAAAGTATACCAACTCTAGGAGGAGATTCTTATATAAACCGCTAGGGGGCGGTCTAGTACTTGGGTTAACCCCATTATAAGATATCTAAAAGAATGGTAAAACCCCCCGTTAATTAGTAGTGGCAGCTAACTGCTTATAGAAAGCCCCCTAGGCCTTTAGGCCTAGGTAACTGGGACTAAATACTAGAAAACTGGGGTAGAGGCCTGGATAAGTAGGTATGTTGAACTCTACTATATAACTACCTGCCCTTAACCGGCTCCAGTAGACCTTAGCGACATTACTAGTAAAACACCGATAACTTGCCTAAGGGTCGACAGCGATATGACAACTAAAAAAATAGCTAGAACTATTAGCCGCCTCTTAAACAACATAGCACTAGGACTAGATAGGATCCTAAACAAAGCCTTAAAGACCTATGGACCACTTATAGCACCTTAGCTTGCAGACGTAGCCAGAGTATGCTTTGCAATAGGCTACTACCCGCGACTTAGAAGATCTATAACGACGGTCGTCTTATGAAAAAAAGGTAAAGCAGACTACTTAATCCCAGGAAGCTACTGCCCTATTGCCTTAGAAAACACCCTAAGCAAGATCTTAGAAAAGGTTATAGCGGACCATATAGCAGACACGGTAGAGGAACACGCCCTACTACTATAAAGCTAAATGGGGGCAAGAAAGAATCGCTTAACGCTATTAGCACTTATACTACTCGCTGCTACCATTAAAACTGCATGGGCTATGTGAAAGGACTTTATAGTATTAATACTTAGCCTAGATATTAGCGGCGCCTACAATAATATACCCTATAAGCGTCTCCTATACATCCTTAGGGCAAAGGGCTTCCCAGAATGGATTATTTAGTTTATTTAAGGATTTATAGGCCAGAAAGAAATATTACTGGTCTTTAGCGGATACCAGAGCCCCCCTATCATAGTCATAATAGGAATACCATAAGGATTACCTCTATTGCCTATACTCTTCCTCTTCTTTGTAAGCAACCTACTTAATACCTTTAAGGAAGGGGCGACCTAGGGGATAGGCTTTGTTAATAATATAAACCTAATTATATATGGGCTAACAGCCGCAGAGAACTATAGGACACTAGAGAAAGCCTATAACACCTATATAGAATGGGCAAGACGACATAGAGTCCAATTCTCACCAGAGAAATACCAGCTAATCTATTTTATAAGAAAATATAACCAATCTGTAGATCTTTAGCATATAATCTATATTTAAGGCTTTAGGGGTCAACCGGTTTAAGGCCTAAGGGTATTAGGAGTATGGGTAGATAGTAAGCTCCGGTGGAGTGTATATATAGCGCAAGCGGCCCGTAAGGGCCAAGCACAGTATATCGCCATGTCCAGGATTGTTAATTCTATATAGGGTCCATACTTCCAGAGGTTACGCCTACTATATATAGCAGTTGTCCGGCTAACCATGACGTATAGATCTAGTATTTAGGCCACTGGAGAAACTAAAAAAGGCCCTCCTAAATTACTCCTTAAACCACTCTAAAAGGTCCAAATAGCCTGCCTTAGGAGTATAACAGGCGGGTATAAGCGAACGGCTACAGCACTGCTTGAGAAGGAAGCCAATATTCCCCCCCTATAACTATATATTAAAGCCAATACAATATAAAGGGTGTAAAAGAAACGCAACTCTAACGTTATAAAGTATATTAAGATACGCCTAAACAAACTATAGAGGGACCCTAGGGTGCCCTATAGGAGAAGGAACCAACAACCCCAAAGTAGGGAAGATATATTAGGAAAACAGGTGGAGAAAGTAGAAGAAAAATAGTGCGGCGCTAGGGCCCAGGCCTATATAAAGGAGGAAGGGAGACGCGCAAGAGGCCAGTAAAGACAACAGTAAGGGAGAGAAAGGAGCCAAAGTAGAGTATAAAAAAGTACTGGAAAACTATCTACCGCAATATAATACTGGTTAGACCGACGCTAGAGAGACAAATAGGAGTTAAAGGTATAGAGGCAGACTTAGGCAAGGGGAACCTAAGCCGTAGCATGGGTAATACTATAGGGGGTAAATACCCAAGGGCTCTAAGAGGGCCTAACAAAGGCAGAAAATATAATGGCAACACTCTTAAGGACAGAAATAATAGGACTAAAAGATTAGCTTCACTAGGTAGGTATCCTAGTAGGTAGCCTAAGGTGCGAATATAGCTGGCTAAGACAGACACTAAAATACGTAATACTGTTATACCCCTTACGCACCGGCCAAGAAGCAATGCTCTTAGCAGCTGGTATAGAAAACTATAATACACTACTCTTAACACAGAAAGGCCTCAAGGCGGCTACCTGGTGGCTTATTGGCTAAAATATGCTAGACCAGTTCTGGGTTGCAAAGAAAATAGCAATAGAAAGCAAAGGGGCGAGTAATAGGCGCCCCCTAATAACTCTACAGGAGTAGAGTACAGTGTGTAATACTAGCGCGTCTGTAGGTTTATTACGGCAGCAGTGGTTCCCAAGGAGGTTAAAAAGTAAGGTAGTAGAGCACCATTAGTAACTTATAGGTGACTTATAAGCGAGCCCTAAAAGGCGGGGAGACGGATTACGGGGTTTTCTCAAATAGAGTTTTCTCCCTATATGTATATAAGGAGTAGTCCGCGTGGGCCCAATAGGGATCCGAATCGGACGTTAAGCAATGAATAATATATAATTTATTAATATATTATAGCAAATTTGGATAGGTTCTTTAGCAGTTCTCTACCTATTAACTGGGCTCTAATCTTATCTAAAATAGCTTATTAAAGAGCAGTAACTCTAGCGGCTTTATTCCAATCTAGCTTGCTAATAAGACCTAAAAATTCCGAAAAGAAGCTGGTAAAGTCTCAATTCCGTTGTCATAGGTTTTTAAGTTTAGTAACAGCTATATATTCGCGGCTGGCGTTATTATATATTCGTTCTAGTAGAGAGATAAAAGTTTTAAAATTAACAAAAGTGCTGTTGCGGAAGAATGGATCTATGGTTTATACAGCGTCCTTACTTAAATAAGACATTCCATAACTAACCTTGCTAGCCTTAGTGGGGTATTAATTATAATTTGTTAAGAGTTTAAGATAAAGCTTGGTTATAAAGGGACGTAGGTTATTTTAGTTTCTATTAAACATTAGAGAATTAGGGAGCTTTTTAGATTTTATAATAGGTACTAGGTTTGCTATAGGTGTAGGTTAAGCTACTATTATTGGTTTAGTGTTTATATTTAACGTGTTAGGTTTAGGTACCGTTATTTTAATCTTGTTTATAGGTGTTGCTGTTAGGGTTTATAACGTAAATGCCTTAATATTGCGGAGTTCTTCGTGGAGTGCTTCTATTAATTGCTAGTGCTGGGCTTCTAGTACAGCCTGCTGCTGAGCTAAGGTGTCTATAAAGGCCTATTGTATTATAGTTAACTGTTCCCTGACTAGGGTTATGATACTTATGGTTATTAAAAGGGATTCGGGTTTATTTGCTATTTTAATAGTAGTTGTTTTAACGCAATGTAATGTAAGGGCGCGAAGAGGCTTTAGGGAAGATTTAAAGGAATAAATATAAATTCTATCTAATCTAAGGGTATATAGTTCTTGCAGAGTATAAGACGTTACGTAAAGAAGAGAAAGGAATATAGGAAACTTATAACTAAATATTTAGGGTCTTGGCAGTAGACGCATGGGCATAAGCCCACGCGGATTTTAACAAGTTTTAACCAAATTCCATTACGTTGGTGGAATTTAGTGGAATTTAATCAAGTTGGCGGAACTTGGTGGAAATTAATCGAGTTGGCGGAATTTGGCAGAATTCGATCAACTTGGCAGAATTTGGCAGAATTTGATTAAAGCGTCGGAATTCATCTGTCGAGTGTTTCACCGAGACATTCCTACCGTAACCGGGCTAGGCCCGTTACAATTATCCTACTACGCGTAAAGGTAATATCGCGTTAGGTAGCCTTTTTTGCTAAAAAGGCTATTTAGTTCTTAAGTTTCGCCATAGTATACGTAATTTTACCTATTTATAGAAATCTAATAAATATAAGGGTAAACGTGACGTTAGTATTAATCTCTAGTAATAAGGAGCCGTGTATTACTACCTAGTCTAAAATATCCCTAGTAATAGGCTGCTTAGCCTTTTTTTCTAAGGAAGAGATAGCGACTACTCTAGTGAGTAATTGGTGTACTATAGGGTCCTTAAATGCCGTAATTAAGATACTATAATCTATATAACGCGAGCAAATTGCGGAGATATAGGCTTATAATGTTTCGGCCTTAAGCCTACCTATCTATAGCTGGGAGGTACCAAACATATAGTAGGCAATCTATTTACCTAAATTACGTGGCTTAGCTAGGTAGGAAGAGACTTCTTTAAGTGCGTAATATAACTCCCAGCTGTTAACTACTAAGGAATAGTTTTTACGCATTACTAGCGTAAGGCCATATTAAAGAAGGAGCGCGTAGAGATTAGATGGCGCGTTAATATTATCCTTAAAGTTTATAGATGGTTATAAGTAGTCTAACGGGTTTACGACACCTAGTTAAAAACTTATTAGCTTTAGTAGTAATAAATTAAGGGCCTAGTATAGGTAGAACTGGTAGATAGCCGCGGCCTAGAATTAAGATAGTATATTAGCTAAGCTATTTAAATTACCTAGAATCTATTTTGCGAATATTATAATATTATAAGCTATAGTAGTCAGCATAATCTTACAGAGTAATTTATTTACTACGCTATGCATAACAGTTTTCCCAATACCCTAGCAAACCACTATACTATTAGTATAAATATATAGCGCGCTATGTCACAGTACGTGCAGAGGGTCAACGAGGTAACTGTGACTGTGTATCATTGACAAACGATGTCGTGTGCAGAACTATGTAGGAGGTGAGGCGGTATATATACACGTCGCTCAGGGGTTAGGTCTG
>Ga0307507_10007713_pt1 | contig 15373 bp, 10 predicted proteins | sample 7_EM_MG_FD_207223 | JGI IMG/M metagenome (GOLD analysis project Ga0307507, IMG submission 207223) | Populus trichocarpa ectomycorrhiza microbial communities from riparian zone in the Pacific Northwest, United States - 7_EM | ecosystem: Host-associated > Plants > Roots > Unclassified | place... | reverse complement strand
ACTAATTCCCTACCCTTTTCTTTAGCAAGGAGGAGAGATAGGGTACAGAATAAACAGTTGTGTAGGGGTAATTGGTAGCTACTTCCAAGCTAGTAAGCTATGTTGTTCCTCTTATTCTTATATACAAAACTATAGAAAACAAAAATCTATCTTTTAGAGCGCTTTTTCTACTCTAGGAACGGCAAAATACGGCAGAAATAGATAAAAGAGCCAGGATTTCCTTAGTGCGATTTTCTTGGTATAAACTGGACCATAGTAAGCAAAATACCAGAACAAAAAACACCAATAGCGCTAGAGCTCCCCTAGCACTTTAAAAACGGGCCAGAGTGTCCACTTAGCTACTAGTATATATTAAGCTGCCTAGAAAGGATTCATGTATATAGAACTATAGCGCCATAGCCTAGAGGCTGCATGCGCAGTATTGTACATAGTATAATATAACGGATATAAAAAAAGAAAAAAGAAAAAAAAAAGAAAAAGGGAATAACTTAAAAAGGTCCAGATATCCACGGTAAGATAAATATTTATTTTTGTAGATTAAAGTACTTTTTATATAATATCTTAACTCTTAGTAAAGTATTTAAAAATCTAGGCTATAATTGTTAAGTAGTATATAGGGATAATTAAGGGTGCTTTTTAATTTAATGCTTTTACAAAAGTATAAAACTCTAGCCATTCTATATATAAGAAGGGAAGCCATTATACAATAATTAGATCTAAAAGTGCTTGCTTTACAGTATTTTAATATACTATACGCTTTAGAACCTTACCCTTAAGACCTTAAACTTCTCCTCTTACTAAAAGCTTTTAATATAGTTCTAAAAGAGATCTCTTCCCCTAATCTTTTACTATTATACGCTCCTAATTCTCTACTAAATTCTATTTAATATTATGTCTTTTAAGATAGCCTTATAATCCAACAGTTAAAAAATAGTATCCTTTTAGGTCTTAAGGAGAACAGTATTTATAAAAGTAGCATTTCTTCGTATAAGCCTTTTCTTCCTTTATTGCCGTATAAGTATATTTATAAATTAAGGAGACTTGTTTTAAGATTTATATTATATAAGTAGTTAGGATTAAACCAGTATTAGCTTTAGTCTTAACGCCGCTTAAAAGAGTAGAAAGTATATTAACTTTAAAGGAATTATTATTATTAAAGTTTTTAGGGTGAATTTTACTAGCACTAGCTATATTTATAGCGTCATATAATAGGGGGTAAAGGTGTAGTTTGTAGTTAAAATTTTGCGGATATCTAGATACTATCTATATATTATCCGATATCTGGGCTATCCTTAGATAGGATTTATTATCCGCCCGGCCGGATAGGATAATTTATCCTCCGCAGGTCTGGTTAATGTTAGACCTAGCACCGATACGAACCAATACGAACCGATAAAATATCGGTTATCGGAAATATATCGGTAATATAATATTGCCAATATTAGGTATAAAAATAAAAATAACTAGCTTTACGCAGCCTTACATTATAAAAGAGCCTTACTACTTTATAAAAAAGCTTTTTTATAAGGTAAGATATAGATGGGGAGTTTAATTAATAGAATAATACGGTATATTATAAGAATAGACAAATCCTTAAGGAAAAGGAGGTATCTGGCTACGAGCGCATGTGCCCTATATGCGAGTCGCCGAGGTTTTAGGCCTCTTTAGGGGGCCTTTGGCGGGTCTAGGGGCATAGACCGCCCGAAATCTCGTTGCCTAGGCGATAGAGCCCCCAAAACTTTAGCGTCCTTATGGGGGCTCTATTGCCTAAGTAACGAGATTTTAGGCGGTCTATGCCCCTAGACTCGCTAAATACCTCTAGAAGAGGCCCAAAACCTTAGCTGCCTACTTCCCCTACCCTTCTTTCCCCTCTTATCCCCCCCTACTAATAATATTAAAAATAAAAGATAATTTAAGTTTTAGAAGATATATTATATTATATTATATAGATAGAAGATAACCTTTAGGTGTAATATAAAATTTTAGTATGCTAAGCAATATTGCAATATTATCTGAATATTGGCAATATTGGCAATACCGATATTTTATTGGTTCGTATTGGATAAGATTTTATTGGTGCCAGCACTGGTTGATGTCAGTGTGGCCAAAAATTATGTGTTTTAAAACGATTACAATATCGTAAAATCTGATAAAATATCCGAATAAAATCCGATATCGAATTTTTTTAGTATATAGGTATTTAATATAAGTAGGCAGGCTAGCTGCCAAGTAGTATATCTAGGTATAACCCATTATATAACTCCCCTTCTCTCTCTTTTCTTTGTGTGTTATACAATAGGAGATGCGCAGGAATTATATGCCGGAGTAATAAGTGCCTCGTACGGTAGGTAATAGAAAAACGTTTTTCCATACTTCCAATTTGAGCTTTAAATTTAAATATTTAAACTTTTTCTTTAATTCTTTAATTAACCACAATAATTATAGCTTACTTAGTTAATTGCCTAAATTTATCTCGTTAACCATAGCTTTAAGTTTAACTCCCGCTATTACCGCCACTATAATTACTACGGCTCCTAGTACTGGCGAGAAGTTATAAAATTTCTCTTGAGTAGAGGTAGATGCTTGGCTTAAGAGCCTATATTATACGGTAAGTCTCCCCTTGTTTATACGATCCCTAACTAACTTCTTCTAGGACATCTAATATACGGCTCTTCGCTACTACGCTGCTAAGGACGTTACTGCGCTAGCTTCTATTACTAAATAACAAATCGATATAAAGCGGCCTTTATACGTTAATGTAATGATTATCCACACTTATGGAGATAATATAGCTAATGTAAGTACCTTCTTCCCTTAGTTGTACGGTAGCTAACTTGTAGATTTAGCCTTGCAATGCCTGTACGGTAAAGGATAATTAAAGTTAGTTAGGACCTCGACCCTTCTCTACCTATTATACACTTAATGGATATTGGAATAACTGTTATTTAAACTGTAAATAGCGGGAATGGGGAAATAGTTGTAATCTTATATATAGCAGCACTTGTCTAGATAAGTTAGAGGGTAATTTATTGGCTAAGGAGGAAGAAGATAAGTTGGATAATAGGTTAAGTAATATATCTAATAATTTAACGGCAAATACTCCTTCTAAGTTTTATTAAAGCTTATAGTTCTATACTATATAATACCTAAGCTATATAGCTTCTAAAATGAATTTTCTTTTTCTTCTTTAATAAAATTTTGCTATTATAATATTCTAGGCCTCGTATGACTTAGTATCCGTTTTAGTAGTAATATTGCTATTATATAAGAAGGATTTGTTAATAAAAGAAGAGTTTTAGAGTTCCCTAACGAGTTTTCTTCTCCCACTAAGGCCCCTTAGTTATATGTTATACGCTAGTTAAAATAGATAGGCTAGCTGCTAAGTAGTATCTCTGGGGTATAACCTATTACATTTAACTATTCCTAGCCCCTTTTAGAAAGAATTTTTAAGAATACCACTTCTAATCCAATCCTTTATACTCCCTATAATCTTAAGCATATCTACCCCAAGCTAAACTCTCTCCCAGCCTACCGTATAACAGCCACTTAAGAAAACTACCTCTGCTTTATTACTTATTGCAGGAATATAAAGGATATTAACTGTAAAATGTAAAAGCTATAGCTAGCGCCTTACTTAATCCTTATATAACCACTACTTAATAGGATCCTAAATCTTTAAACCATATAAGACCTCTAAAAGGGAGTTATTAAATTTGTCTTGGCTCTGTAGCTAAAGGTATTATTCTTTTATATAAGCCTCTAAAAGATTAAAAGTATTAAGTTCTTTTAAAGGCTTTTTTTAAGTTATCTGGTTTAAAAGACTTTTGTTATACGATAGAAGCGGACATACTTTATATTAGTATTTCTTCTAAAGCTGCCTAACGTGCCAGAGTGCTCTATTATAGATATTACTTAGCTAGATCTTTTTACCGTATACCGTACAACGGCTTAGGTAAAGAATAACTGTAGCAGCATAGAGAGGAGTAGTAAAGAGCTTGGTATAGTAATCTTTAAACTTTACCTTACTTTATAAGACTCGGGTTTAAAAGTTTTAGACTACTTTTATATTTAGAAATATTTCCTAAAAATTTCTTAGTATATATAATAAATTTAGTATCGTATGACATACTAATATCTCTTTAAAGTGGGGATTAAGAACGTCTATAGTAATAAGAACCTTCTTAAGTGTTGCATCTTCTTCTTTAAGCTTTAGAGTCGCCAATTTAAAAGTAGCTAGAAACTTATATATTATATAAAGATATGCCCAGTCTTGCACTAAAAGCTGGTCCCCTTTATTAATTATATTAAGATTATTAGAGATATACCAGCTAACCCGCTCTTAAAGAGTAAGAGTAATATCTAGTATAGTCTACCAGCTATTCCATCTCGTATAATTATTAAGAGGAATTCTTCTCCCAGCTTAATCTTAAAACTGCTTTATATAACCTAGACTACTTTAAATATAAACGATGATATTATAGAGCTTTCTAAAGACCCTAAAAGCTCGAAGCTTCGCGTCTCTATCCTTCGTCTCCTTTTTAATTAGCCCTTTAAAGCTTTCCTCCTCTTCTTTATTATATAATAGGATAAAGCTAAGCTCTTTACTATCTGTAAAAATAAATGCCTAAATAATAAGATTAATAACGTGTCCCTGGCAGCAGATATGCCAATAAGTTATACTCTAAGAAATCTTCTCGTGCTCTGAAAGGTAGGTGCTAATTATATAATAGAGCGTATCGTTTATACTAGAATTGTCTTTAATAATCGCTCCAATCTATTGTACAATACCAAAATCTTACAGAACTAGAAGGAGAGCAAGCCATTAATACTCTCCGCTATGGCCTACTACCTAAGGTAGAGCAAGTAGGATATTACGAACACATTCTTCTATATTAATAAAGTGGCCGCAGACTGCAAGATAAAGGTTATTGCTTAAAGATATCTAGATATCTACGTTAAGATGGATTTGCGTAATTGCGGATTAAACAACCCGTTATATAATATCCTTATTAAGGATAAACTTGTCTTTTGCCTTCTAAACAAGAGTTGTATAAGAAGCAGGAAGTATTCTAATGGCTTGTCAATTAAGAGCATAACAAAATATCTAAAACTCTTAACTTTAAATAATTTGGAAAGAGAGGTTTTGTATAATAATAAGATTAAGGAGAGTTATCTTAACGACCTTTTTATCGATTACTTCTTTAAGGATGTTATTATTAAGATTATGGTTTTTAAGCCATAGCTTATTGAAGACTGATTGTAATGCTTTAGCTGCTTCTGCCGTACGATAATCCTTTCTATGTAGTTTAATCTGAATTCCATGCTGGGATAAGTAGTAACCCTAGAAGTTTGTTATTAAGCCTGCTTTATAATCGCATCAATTATAGAAATAGAGTAATCTTCTACGAGAGTCACGCTCTTCTCCTTTTGGTGCCGTACGACAGAAATCATAAATATTAGACCAATTCTTTTGAGATTTTAAAGTTGATTAAATAGATAATATAGTTTTAGATATAACCTTAGGAAGAGAAGACTTAAGATTAGTCTCCGAAGCTATAGTTACTAGAAGAATCTAGTATATAGTAGAGATTTTAAAGTGTGCGATCTAATATATATTACGATAAGCAAATTAAAATAAATCGATATCGGATATCGGATTATCGGATATCGATTTATTTTAATTCGCTTATCGTAATTTTTGGCCACATTGGTTGATATTAGACTTGCGGATAACAGGCTTGACAGCCCTATTAAACAGCCAGCCTATCAGCTGATAGTATTAAGATATTATTAGAACAGGGTCTGACAGCCTAAACCATAAAAGGAAATTTTAATTTATTATTGTCTTAAAACCCTCTACCAGCTACTATACGATAAAGAAACTATAAATGGATACCTAGAATTCCTTAATCAGCCTAGTCCTTTAAGCATTCTGTCGCCTTAAGTATTCGTATACTTGTTTTCGTACGATCCTATAAAACTCTACGTTAAGAGCCTAAAAATACTCTCTCTGATTTATTGCTTATTCTAGGTATAGAGAGAACTTTAATTATAAGCTGTAAGAGTTGTTTATATCTCTCTTGCTGCTAACTCCACTATTAAATAGCCGTTGTTTTACTATCTTGCATAATTAGGTTCTTACTAATATAATTATTAAACTCATCCTGGCTCTGTGGACGAGTATGCTTTAAAATATATAGCTAACGAGCCTTATAGAAGGCAGAGAGATTTTCCTCTAGTTAGAGAGCAGACTTGCTAGTACTTTTAGACTTATATAGTATAGTTAAAAGTAGTGTCTTATTATAGAATCCCTCCCAAAGCTTTTATATGGTATAGAGCTATTTCTCTCCTTTAATTATAATATGGTCATTCTTATCTTTAAGGAAAGCCGTACGGCATTATAGGTTAAGAATTCGTGCCGCTAAATAGTACGGAGAATTGTTTAGCTTTTTAACGTACTTTATAAGCTTTTCCTTAGCATATTAGAGTTAAAGTGCCATAAACTTATCCTTAGCCTTAGTGGCTATTACCTAGTAGAAAAAAATTAGCTAAAGAAATATTAAGAGTATTGTACGATATACTAATACGTCCCGTATTAGATCTTTAAGAATATTAATTAATTCTAGAACCCTTTCTAGTATTATATAATCTCCCTAAAGAAATAGAGTTGCTTTATAGAAAGACTAAAGGAAGTTATAAATCGTATAAAGATGTACCTATTTACTTGTTATAAGAATATCCTCTTTTAAGATACTATCCTGGTAATATTCTACGTAGAGTTAAAGCCCAGCCTTTACTCTATCCTCTAGAGCTATACTTAATATATTATACCAACTATTCTATCTTGTACGATTATTAAGAGGAATAATCTTAAGTGCATATTCTTTAAACTATGTTATACAATTAGCTGATTTGCGGATATATATAATAAGGTTATAGAGCTTTCCCATAGGGCCTATAATATCTTAAATATTCTTGCCTCTTTTGGCCGATAATAGCTCTAGTTCTTTACCCTTCTTTTTCCTCTTATCTTTTGCTATTGATAGCTGCGGTACTAGTTATATGGGCTTTTCCTTATCCTCTTCTTCTTCCTAATCCTGATCCTCTTTATTATATAACTCTATAAGCTTCTTATTCTTCTTTAATTTAAATAGGAAGGCCTAGATAATAAGATTAATAATATACTCCTAGCAGCGAATTCTTTGATATATTATATTCCAGGTGATTTCATATTTAAGCCCAAGCCATTGGCCTATCATATAATAAAAAACGTTGTTTAATCTGGTATTATCGCCAATAAGAGCTCTAATTTTTGCTGCAATTCCATACTTAATAAGGACAGGACGAAGTGCCTCCCATTAATCTATACTACTCTGACTATATACCGTACCAAGGGCAATTAAGATATTTTGGTATTTATCTTAGATATTAAGAAAGCTAGCATGGATTCCAAGGAGAAGAGAATAATTAGGATAGGTCCAGATATTAACAGTAAGGTAGATATTTGTCTTTACAGATTAAAGTACTCTTTATACAATATCTTAACTCTTAATAAAGTGCTCAGAAATCCAGTCTAATATTATTAAATGATATTTAGGGACGAATAAAGGTGCTTCTTAATTTAATGCTTTAATAAAAGCATAAAACTCCTTCTATTCCACATATAAGAATAGAAGCTGTTATACAATAATAAGATCTAAAAGTGCTTGTTTTACAGTATTCTTCTATACTATACGCTTTAGAACCTCGCCCTTAAGACCTTATATTTCTCCCTTTGCCAGAAGTCTTTGATATAGTTATTAAATAGAACTTTCTACCTTATCTTTTATTATTATATATAGACTGTTCTCCTCTTAACTCTATTAAACTTTATATTTCTTAAGATAAAGTTATAGTCTTTGCGTTAAGGCGTGATATCCTTTTGGATCTTTAGGAGGGCAATATTTATAGAAGTAATTCTTCTTCGTTCGCTTCTTTTCTTCTGCTATTACTATATAAGTATGTTTATGGATTAAGGAGTGGGATCTAGAGAACGCGGTTGTTTAACATATTAAGGTTAAGCCTATATTAGCATTGGCTTTAATGGGGTTTAAAAGAGTAAAAGGTATATTACTTTTAAAGGAGTTATTACTGTAAAGATTATCAGATAGAATTTCACTAGGACAGGCCATATTAATAAGGTCATACGATAGGGAGTATTGTCTGTTAGAAAATTTTAGATTGCCAAGCCCTGTTATGACAGCTGTCTGACAGTCAGCCCTGTCAGCTGACACCCTGTCTGTTTGATAGGTTTGACAGGGTATTCTGTCAGCCGCAAGTCTGGTTGATGTTCTTGATCGCGTGCACGGGCCATACATCTAAGGACGATAAGGATTATCGACACTAACGCCCCAGCATCTCCAAAGCCAAAGCATACGCCTCATCCTTCTTCTTCTCCTGGTCTGTCCCTTTATCCCACGCGTGACCGCACTTCTCCATCCTGCGCAGAATCACATGATGTCCCTTGTCCGCCTCAACCTTCGCGGCCAGGGCCTCAGCCTCGGGAGCCAGATTATCGTACGCGCAAGTAATAACCAGCAGGTTCTTGGGGAAGTTCTCGGCCGGTGCGAAGAGCGGTGAGATGCGCGGGTCCCGCACGTCGACGCTGGCCGGAATGTACGACTGATTGAAGATACGGGCCATGAAGACCGAAATGGGCCGTCCGGACGCGTCGGGCGCCTTCTTGAGCTCGGGCGGCGTCGATAGGTCGCAGGTCGGGTAGAATGCGAGGAGCGAGCGGAACGTGCCCTTGGGGAAGACCGAGGATGCCGCCGCTAAGACCAGACTGGCGCCGGCGCTGAAGCCGCCAAGAGCGATGCGGGTCTGGTCGAACCTTGAGGGGTGCGCGAGCACCCATTTGATTACGTCTTCGGCGTCGTTTAGGGCTGCGGGAAAGGGATGCTCCGGCGCAAGGCGGTACTGCATGTCGAGTACGGTGTAGTCTGTCTTGCGGCTGACGAGGCGGCAGAATTCGTCGTCGTTGCCGTGTAGTGGCAGCACGAAACCGCTGCCATGAAGATTTATAAGTACTGGTCTCGACTCTTGAGCATTTTGCACACGCTCAGCTGGCTTTGCGGAGTATAAGTGAACTTTGATGGTTCGATTTCGGTCGCGGGATGGCACTTGGAGAACTTCGTCTGGCGAGGCTTGGGGTAGGCCGCGAGGGAATCGCGCCAAGAGCCTGATAAAGGATACAATGCATTTCAAACGAAGATATCTTAGAAAGCCCATGCTGGAATCTGCGGCCACGGGCTTATCAAGACTCGCTTTTGGTGATGCTCTTGGTTACGATTTGGTAGGAGTGGGCCGCAGGCTTATCGAGGCGGACAGTGGAGCTCTACAGAGTGAGGGTGTAGATTCAATAACAAGCGCTACATACAAGTAGATGATTTGTTAGGATTGCGGCGCGGGGACTACGGCTGATATACGTGACGTAACCCTTGTTCCGCACAATGGGTCGGCGAAAGTTAGGCATAGTCACCGATAGAGCCGCCGGAAAAAGATCAGCGGTACTACACTTTTACCCATATAGAATGCGTATCGGTAGCTATAATTTACCTTTGGCGACCGCATAAACTATACTGTGACGGAGTGAATACGAGCGACGATAATATATAGCGGAGTAGATATTATTAAGCTACGTACATGAACTGCGTGGTAAAGTCAAGATGTTGCGTAAGGAAAGAAAGTGAGAAATAGGAGGAAGGGGCATATATCGTTAACTTGGTTGTTGGGTCAACAAATGCCGTTCTCTGCCGCAATCTGCCCAATTTCTGCCGTTTTCTGCCAGTGCGGTAATATAATTTGTCGTAGCTTCTTACCGTTTAATCGATTATTAAAAGTTAACAGGGGGCACCGTACACGCGCGTAGCTTCACTGCCGAATTTGAATCTGCCAGCTTTAAATCAGCGACAGCTCATTGCAAGTTCTGCTCCTTTTGGTCCATATTGAACGGTTGGTTGTGTAGAAAATGGGGGGACAAATCGGTGGTTTGATTTCGATTTGGTGGCCGGGTTCAGGGGTTAGCCGAGTTCCAGGGGTCCGAGCTTATGCATTTAGTATGCTTGCATGAGTGACTTGCTTTATATGCTACAGTCTGTAACAGCTCCGTTGTCTCCCCCCTATGTGCGCGCGCAACACACACAGCAATTTCGCTTCGTACGCATTAGAGAATTTCAAGTTTAACTCTTGTAATTAAGCTTAAAAAATTAAAGGCCTTGCCTTTCTTTGCGGGTGCATAGCCCTTTTGGCAAGCGCACAGTACCTACGCTGGATGGTAGTGATTACCGAAATTGCTGTGTGTGTTGCGCGCGCATAGGGGGGACACCGGAGCTGTTACAGACTGTACCGCATGTTCAAGGAAGGTTTTGATGAAAGGTTCGTTAGCGACGGGAGGCGCCGAAGACGGCCGGACGGGCTCGGTCAATTTCCGTGGTTGCTTAGCGGAATGTTCTTACCACGTGCCTTACACCTACCTAGCGAAACAATTGCCGAGAGGTCCGATGGTGAGAATCACCCATCTTCGCTATCCTGCTGAGCCTCACTGCAGCAACCGCTGACCACTGCCCAGCCCTCCTTACAGCCCTTCTGCCTGGCACCTGTCTGGGAGCTCATCCTGAGCAGTCACCAGCGGCTCTAGACCCCGGAAGACATAGCTCCGCGACGCCTTAGTGACTTCGTACCTGAGCTTCCGGCCACGCGAAATAACATCTCTGAAGAAACTGGCAGTGGCGCTACTTACCGCTGCAGGGATACTATCCTAGAATCACAAAGACGTTGTTAAAGCTACATCAGAGACCTCCCGCTTCTACATAACCGAAGGAATCAAACTGGAGCAGGGTTTTTGCACACATCACACGTTCTGCTTCGCCCCTCCGTTGAGATTTTCGCCTTGAAATATCCGTTTCCTTCGTTCTTAATCACTCGCCGAAACTTCGCATATCGGATAGCGTGTAGGAACTGAACCTAGTCCAGAATCCCCACCCCAAGCATCACGGCCCCAGAGGCGTAAGCATCAGGCACTCTTGACGAGGAAAGAAGCTCCGCCCTTACTGCTCTAGAATCCCTCGGCGACGCGTCTTCTACCTCGTGGTCTGAGTCTCAGAAATGCGTGTCTCATCGGCCGGTCGCTGCCAGCTGGTATTATTGGAACTGTGGGATCGCGTCCTGAGGTGTGGCCCGTGCGCGCGATCAAGAACATCAACTTCCTCGCACCAAGTTGTAAATAGATAACTTTATCAATTAATTACATCACCGGGATGGTTCGTGATTACATTTCCAACCACTCGACGTTAAAGAGTGAAGCTGTATATGCAATATATATCATAAATTTGATATATTCGTGGCGCCCTCAGTGATCTTGCAGAACGATTGACCGCTTGCATAGCAGCTTACACATTCGTGTGCACGGAGCACACAGCTTTAAGAAGCGTTTATCCATGCAAGGGATAATAATGAACTGTGCGGAGCCTTGTTCGGGCTTAGTCCTTCCTTGTTGCTGAGAGTTGGTGGTTGCGCCAGTTGGGCTATTTCGCGCCGCGGGAGTATCTTACGCCGTCCTTTATGATTGTCGTTGCTTGCGTGTAAGTGCGACGACTTCATGGGTTTCAAGGCTCCGATTAAGGCCCGTGAGGGGTTCTGGTGCGTCAATATTCCGAATTCGTGTGTGCGACCCAGGATCAAAATAACCTTGTTTATTAAGCTTGATGCTTAGTCGCGGTCGAGGCCGCACAGCCACGGTTCCAAGCGTCAGCCGCCACGATCCTAGACGCGGTTAAAAATAGCAGGGCAAAATCTGACCCGAGTAATTCTCATTTGCTGATCCGTACTACAACATCTCACCTTCTTACAATAGGTCATTTCTATCATTAGCGGAGCTTTGCACAATTCCTCGCCTGAGCGAAAGCCGCACGGAGCGCCTATCTGATGGCAGACGCCTCTGACCTACTATGACCCTCCACTATCACTGCTTCAGGGTTGTATTTTCGTAGCTGTTATTTGAAATCTCGCAGATGCTTACAGGGTGTTCAGACGGCACAGCCGAAAGATGATAGATACACAAGAGCAGAGAATATGTATATATACTGTGGCCAGCGACTCTCCCTAGAATTCCATCCACCAGCATCCACAACTTCAAAGCCTTCCACACAGCAATCATTCGCACCGTCGAACTAGTACTTTAATCCTAATCGTCTTCATTTAAAAATTTAAAACATAAACCCACGATCTTCACGATGGTTGCCTTCTCATCTTCCGCCCTCATTAGCGCCGCCGTCGCTGTTCTATATGCCTCCGGTGCTGCCAGCGCCCCCACTCCTAGCACCAATGAGCCAGCTGCTGTTGTCGCTCGCGCTCCGGGAGTCACTCACACCGTTGTAGCAGGCCTCGGTGGCCTTCACTTCGATCCAGACAATGTTGTGGCCAATATTGGCGATATTGTGGAGTACCACTACCTCCCAAAGAACCACTCGGTCGCCCAGTCGTCGTTCGGCAAGCCCTGTGTGCCGATCAACGGTAATGCCTTTTTCTCCGGTTTCATGCCAACCGCTGAAGGCCAGAACGTAAGTTGCTCCGGCGGCATTATTCATAAAGAGACCTTGCTGATCTTACGATAGCCCAATGTCTTCACCATCACGGTCAACGACACCAACCCTATCTGGTTCTACTGCTCCCAGACCAACGGCAATCACTGCCAGAACGGCATGGCTGGTGTGATCAACCAGAAGTAAGTCCATAGTCACATTCCTTTCGGATGTCCCGCATCTAACCCTTTTCCAATAGCTTCAACAGCCCGAACACTCTCTCTGCATACAAGGCAGCTGCTGCTTTGACCGGCACTTCTATCTCGCCACCTCGCATTGGTGGCGGCGTGGTCAAGCCCAACCCGAACCCTCTCGGCGGGTTCTAAGCTCTTTTAGTCATCATTTTTTTGTCTTCTTCAAAGCGTGTTTAAATAGGGTTCGAAGTTCGCATGTCATTGGCGTTTTAAATATTCTTTTTTGATATGCCACTCCTTTCTTCTGCAGGGCGGCTATTTTAGATTTAATCTTCCAGACGGGTAATCTACACCAATAAAAACCACAGTTCAGTCGTGCCACACATCTTCTCATCTCGTGTGAAATGACCGTCTCTTGACCTCTAATAACGCGCTCATTCACTCGCTCACTCTCCCTCCTTGGCGGTGACCACACCAACCTCCCTCCCCCCTCTGCGCCCTCCAAAAAATACGCTGCCTCCACCACCTCCCGGTCCACTACCATCCCACAAACTCCTCCACCACCTCCCTGCAGCGCGGGCTCCACAGCACTCGTCCCCACACGAAAAAAAAACCCCCGCCCCTGACGATATCCCGCCACGGCGCGTCGCAGTCTATGCGGCGCAGGCGGCACAGCAGGGCGTCGCGCACGCTGGCGAGCGGGATCGGTGTCAACGAAGGCGAGATACGGGATCTGGACTTGCAGCGCCGTGGAGTGCGGAGGTAAGAGGGTGGAGGGTGCTGGGCGGAGAGGGCGAGAGTTTGCGGGATCGGGTTTGTGAAGCTGACGGGGATGGTGAGGGCGTTGGTGGAGAGGGTGGGCCTGCTACTGCTGCTGTGAGTAGTTCTTCGAGGTCGTTGGTGCTAGCGCTTGAGATTTCGAGGGGTGCGACTAGTGCTAAGCTATTAGAGCGAGGGGGTTGGAGGGGGGCTGGGTTGAGTAGACGTTGCTGAGCGTGAAGTGAAGGGAATAGGAATATGCCACGAGGAAAGCGTTGAAGAGCAAAAGGCAACGGTCAAAAGGAGTAAAGTGCTTTGTGAGCGTCTCTATTTGTTTGACACCGGGACTTGTTTCGCCAGCCAGCGCTATCTGGCTGCTGTTGTCATGGGTCGCCGGCCCATCCTCCTTGTGGGGCTTTTCTAGCATATTTCCTGCTCAATATTCAGCCAATTTCCTCGGGTATGTTACTGGCCGCCACAATAAGGGTTTGAACACGCGTAGATAAAGTAAGGTGGTATGCCGATTTGAATGCGGTTACAAGCCAGAAGTTTAGAAACAAAGCTCGTTGGGTGACCTCTCAATAGAATTCTAGGAACGCCGTGGGTAAAGCTTGGATTCACGTTCTCTCCTTGACTATATACGCAAGTCAAGCGAGGAGAATTTTTACACTGAACAATAGACCGGTTTTTCTGGAAAATGAGGACCATCGAATCACCTGCCGCACGCAGCTGGCGCCAGATTTAGTATACGACGCCGTCGATTCACTTAACAAGGCCCCTAGCAGACACGAAGCTATGCCTTTTTCTTCCCCCACGTAATATCTTGAACGTAGAATGTAGCTTTAGCCTATAGAAGAGAACTCTATATTTTTATAACGCCGTTACATGCTATCCCTTACGCCGTTAAGGCGCAATGAAAATGTGGCCTGTACGCGAACAACAAGAAAATCAAAATGTCTCTACTATAGAATCTACATAGCTTCCTACTTTAATTATATCACCACAATGGGTCGCAAATGTACTTCCAATAATGCAGATCCTGTGCAAACCGGTTAATATATTGTTCCAAAGAACAAGTGGGCTAAAATCCCACCGCCAGAGCCCTGGCCACTACCAGATTTTTAAAGTTTATTGTGCTAAGACCTTAATTAAATGCGCGAGTTCTAATTGGCTTGTTAGTTATTGCGCCTATATTAACAGCGTAAGGGATACGGAGGTCGGTAATATAGCTAATTGCACCTTCCTAATTAGGAAGTTTGGCTTACCGCCCACCGGCAGAATATAAAGTTCAGCGCCAGACGCATTAAATTCGTTCTTAAAGCTTTAAATAAAATACGATATATATATTTAATTGATTAATTGATAAGCTAGCTAATTGGAGGGTGTTAAGCTCTATAATGGCGTAGCTTCCAACTCTATTCCCTATGTCATACTCCGCCCCCAATCTTCCAATTTACCAGTTATGCCAAAGCGCATAGTCCGTTCCTAGCACAAATACGTCGATCCGGTTAGCACTCCATGAGACGGGAATAGGTTTTGACTCCAAAACTCCACCAAGGGATTCCCAACCACCCCATCGTGAGCCGTCCCACCATCTATGCCAGCAGGCACTATCGGTGCCAACCGTAAAGATGTCAATTCGGTTAGGACCCCATGAGACCGCCGTCAGTGGTGATTGTAGAACGCCACCAAGTGACTCCCATCCTCCCCAACCTGCTCCATCCCACCACTTATGCCACAAGGCGCTGTCGGTTCCAATTGTGAATAAATCAATATGATTTTGGCCCCATGAAACAGCCGTAGGTGGTGATTCTAGAACACCACCAAGGGACTCCCAACCACCCCATCGTGAACCGTCCC
>Ga0307507_10007712_pt1 | contig 15376 bp, 2 predicted proteins | sample 7_EM_MG_FD_207223 | JGI IMG/M metagenome (GOLD analysis project Ga0307507, IMG submission 207223) | Populus trichocarpa ectomycorrhiza microbial communities from riparian zone in the Pacific Northwest, United States - 7_EM | ecosystem: Host-associated > Plants > Roots > Unclassified | place... | reverse complement strand
ATATAGCCGCCTTATTTTTTACCCTTCTTTCCTTCCTTACATCCTCCCTACCTAGGGAGGCACTAGAACGGCAGCCAGCAGAGGACCGTTGCTAGAACTAGATAACTATCGCTAGAACCAAACAACCATTACCAGAACCAGACGACCATCGCCAGAGCTAGACGACTATCGCCAGAGCCAGACAACTGTCGCTAGAACCAGACGACCGTCGCTAGAGCCAGACAACCGTCACCAGAACCAGACAACCGTCTCCAGAGTTAGACAACTGTCGCCAAAACCAGACGACCGTCGCCAGAGCCAGACAACCGTCGCCAGAACCAGACGACTGTCGCCAGAGCTAGACGACCGTCGCTAGAACCAGACAACCGTCGCCAGAGCCAGACGACCGTCGCCAGAACCAGACGACCGTCGCTAGAACCAGACGACCGTCGCCAGAACTAGACAACTGTTACCAAAACCAGATAACCGTCACCAGAACTAGACAACTGTCGCCAGAGCTAGACGACCGTCGCTAGAACTAGACAACCGTCGCCAAAGCTAGACGACAACGACTAGCCAGCAAGCACTATAAACAATTTAATTAATTAATCAAATCAAGGTAGCACAGACAGGTAGGCATAAATAGGGAGATGCTAACGGGTAGGTAAATATAGACAGGTAAGCAAATATAGACAGGTAAGTAGATATAGACAGGTAAGCAGATACAGATAGGCAAGCAGATATAGACAGGTAGACAGATGCTAATAGGTAGGCAGATATAGACAGGTAGGCAGATATAAATAGGTAGGCAATACAGACAGGTAGGCAATGCAGATAAGTAGGCAATACAGATAGGTAAGCAGATATAGACAGGCAAGCAGATATAAATAGGTAGACAGATGCTAATAGGTAGATAAATATAGACAGGTAGGCAGATGTAAATAGGTAGGCAATATAGACAGGTAGGCAATGCAGATAGGTAAGTAGATATAAACAGGCAAGCAAATGTAGACAAGTAGGCAGATGCTAACGGGTAGGTAGATATAGATAGGTAGGCAGATATAAATAGGTAGATGATACAGATAGGTAGGCAATATAGGCAGGTAGGTAAGTTAATAGGTAGATAGGTAGAAGAGAACCATCGCTATATTATATTAAATTATCTAAAATAATATTATTTATTTTGCTAGCCTTATAAATAGCTTTAAAGTAGCTTTTATTTATTTAAAATATGTTATTAGTATAAAAGAGGTAAATATAATTATGGTTGCCAAATGCGCAGATTACTGGCAGGTTGCGCGTAGGTTGCGCGCAGGCTGCGTGTCAAAAAAACACAACATAGGCTAGTCAGTCGAGTTGCCAAATGACCTCAACTGCGCGCCAATTGCGTCAACCACCAACCATTGAGGCCATTGAAAGGGTACTATATTTTGCCAATGTACCCCTTCCTTATTATACTAAGACAGAACGCCTCTAGTGACGTAGTTAGATAAGTTAGCTTCTACAACACTCTTTTGGTTTAGGTTAAAGTGTTAGAGTATAGGTGCAGTAGTAAATATAACTTTTAGATAGGTAAAGGCCTTCTTATATTCCTTGTTAAAGATAAAGGTTTTATCCTTTTAAGTTAGAGCTATAAGGAGTAAGACTAGGGCGGAGAAGTTATTAATAAACCGTTAGTAGAAGTTAGCAAATCCTATAAAGGCTCTTATATCCTTAATATTCTTAAGTTCTTGCCAGTTTACAATTGCTTTAATCTTCTTTAGGTCTATTTATATACCATCTATAAAAATAATAAGTCTAAGGTATAGGACTTCCGTTTTATAGAATTTGCACTTATCTACAATTAATTGTAAGCTAGCTCTATATAGGGCTTCCAGGATAAGGTTAACGTGTTTCTTGTATTTAATTAAGTTATTGCTATATACTAGGATATTGTTAATATAAGCAGTACAGAAAATGTCCAGATAGGGCTATAGGGTGTTATTTATAAAGTGCTAGAACAAACTTAGGGCATTTGTAAGGCTAAATGGGGTTACTAAGTATTTAAATAGTCTATATCTAGTATGGAATGCGGTAAGCCATTTGTCTCCTTTTGCGATATAGAGGCGGTTAAATGCGTAGATAAGGTTAAGCTTTATATAGTAGCGAGCCTTACTTAATTAGTTTAGTGTCTCTTAAATTAATGGGAGCGGGTACTAATTCTTAATAGTAATAGCGTTAAAAGCTTAGTAGTCTATATAGAAGCGTAGACCGCCACCAGGTTTCTTAATAAAGATTATAGCTATAGCTATAGGTAAAGAGCTTGCTCTAATAAATCCTTTACTTAGGGACTTGTCTAAGTACTTTTATAGTACTTTAAGCTTATTTTAGGACATTCCATATAGGGGTTTAAATTCTAGCTGTTTTCCTTCTTTAAGTACAATCTTATAGTTGTATAGTTAGTATTCTGCTAACTTATTAGCTTTCTTTTATAAGAATACCTCTAGGTGCTTATAGTGGCATACTAGTACTTTTATAGCAGGGTTAGTATGCTTCTTTAGTGCTAAGGCCTTCTTAATATTGGCCATTATAACAGTAAAGATTGCATATTCTGGTTTTCTAGCAAGTTGTGCTAATAGGGTAGCTTTAATTATATAGATATCTAAGGTGTTAAGCGAGCTTAGATTATCCTTAGTTTCTTATACAGTTTCTTATTTAGGTTTAAGTTTAGTATTAAGTATATAGTTAGTATTAGATTTAGGTTTGGGTTCTTTAAGTATCCTTTTTATAGTAGAATACCAGTTCTTTTAGTACCTTTGTATATTAAGCTTAGACTTCTGCTTAGTTTGGGGCGGTATAGCAGTTAGGATTAGTTTATATGGTTTGGTATAATTTTTAGGTTCTTAGTAGATATTAGTGGAAATCTCATATTAGCGGAATTTGGTGGAATTCTTAGGTTAGTGGAATTCAGTAAAATTCTTATATTGGTGGAATTGGGTGGACTTTTTAGGTATAGGGTAGACGTTAATGGAAATTTTAGACTGGTAGATCCTGGTAGATTTCTTAGATTTTAGTTTAGGTTCTAAGCAGTAAGTTATAAGACACTTCTACTTATAGCGGGAGGTAGTAAATAGAAGCTTAAGGTTGTCCTAATTAATAGTTACCTTATATAGCTTTATCTAGGGTTGTCTAAGGATTACTAGGTAACCTAAGGTAGTTATATAAAGAGCTTAATTAATTCTTTATGGTTTAGGTATTAGAGTCTTAGGGCCGCTATATAAGTAATACGGCCTAAGACAGTGCGTTTGCTATTAAATCCAAATATATTAATATGCTGGTTAAGGGGTGTTAGGGTAAACCTATTATCTTACGCGAAGATCTTATTAATAAATCCTATACCGCTAGCTCCTGTATTAATTAGGACTTAAGTATTAGCCTATTAACCTTTTTACTAAAGATAGTAGTTAACGGTTATACTATAATCCTAAGAGTTAGGATTTGCTATATCTAATGCATTTAATAAAATCCTGTAATATATAGCTGTTCTAAAAAGCGACTTAACTTTAAGATATGCCTTTTAGTAGCGAGCAGGAAGGGGTTCCTCTAAAATATTAGTTATAACTTTGTCCTTATAAGTAGTGCTTACTAAATATAGAGTTAGAGCCAGATAAAGATTAGGGTTAGTATTTAGAAAATTAGTGCGGTAAACGGCTGCTAGCGTTAACTATTTATAGATCTTTTTAAAAGGGGGCGGAGTAGTAGTTAGAGAGGTAGGAGCTACTTCTATATTTAAAGCAGAGGCCTAGCTTAGTGCGTTATTCTTATTTAAAGGACCCTAGTGGGGCGTATCCTAGGGCCCCAGTGTTAATATCTATGGTATTAGGGTGCTTAGGCTAGGATAATAACTTAGGAGATGTTTATAGGGTTATTATATTATATTAAGGAGCGGACTTTGGTATTAGGCGTAGTATATTATTATACCGTTTATTAATAATATTTATATAGGTGTTAAGGGCTCCTAGTAGGTCTATACCAATTAGGGAGGTTTTTAGTTTAGGGCTTAGAGATTTAATAAGGCTGTTAATTAGTATGAAGTTATTTCAGCCTATTTCCTTTACGTAACAATTAAATTTAGAGAAGTATACTAGGAAACCTTTCTTTTCTTAAATTATATGGTTTATCTTCCTTTAAGTGGTAGCTTAGCGGTTTAGGTTACTATATATAGCTTTAAGAAGTATAACTAGGCTTTATACTAAGTTTGGCTAAAGAGGTTTAATAAGGTTAGCTATATCTCCTTTTAGTTAATTTAGGGCATAGTAGAGTTAGTTAGCTTTAGTTAGGTAATAGTTAGCATTACTAGTTAGCTTATTTTTAAGCCGGCTTAAGAATAACTAAAGCTCTTATTATTTGCTAATAAATACTAGAAGGTCTAGTAGTTTTTTAGATTATTATAACATAGTAGTTGGTTCTACTAGTAGGATAACTATTACTGATTTAGGGCTTGTGTTCTGCGTATTGGCTTCTAGTAATAGCAATTGGTCTTAAGGGCTTAGCATAGGCGTCTTAAGGGTGCGGATTTCTTTTTAGAGGGCCTTAATTGTTTTCTAGTGCCGTGCTTCTTATTTAGCTTGCTATTAAGCTATAGCAGCTTAGTTTTATATAAGGGCGTCTATAAAAGACTTTTGTATATCTGCTAATTGTTCCTAAAGTGCAAATATAATATTAGTGGTTGTTATAGGGGCTTTAAAGTTGTTCTATATTTTAAATAGGGCGGGGCAAAGTATGGGTTTTTAAAGGTTTAATATAATATAGTATTACGGAGTAAGTATAAGTGGCAATAATATATAGCGAAGTAGATATTATTAAGCTATATATATAAACTGTGTAATAAGGTTAAGATATTACGTAAGGAAAGAAGGTAAGGAAATGGGAAGAAAGGGTATATATTATTAGTTTGGTTGCTTAGTTAACACATATATAGAGTAGAATAGGATTTAAGGAGCGGTCCTGGTAGAACTTGGCAGAATTTGGTGGACTTTGGCAGAATATAGTAGAATGCAGCAGATTGCTATTAGATTGCTATAGATTGCCGGCAAATTGCCATCGGGTTGCCGTCTCGCGGTTAGTCTCTTCTTGCTACGTCAGTAGAAACAGGTAGATATGTGTAAGGTGTTATAGAGGTGTCCTATAACAAACGCTAATATAAAAGCTAGTCTTATCTATATTCCAGACACCTTAATTAACAATCCAATACTTATTATATACTGTCCAATATTAATTATACCACTCTACTATCTGTATATATCCCTCTGCCTACTTTCTTTTAAGATTAAATGTCTTCTAGCGTGCTATGGTATATTTAGGATAGCGCTTAAGGAACCGTGATACCTATTTATTACCGACTTGCAGAGGATAGTTATTAGGGCTCTTTAGGTCTAATGTATAGCTATGGGCTAAAATCAAATCTGTAGCATCCCTGTAATAATTCCCGTTATGCAAGAAGGCCCATTTAGTTAAGATAATTAAGATAGCGATAAAGGGCATATTCTTCTTCGTTGCTAAGGCGGCGGTTAGGGCCTAGTAGGTTAGTCTTTATAGGCCTACCATGCCAGCGGTGGTAAAGGCGTTGCGGTAGCACCCCGAATTGACACGCTATATCAGAAATATTGGGATCTTCTTGGCCTTAAATTACGGTAATAGCATCTTAGATTCGCGTCTCAATATCTTAATATATATTAGACATAGTAGCGTTAATAAAATAAGCATAGAAATTGAACCTAGTAGCAGATTTTTCGTTAGACTGTCTTTTTTATTAGATTAACCAGCACCCGTTAAGGATGGGGGCGCTTACTAAAAGCCAAATCTGCTAAGGTAAGCCCCCCATCTAGGGTGCTGGAGGCACAGGTACCAGTTATTATTATATTATTAACTTCTTATTTACCTATACACCTAGCCTATTAGTAAGTCCACCATAGTATTTCCCACAAGACTTCGTTATATATTTACTACCTAGTTATAGTATTAATAAAGTCAAATAATATACCACTAAAAGCACTAGTTATGACGCTATCTACGGCAGCTATAACCTTAGGTTTAGGAGAAGACACCAGTATAAGAGATACTAATTCGCAGCTTGTTACGGTGGGTTAGTTATAGGAAATAGTTAATTGGTTAATAGACAATAATTAAATACTTAAAGACTGAATTAATAGAATCGGGGTAGCTAAGGTCAAGTTACTATTAATTAAACGGTTCTTAGGAGAAAAATTAAAGCTTAAAGGATTTCTTACATAAATACACTTTTAAGGTTATATAAGAAAGAGCAAAGTTAGCAACACCTATAGACTAAGTAGCGTATATAGGATTATTTCTAACCAGAAGAGCACTTAAATAATTTAAACTTTACCTTACCAAGAGCCAAATTAACGGAATAATAACTACTAATTAGGAAGTATAGTATATATTTACTAACTAGAATGGGTTCTTAGAAAGGTTAATACAAATATTTAGGAATTTAGAGGTAATAACTACGGTGGAAAGAAAGCTATAGAGTTTAGTATAATATACTTCAGCAACCAAGTATATGACGCAGTTTCAGACACTTATAATATAGGTTAAGTGGAATAATAAGGCGCTTATAGCACAGTATAAATAAGGACTTAAAGCTAAAGTTTAGGACGTAATTATCCTAATAGAAGATATAGAAACTTTAAAAGAGTTAATTAATTAGTTAATAAGATTAATTATGGGATCTATTAAAGGAAATAAGCCAAGAAAGGGTAAGATAGAGTTCTATAATTATATAAGGCGCAGAGTACGTAATAATAAATATAGAGTTATAAACTATAGAATGGCGGACTAGAGCTAATGGACCTAAGCGGTACTAAAGAATCTAAAAAGTAAAATTAGAAACTATAGAAACCTAGAGGCTAAGGATTAAGTAATTATAGGACTAAAAAGCAGAGGCTAAATTAGGGATATTAGTAGCAGAAGACGTTTAGGCGGACTTTATAGCAAGAATAATGGTTTAAATTAGGGGTTTATATAAATTACGGAAAATAGGGCTATTTTACTAGAGATTATAGAGGTGGTTAGAGTAACTACGCGGTAAAGGGCATAAGGTTATTAGAGTATAATAATATAAATATAAGTATATTGCGCGGGACTAAAGAGTGTTTAGTTAAGCACTTTACGTTTTATTATAATAATATATGCCAAATTTATAAGGACGCTAAGTATGGCGTAAGCTATTAGCTATAGGAGCTAGGGTTATAAGAACTTAAAGGAACTAAAGGGTTAGATAAAGAATAAGATTAACTCTATAAGCTAGACTAAGATATTATAGTAATATACGGATAAAGATTAGTAGAAAGGATAATAGAGTCGGAGTACTTATTAATTAATAGCGATAAGGAAGAAAAGGGAGCTAACTAGGGGCGTTTAAATCTTAAATATGTAATAGAAGTAGAGACTAAGACCACTATAGAACGCGGTTTAGTAACGGGTATTATAATACTATTAGATATAGCATCTATTGCTTTATAAAACGGAAGGAGCAATATCTAAAGACAATTAAATAAGTAGATAACTATTAGTGCTAGCTTACCACTTAATAAAGACAAAAGGCCATAGGCTTAAGATTCTTAAAACGAGATAAGATATACCTAAGAACCTATAATAGATAAGAACTAATAGAAAAGAGCAATAGCTTAGTTTTAAGACAAATAAATAAGCACGGGACAATAATTCCTAGGGAGCTAAGATTTTAAAAAATAAATAAGGTCTATAGTAGTTCTAGGCAAATATAGTATTTAGCCTAAAGGTTAAAAAGTTTAATATCGCTAAAAACCTATTTATAAGACGTAATAAAACGGAAAGTATAGATAAGTTTAGATAATAAATCCTTGCGTGGTAAGAATAGAAGCTAGATTAGAGATTAGCTATGCTAGGATATATAAGGGATAGAGCACCTATATGGAAAGTTACTAATAGGCTAAAGGTAGGTATACTAAAAGCTAAGTAACTAGACGACCTAAAATAAAAAGAGAATTTAGGAGTTCTAACCAGGTTTATAGAACGGCATATAAAGGGTTACAACGAGGTAATAATAAAAAGATACTTTCTTATAGATAGATTGTATATACTTATAGAGCTATACCATAAATGGTATAAACAACAAGGAAATAATAAGTAGGAAGATTTCTATATATAGCTAGACAAGAAAGCTATACCAGATTAAGCTATATTAGAAAAATAGATAAGTTATATTAAAGGAGCATTAATTATAATATTAAAGAGTCTAGAAGAATAGGCTGAAGACTAAAGAGAGATAATATAGATATTAGTACCAGTAAATAATATAGCAACATTTAGAACATAATAGGAGAGATTTAGACTTAAGAATAATAATAAGCTAAAAGTTAACCTAAAATACCTAGCATATTATAGATTGGCATAGATTGTATATATAGATAATATATATATAGTATATAGGATACCTAAAGATAAATATTATAAATATCTAATAAGAATGTATTAGATAACAGAAGAGAAGCGGTTTAGAAATGCTAAGTATATATATGGTTAGCACCTAGTAGAAGTTTAGGAGCTAGGATACTTAATACTTTAACTAGGAAGATTCCTTATAAAAGAATTCCTAAAGGGATAATAGTAGTAGGAATGCTTAGAGAATACTTATCTATAGCATATTAAGAAAAAGAAGTAAACTAAGTATTGGCCTAAGGAGGACCAAGTATAGTTAAGATCTAATAACTAATAGTTAGGAAAAGCAGAGGCCTATAGGACTAGAGGGAGCTAGTAGTAGAGCTTTAGACCCTTAAAGGAATTATAGGGCAACACCTAAATTTATAAGCTAGTTGGCAAGATTAAAAGTTTAAAGTATTAGTAGATAGCAAAGCGATGAGAAACTATATATTACTAATAACAGCTAAGAGGATAGGGCTACTATATAGATAAAAAGAACACCTATACTTATTAATAATAATTTTAGGAGATCTAATAGCCTATAGAGGAGGTATTATTGGTCTTAAAATAGAACCTATTTAAATAACTATTAAAGGAAGAAAAATTAAGAAATCTTTTAATATCTTACCATTAGGGAAGGATAAGGCAATATTAGGGATGCCTTAGTTATAGGAATACAATCTAAGGATTAATTAGGTTATAGGTTAGGTTAATATTAAAGATACTTAATAACATAAGATATAATAACAAACTAAGATAATATGGTACTAAGTCGGAGCAATATACGAGGAGACTAAGCAAAGCTTAAGTTATATACTAAAGAGATACTATAAGTATAACAAAAGACTATAAAGTCTAGAGAGCGAAAAATTATTAGAATATATAGTATAGGACTATAAGATAGAATTAGAACTAGAAATAAGTCTAAGGTTCTTTTTAATCTATAAACTTACTAAAACAGAGTTAGTAGCACTTAAGGAGTTTATCTAAGAAAACTTATAAAAGGGGTATATTAAACTATTACAGTTATTAGTAGGATATCTAGTATTATTTATACTAAAGAAGAATGGAAAACTAAGGATGTGTATTAACTACAGACAGTTAAACAGTATTATAAAAAAGGATAGGTATCCTTTGCCCTTAATTAGCAAAATCTAAAAGAGGATTAGAAATACGTAAATCTTTATAAATATAGATCTAAGATAGGTGTGACGGCTCGAACTATTGAATAAATGTCTTAACGAAGACTTGAACAAATGCTTCCAAGATGAAGCGAACGAATGCTGTATTACGAAGATATCAAGGTGAGGAGCAAGAGAAGGTGGTGAGGCCACGTCTAAATACACAAGCCAAGCCCCAAGCGAACCCCTGACTAGGTGACGCGCCCCAGCGCCGTCACAATAGGCGTACTATTAGATTAGGATTAAGGAAGATAATAAATAAAAGGTAGCCTTTAGGTTAAGGGAAGGGCCATATAAACCATTAATTATACAGTTCGGACTTATAAATATACTAATAATATTTTAGAAATAAATTAATAGCATATTAGGAGAATACCTTAATAATATTATTATCTACTTAATAAGTAAGGAAGAATATAGAGAATATATAAAGTGGGTCTTAAAGAGACTATAAAAAGAAAAATGCTAGTAGTAATTAAAAAATACAAATTCTTTATAAGAAAAACCAATTTTATAGGATTTATTATAGAGCTCGGTAAGATTAGTATAGACCTAAAGAAAGTGGAAGCTATAGTAAGTTGGTAAGAACTAGAGAACGTAATATAGTTAAGATCGTTTCTAGGGTTTTATAACTACTATAGGAGGTTTATAGCATAGTAGTTAAGAAATATTAAACTATTTATAAGGCTTATAAAAAAAGAGGAACTATATATATAGGGGAGTAAGTAGAAAAAGCTGTTTTAGGAACTTAAGGAGTTGTTTACCCAAGATCTAATTCTTAAGATTTATTAACTATAGTTAGAGACAGTGGTTAAAACAGATGCATTAGACTTCGTACTAAGAGCCTACTTACTATAGAAGTACTAGGATAGATGGCACCTAGTAGTATACTATAGTTAAAAGATAATACTAATAGAACTAAACTATAATATCTATAACAAGGAGTTGTTAGGGATAGTTATAGCACTTAAGGAATAGAGTGCATTCTTATAAGGTATAGAAAAACGATTTATAGTTAAAATAGACTATAAGAACCTAATAGGGTTCCTAATAATAAAGGAACTAAATAAAAGATAAGTTAAATGGGCAGAGATGCTTGCGGAGTATTATTTTAAAATCTAGCATACTAAAGGCACTAAAAATGCAATAGTGGATACACTTAGTAGAAAGGCAAAATTGTAAAATAAAGAAAAGCTCTTAGGGGCAATGTTACGCAAAGACAAAGATAGATTAATTAGGTATAAATATCTAAAGATTACAGAAATAAGAGAGAGAAAGACCTATAAGGTACTAGAAAGTATATAGTTATAAAGAATCTAAGAAGTATAGAGTAAGAATCTAGATTTAGAATAGTATAAGCACTAAAAGGCTACATATGTACCAAAAAAAAATTATAAAAGATTTTATAAAAGATTTTTACCAAGGAATAACTTAGGGACATAATAGAGCTATAGGCTTAGTATTAAAACTTTAAGAGGAGTATATTATTTAAGAAATATAGGGACTAGTGAGATAAGTTATAAAGGAATATCTAGATTATTAGGAAAATAGACTAATAAGGTATAAGCTATACAGAGGGCTATAACCTATTAAAGTACCAGAAAGACTATAGAAGGTTATATTATAGAACTTTATTATAAAGTTACTAAAGTTAAAGGACCTTATTATAGGATAAGATTATAACGCGATCTTAGTAATAGTAGATAAGTTAACTAAGTAGGGCTACTTTAGAGCATATATAGAAGAAGTATTAGTAAAAGATATAGCTAAAATCTATATTAAAGAAATATTTATAAGACATGGAGCACTAATAAAGATTATATTAGACAGATATCTAAGATTTATAATAGTATTTTAAGAGGTATTCTTAGTAGAATAAGGGGTTTAAGTAGTAATGTTAATAGTATATTACCTATAAATGGATAGGTAAATAGAGAGACTAAACTAGACGGTAGAATAGTACTTAAGGTATTATATTAATTATGCATAAAACAATTAGGTATTGTTATTACTAGTTATATAGTTTATATATAATACAACACTATAGGAGGGGATAGGCATATTACCCTTTAAGGCAAATTATGGATACAAGCTAAGAATATTATTATCGCTATAATAAGTAAAGAAAATAAGCAGTATAGCCAAGTAAAGAATAGAGAACTTAATAAATCTTTATGCATACCTTAAGGAAACAGTAAAACTAGTATAAGAAAGAATAAAAAAGTACTATAATGCTAAGAAATTTAAGGGACTTGATCTTAAGGAGGGAGATAAAGTATAGCTACTATATAAAAATTTCAAGAATTAACGACTAAGTAAGAAGTTAGACTACGTTAGACTAGGACTATTTATAATTATAGTAAAAATCTTAGAAGTTATATATAGACTTAACTTATTAAAGAAAATAAAGATCTACCCTATATAGTATATTGCAATACTAGAGCCGGTATATAGAAATATTAAGCTACTAGTTTATAAGGCAGATATATATAGAGGTTAAAAAGAGGATAAATAGGAGGTTCTAAAAATTATTAGTTATAAGGACGTTAATAATAAAATGTAGTATAAGGTTAAGTAGATAGACTATAATAAAACTACCTAGAAGCCACTAAATAACCTAAAGAATGCTATAAGAAAGGTATAGGAGTATTAGAAGAAAATGGGTTAGGCAGTGTTAATAAAGAAGGATTACTAAAGAATAAGTTACCTAAGGGGGACCTAAGAGGAGCAACTACTAAGGTATTTAGAGTTATTTCCCTCTCTATTGGAGGAAAATCTATTCTTTTATTGCCAAGTTCCTAAAGGCCTTATTTTATAAGTTTCTACTTTTTAAAACGCACCTTCTTATAAACCTTCTTAAGATGGATTAATTAAGCAGATATAGCAAGACAAAAGTTAAGAGCACGTTGTTAAGCAGCGGCAGCCTCTTACTTAGCGTTATAAGAACAATAAAGTTTAGCCAGCGCTACTAATAGCTTATTATTAAGTTTTGCAGTAGTAGATTAAACCTAGGACCCTAGCAGTAATTAATAATGGTACTTAAAGGTTACTAAGAGTAATAGGACACATATACTTAGCGTTAGAGACTAAGCGAATATTATAGGACGATTAAATATTTACTTTAGCGCACTCTAAATATAAAGAGGGTTGCTAAGATAAAGGACTTGCCAATATAATATAAATTAACCCCTCTTTCATATAATGAGAATATTAAGACGGTATTATTTTACTAAAAGATAGTATAGTAGTAATGGTATAAGACTGGCAAGCTATAGAAGAAGAAGAAGAAGCTTTAGGTATAATAAGTAAAAATAGTAACCAAATTAATTAGACGGATATTATACCTCTAGTAAATAACTTAAAGATATTAAGAATCTTTAAGAATAAAGATAAAGAGGAGGGAGATAGTATTATGGATACTTTAAGTATAATATTATAACTACTTAAAGAAAAGTTAGAGGAAGCTAGTTAGTTAATAAGGGCACGGTCTAGAATAGAACTAGTAGAGCTATATAATAAGGAATAGTAGATAAGGTTATATAATATAATCTATATAATCTATATAATCTACAATAGAGCAGATAGAGTAGATAAAGTAGATAAAGTAATAACTTTCTTAGGAGTATGGATGTATATTTAAAGGACCATAGTCCCTACCTAGATAGTTCCCTTTCTTATAGTAAATCTTAAAATACAATTAGAGTTAATCTATTAGGCAACCACTCCACCAGTTATTATTACATTATTGACTTCTTATTTACCTATATACCTAGCTTATTAGCGAGTTTACCGTGGTATTTCTTATAAGACTTTATTATAGCTTAGCTAAGGGTATTTAGTAACCTAACTAACTTATATTATGTTTTTTTAATAAGCAGCCTATACGCAGCCTACGTAATTAGCAATTTTACTTATTTATTAATATATTTATTAAAATATTAAAGTCTTTTAAGCTTAACATATTATAGTATTATATAATATACTACGCGTACAACAAAACTCTTTCTAAATAAACTTTCTATATATATAACTCTTTAATTAATATCTAATACGGATCCTACCTGGCCCACGCAGACTACCCCGTTATAGGGAAAACTTGTAATTTATAGGAAGAAAAACCCTGCAGTTAGGGGGAAGGAAAAACCCTATAAGCCACCTCAGTAGGATAAAAAACCCTAATTTGCTATGCCCGTCCGCAGCAGCGGCCCTGCGGGCCTACAGCTACGTCCTGTCCTCCTTAGGTGTTCGAACTCCTTGGGAACCACTGCTTTCTTCTCTAGCTTATCTAACCTAAGGTTCACTACGTCCCAGCTAGGCCTTGCCAATTGATTGCTGTCTTATTGTTGTTTCCTATATTATTTTAACCGTCCCCTATATACTATCTCTTGTTAACCATTGCCATATACGCCATACCTCCCCCCCACTTAGAGCTATTAAAGGCGTAAGGGGGATTCATCTATAGACTACTGTTATACCGAAAGGCGAGCGGGATGTATATATTTGGGTATCTTTTGTGCCTAGGCCCCATCTAGGCCCTATAACATTTTAACGACTACCAGCTCTTACCCGCACGCTATACGACGTCTCTGCATTGGCTCTGGGTCTAAACTTCAAAGACCTAGGTTTGTAGCCGTCACCACGTACAGGTACAGAGTCCGATTTACGACAGCCAATAAACTTTTTATAAAAAAGGTTATTATATAATTAGGGTTTTTATAATATTACTTAATAATTTACTAGGGCTTAAGCGAAAATTAAGTAAAGTAGGAAAATTAAAAGAATCTATTAAGCTTGGTGCTAATTATATAGGTTATATATTAAAAACATTAAATACGTTAACTATATTAATAACAGCTATTTGGCAGCCAATTAGCGTAATTAATAGTATTTAAATTAACTTAATATTATTATTATTATTATTATTCATTGCTTAACGTCCGATTCGGATCCCTGTTGGGCCTACGCGGACTACTTTTTATATATATGTGGGGAGAAAACTCTATTTGAGAAAACCCTATAATCCGTCTCCCCGCCTTTTAGGGCTCGCTTGCAAGTCGCCTATAAGTTACCAGTGGTGCTCTACTACCTTACTTTTTGACCTCCTTAGGAACTACTGCTGCCGTAATAAACCTACGGACGCGCTAGTATTACACACTGTACTCTACTCCTGTAGAGTTATTAGGGGGCGCCTATTACTCGCCCCTTTGCCTTCTATTGCTATTTCCTTTGCAACCCAGAACTGGTCTAGCATATTTTAGCTAATAAGCCACCGGGTAGCCGCCTTAAGGCCTTTTTATGTTAAGAGTAGTGTATTATAGTTTTCTGTGCTAGCTGCTAAGAGTATTGCTTCTTAGCCAGTGCGTAAAGGGCATAACAGTATTACGTGTTTTGGTGTCTGTCTTGGCCAGCTATATTTGCACCTTGGGCTACTTACTAGGATACCCACCCAGTGAAGCCAATCTTTTAGTCCTATTATTCCTGTCCTTAAAAGTGTTGCCATTGTATTTTCTGCCTTTATTAGGCCCTCTTGGAGCCCTTAGGTATTTACCTCCTATAGTATTACCTATGCTACGGCTTAGGTTCCCCTTGCCTAAGCCTGCCTCTATACCTTTAACTTCTATTTGTCTCTCCAGCGTTGGTCCAACCAGTATTATATTGCGGTAGATGGTTTTCCAGTACTCTTTTATGCTCTACTTTGGCTCCTTTCTCTCCCTTACTGTTGTCTTTGCTGGCCTCTTGCGTGTCTCGCTTCC
>Ga0307507_10007711_pt1 | contig 15380 bp, 15 predicted proteins | sample 7_EM_MG_FD_207223 | JGI IMG/M metagenome (GOLD analysis project Ga0307507, IMG submission 207223) | Populus trichocarpa ectomycorrhiza microbial communities from riparian zone in the Pacific Northwest, United States - 7_EM | ecosystem: Host-associated > Plants > Roots > Unclassified | place... | reverse complement strand
CGTCTCCGGCACCCCCCAATCGGCCTTCCCCCACGCCGACTTCAACTGGTTCCCGTTCACCACCACCGCACTCGTCTCCGTCCCGGCGGGTTTCCTCTGCGGCCTGCTCGGCACCGTCCTCTCGGGCAGAAGGGCCGGTGCACGCGAACGCAACCGCTACGAATCCATCGAACCCGTACTCCTGGCCGGACCGGCACACCCCAAGAACGGATGACCACACACCACCCACCGGCACACCAACACCGGCACCGAGGCGCGAAGGACGGCACACGGCCCGTCAGCCGACCGTGAACTCCCGCAACACGTCCGGCGAACCGCTGAACCGGTCGTGGTCACCGACCGTCTCCCCGGACGACGTGTACTGCCACATCGTGTACGCCGACCACCCCGCCGGCAACGCCCCCACCGACGAGGCATATCGCGCCACCCACAACGGGTTCGTGGAACCGAAACCCCGGTAACCGCCCGTACAGGAGGTCCACCAGCTCGTGGACGTGTAGATGACGGCATTACGACCGGTGCGGGCCCTGTAACGGTCCAGGAAGTCGCCGATCCAGGCCGTCATGCCGCTCGTGGACTTGCCGTAACAGGCGTCCCCGTAAGGGTTCCACTCGATGTCGAGCGCGCCGGGCAGCGTCCGGCCGTCGTTCGTCCAGGCTCCGCCGTGATCCACGAAGTAGTCGGCCTGCGCGGTGCCACTGCCGGAGTCCGGAGTGGCGAAGTGGTACGCCCCACGGACCATGCCGACGCCGTACGCGCCGTCGTACTGCCCGCTGAAGTAGGGGTTCTTGTACGAGGTCCCCTCGGTGGCCTTCACGTATGCCCACCCGGTACCGCTGCTCCACAAGGTGGACCAGGCGACGTCACGCTGGTGACTGGAGACATCGACGCCCTCGACCTGCCCAGCCCTCCTTGTGGGGGACTCCGCCTCGGCCCTGCCGCCGGTCCCGTCATGTGCCATGACGCCCATGCCCATGTAGGCACTCCCTCGCACGGGCACCGGCACGGGCGCGGGCGCTGCGGGCGCGGGCGACGCGCCCGCCACGGCGAGGAGGAGGCCGGACAGCACCGCGGCCAGACGCAGGCGGAAACGGCCGTAGCAGAACGGTATGAATATTCGCATACCGCCCATCTGACCCTCAGCGGTCCCGCACCGCACGTCATGTACCGCCAACGACGCCATTCCCGACGCCAGGTGGCCGAACCGGTGCAGCCGTCTCGGTGGCCGCTGGCCCCGGGGAAGCCGGCGGCCGCCCACGTGGAGAAGCCGAGTCCGCTGCACACGTCTGCGCACACCCTGCAGCCGGGAATTTCCCCTGCCCGCCCGGGACTTGGCAGTGGTATTCGACGGGATCAACCGTCCTGGGGGCAGGAATGAACAACGCCCGGGTACTGGAGGGGAGGGCGGGCCTCAGCCCGGCCCTCGGTCGGTGTCTCCAAGTGGCCGCGTGCCTCTCGGAGCATTCGGCGAGGTGGCCGCGCTCGAAGCGGGCTCCGGCACGGACCAGGATTCGACCAGATTCGAAAGGATTACCTGTGTATTGATCGTCCTGGTAGGAAGCACCTATGGAAGATCACTTCGCCGCGGCACTCCGGCGGTTGCGGCTGCGCGCGGGGCTGACCCAGGAAGCCCTGGCCGAGCGGTCCGGTGTTTCGGTCAGTACGATCCGCGGCCTGGAAACCGGTAGACGCCGCAACCCGCAGCTTGCGTCGGTGCGTCAACTGGCCACCGCACTCGACCTACAGCCGGCCGAACAGGACGAACTGCTGGCCGCGGCGACGGGCGCGGCCGAGCAGCCAGCGATCCCGGTGCCACGCCAACTGCCTGCGCCCCCCGCGCCTTTCGTGGGCCGCCGCCACGAACTCGACCGGCTGGGCGCCACATTGCGGTCCGGCTCGGGTACGGCGAGCACCGTCGTCATCTCTGCGTTAGCCGGCGCCGGCGGCGTGGGCAAGTCCTGGCTAGCGCTGCACTGGGCGCACCGCAACGCCGACCGGTTCCCCGACGGGCAGCTCTTCGTCGACCTACGGGGCTTCAGCCCCGACAGCGACCCGATGGACCCGGCCGTGGCGGTGCGTGGATTCCTCGACGCGCTGGGCGTCGAGCCTGGCCGCATACCCGCCGCCCCGCACGCGCAGGCGGCACTGTTCCGCAGCCTGGTGGTGGACAAGCGGATGCTGCTGGTGCTCGACAACGCGGCCGACACCGCCCAGATCACGCCCCTGCTGCCGGGCGGCGACACCTGCACCGTGGTGGTCACCAGCCGCAACCGGCTGCCGGGCCTGATCACGGGCCACGACGCCCACCACGTCTCCGTCGACACCCTCACCGACGGCGAGGCCCGCACACTGCTCGCCGCCCGGCTCGGCACCGCACGCATCGATGCCGAAGCGGCGGCGGTGGACGAACTCGTCCGGTTGTGCGGCGGCTTCCCGCTGGCGCTGAGCATCATTGCCGGCCGCGCCCACACTTACCCGCACCTGATGCTGGCCGACCTCGCCGACGAACTGCACGAGGACGCACTCGGCGTACTCGATGAGGCCGATCCTGCCGCGAGCCTGCCCGCCGCTCTCTCGTTGTCCCACCGCGCGTTGACCAGTGAAGAAGCCGAGGTGTTCGCACTGGTCGCGATCGCACCCGGACCCGACATCGGCCTGTCTGCCGCCAGCGGCCTCACCGGCCTGGGCCGAAGCCGGACCAGGACCGTGTTGCGTCGGCTGGAACAGGCATCGCTCATCGGCCAGGCCTCCACCGGCCGCTACCGCATGCACGACCTGATCCGCCGCTACGCCACTACCGCCCACGAGTTGGCCGAGGGCACGCGCACGGCAGCACTGAGGCGGATGCTCGACTTCTACACCCACACCGCGCACGCAGCCGCGCATCTCCTGGATTCTCACCGCGAGCCCATCGAGTTCTCCCCGCCGGCACCCGGCTGCCACCCCCAGCCGCTGCCCGACATCCCAGCGGCGATGGACTGGTTCGACGCCGAGCACCGCAATCTGCTCGCCGCCCAGCGCACCGCCGCCGCACACGCGTTGCACCGCACGGCCTGGCAGCTGGCCTGGACGCTGAACGACTTCCACTACCGGCGGGGACATCGCCACGACCAGCTCGCCGTATGGCAGATCGCAGTCGACTCCGCGGTCCAACTGTCCGACCCTGGCGCTCAGATCCTCACCCACCGCCTCCTCGGCCGCGCCCACGTCGTGCTCGGACACCATCAGGAGGCGATCAAGGCCCTCAATGACGCCCTCGCCCTGAGCGAGCAACAGAACGATCGCGCCCTGCAGGCCCAGGCGCACTACACGCTCGCGTCGATCTGGCCGGACGGCCGGCGTGCTCTGGAACACGCCAGACGCGCCCTGGACCTCTACCACGGCCTCGATCAGCCGATCGCGGAAGCCAACGCACTCAACGCCGTGGGCTGGTACGCCGCGCGTCTGGGCGATTACGACACCGGGCGCAAGCACTGCCGGGCCGCACTCGCCCTCTACCGGCACCATCAGGACGTGGCAGGGCAAGCGCAGACCCTGGACAGCCTCGGCTACATCGACCACCACAGTGGCTGCCACCACGACGCCGTCCAGCATTATGGCCGGGCCATCAGCCTGTACCGCGACCTCGACAACACCTACGAAACCGCCGACACCCTCGATCGGCTCGGCCATCCCCACGCCGCCCTGGGCCACCACGACCAGGCCCGTGCGGTGTGGCAGGAAGCCCGCGGCCTGTACCGGCAACAGGGCCGTGACCAGGAGGCCGAGGATGTGGAGCGGCAGCTCGATCGGCTTCGGACGGACCGTTCACACGTGGACGGTCCGTGAGCTGTTCCCTCCAACGGCGCGCGCTCAGGATGGATCACGCAAGCCGAAATCGACCACGAGAGCCTCAGGGCTCCCAAGGGGGTACAGAAGACATGCGCATGAACAAGAAAGTTGCAGCCACCGTCTCGGCACTGGCCATGACCACGGGGCTGCTGGCCATGTCGGGAGCCACCACCGCCAGTGCCGCGGATGGCTGCAGCACCAACACGTGACCGGAACCGCTCGCTCGGCGATCGGGGCCAGGGGCCAGCTCTTCGAGCTGAGGTACAACGGCTCCGGGAACAACACCTGTGCCTGGGGCCGAGTCACCAACGGCGCCGTCGGTATGCACGTCTGGGTGGACCGCAGCAGCGACGGCGGCCGCACCTGGGAGCCGCAGCTGGGGTGGCGGGAGGTCGAATCCGGCACCAGCGTCTACACCGAGGCATGGCGTGACGCCAACGGACAGCTGATGCGGGCCTGCGGCGACTCCGGTTACAACACGGCGATCACCTGCACCGGCTGGTACTAAAGGGTGTAGCACAAGGCCGTGTTCGGGCAGGCCAGTGCCTGGGAGCGGGGTTGTCTGTTCATGAGGCGAGGGTGAGGTTGTGCATGTGGGCGACGGCCTGGATCGCGTGATGGAGGCCGTCGCCGTCCGATGACGTGTTCCACGCGGGCGCGGACCTTGCAGTGGGAGGCGTTGTCGGGAGCAGAACTCGCCCGGGGCGTTTTCGGTGCGGTACCGCCATGCCGCAGTTGAGGTAGGCGCCGTCGCCGAGCACCGTCACGTCCTGACCGTGCCGGCTCAGTCCAGACGCGCGCCAGGCATGGGCGTCCGCCGTGGTGCCCGGAACCGGGCGAGCTGCCGCGATCACCAGCCGTGTGCCAGTGTCCACGATGACCTGCACGTTCGCCGAGAACCGGTAGTTGCGGCTGGAGCCGGCCACCGTCCGGTCGCGGAGCGGGATCAGTGTGCCGTCCACGATCCACATGCGTTCCGGGGCATCGGCCGGGCGGGAGACCGGCTCGATCGCGAACAACGGGCCCAGCCGTTGCACCATCCGACACACGGTGGAGGAGGACAAGCCGAACAGCGGGCCCAGCTGCCGCATCGTCAGATTGGTGCGGTAGTAACTGATCGTTTCAGAATGCCTTCCGGAGTCGGCGAAGGCAGATGATTCCGCAGGCCAGCTCTAGCAGCCCTTGGTGGAGATCGGCACGGCGCTCGTAGCGGATCCGCAGCCGTTTGAACTGATGGAGCCAGGCGAATATGCGCTCGACTACCCACCTGGTGCGCCCAAGGCCCGAGCCGTGTGCGACCCTGCTTCTGGCGATGACGGGCTTGATCCCGCGCGCCCACAACAGGCGGCGGTACTTGTCGAAGTCGTAGCCGCGGTCGGCGTACAGCCGTTTGGGCCTATTGCGGGGGCGACCGCGCAATCCCCGGATACGTGGGATCGCTTCCAGTAACGGGATCAGCTGCGTGACGTCGTGCCGATTTCCCCCGGTCACGGAGCCGGCCACCAGACACCGGCCTCGGTCCAGTCCCGAAGCCGACGCCAACTTGTCACCCCTGAGCAGCCGACGACCTGAGCAGGAACATCCCGCCACGCGACGCCCTTCCGCAGCACGTAGACGATGCCGGCCAGAGCAACTCGGTCCGGTACCGGCAACCGCCCAGGATTGCGGTACCGCCGAGAACGCCGCGGCGGGAGCAACGGAACTATGCGCTCCCACAGGTCATCAGGAACAAGATCGGCAGACATTCGGCAGATCCTGCCCCGACGTACCTTCAGCCGGGAGTCGTTACATCGGCCGGTGCCTGAAACGACCGACTCTCCCCTCGGTTTCCGAAAGCCGGATACCCCGGCAGCGGGGCCACCTCCCAGCCTCCGGCGACCTCACGCAACAACAACCGCATCGTCTCCGCGAACGCCGGGAACTCCTCCAGCGTGCTCGCCACCTCCCAGCGATGCCTCAGCACCTGACGCCTCGTCGGGACCGGACGCCGAGTCCGGTGCAGCGGCTCGTCCTCCACGGTGTGAGGAAGCATCCTCACCGTCGCGTCCATCGTCCAGACCGCTATGGCCTGCCGCATGCCGGCCTGCCACACCTCGTCCTCGGCCAGCGCCGGGTACACACCGACGACCTCCGCGCGATACGCCTGCTCGATCTCCGCGGCGATCCCGGCCGGCAGGGTGAAGACGCACCAGCAGGTGGAGAACGGCATCCGGCAGTACGCGGCCGTCAGGAACACCGACTGGTAGCAGGCCGCTTCGAAGTCGATCAGTCGCAGCCCCTGTGAGGTGAGCAGGTTGTTGTCGGGACAGGTGTCACCCGGGGTGAAGGCCGGATACTCCTCCCCACCCGCTGTCCCGATCCGGGCCAACTCCCCGGCAAGGCCCGGAGGAACTGCGATTCCGGCGCCGTCGAGCAGCGCGAGCAGATCGGTGGCCCTCTGCGCGATCCACGGCTCGTCCCCCCAGGACCGCATGCCCTTGTCGTACCGGGACCACAGCCGCGCGAGATCGGCACGCCGGTGCACCGACGCGGCGGCCAGTTGCCCGAGCCCGCGGGCCCAGGCCAGCAACCCGCGCTCCGCGGCCGTCGGATCGCTCCCGAGCAGAACGTCCGCCAGGGTAGGCGCGTTCCCGAGATCCGCCATGACCAGCAGGGGAACCTCGGGGTCCACACCCAGCACCTCGGGACCGGCGATCCCGAGAGACAGCCCCGCGGCCTCAGCCGTGAAGCCGCGCAGGGACTCCGGCTCGTTGCCGAACGCCTTGACGATCACACTGCCGCCACCGGCCGTTTCACAACGCAACACGGTGCTACGCGAGCTGCCACCCAGGTCGACCGGGCCGGACAACTCGACATCCAACAGTTCGCCGGCGGCGCGCAAGATCGACTCCACCCCGGCATTCTGCCACCACCACCTTGGACGCCGTAGGCCGCTATGTGAACACCAACCATTTTGAAACGATCAGTAAACCGCGAGCACCAGCACCCGCTCGGCCAGCGGCAGCGACCGTGGCCGGCCCCGCAGGGTGCTGTCACCAGCCACCGCTTTAGGAGTTTGATCCGAGCCCGCTCCGGCGTCCGTCATCGGCTGGTGTGACGGCCGGACAGAGTCGCTGACGTACGCCCCTGTCCGGCGTCGTTGATGTCAGCCGTGGATGTCATCTTGTGCACCGCGGACCTCCACGGGTGCTGGGCCAGTCCTGCTTGGGAGCCGTTCAGTCCAGGAAGTGGGACCAAAATGGGATGGGTGTGGCTCTCCTCCAGGGAAGCTCTGAGCTGGGAGAACTCCGGTTGATGGTGTGAGCGGGGTAGGTGTCCTTCTACTGTGGCGGTTGAAGTAGGGGGCGTCGATGGTGTCGTTGATCGAGGAGTTGGAGGCGCGGGAGGCGGCGGCCCGTGTCCGGGTGGAGGAACTCGAGGCGGGGATTGCCGAGTTGACCTCTCGGCTGGCGGGTGAGCGGGAGGCGTGGTCGCGGCTGCGGGTGGCGCGCGAGACGGTGACCGAGGTGCTCGCCGAACTGTCCGGACAGGACGTGGCTGAGCCGGTGACAGTGCAGGAGCCGGTGGAGCCCGAGGTGCGGGTGGTAGGGGCGATCATGGTGCCTCACTGGCGGGAAGGTCTCACGGCGGATGTCCTGCCGGATGTGTACCGGGACATCGTGGAAGTGATCGCGGACTCATCGTCTCCGATGCAGGCGAAACAGATCGTGCCCCGGATCGGGCTGCCCGCGGTGACCGGGAAAATCGAGGGCACCCGGGGGAAACTGAAACGGCTGGTGCAGCGGGGCTGGCTGATCGAGGACCAGCCCGGACGGTTCGCGCCGGCCCACCCGATCCCGGGCAGGGAATCGGTGAACTCGCGGAACGATAAAGACTCTTCTCTCTAACTTCGGAGGTACCACACCAAACCGAAGCCGCAGAAAGAAGAGCCGTATGGAACCGTACGACGCCTTCGATGCCATCGATCCATTCGCCGCCGCGATGAGGGCCTTCGACTGCCTGAGAAGCGAGTTGGCCGGCCCGGAGACGGCCGGCCTGTCCCATCACGAGCTCGAGGACCTTGTCGGGCTCCAAGGCCGTGAACTGCTGCGGCTGCTGTTCCAGGGACACCTCGATCTGCGGGAACACCGAGAACGGGAACAGATACGGCAGACAAAGGAAACGGTGATCCGCGGCACGGACGGGCAGGTCCGCCCGCACCACGAGACGGGGCACTCCCGCCTGCTGGCCTGCGTGTTCGGCACGGTCACCATCACGCGAACCGCATGGCGGGGCAAGGGACTGGCCAGCGTGCACCCGGCCGATGCGGAACTGTCACTGCCCGCCCACCTGCACTCCCACGGTCTGCGCCGGCTCGCCGTCCTCGAGGCCGTTCGCGGCTCCTACGATCAGACGAAAGAGGCAATCGACCGCAGCTGCGGGAAGGTCTTGGGTAAACGGCAGGCCGAGCTCCTGGTCGTCGCCGCAGCGGTGGACGTCGACGACTTTTACCGGTGCACGATTCCGCTTCCATCCACCGCCGCGACCGCGCTCGTGATGCAGGTCGACGGCAAGGGCGTCGTGATGCGGCCCGAAGCCCTGCGGCCCGCGACGCTCAAAGCACATCTGAACGGCCAGCGTGCTCTGCGCACCCGGCTGGCTCCGGGCGAAAAGCCGCACCGCAAGCGGATGGCCACGCTGGCCTGCGTCTTCGATACCGACCCGGCCCCGCGCCGACCACACGATGTGATCGCCCCGCCCGAGGGCCGCAGCACCACACGGGCACCTCGCCCGGGGCCAAGAGCACAGCGTAAGTGGCTCACCGCCTCCCTCATCCACCCGCCCGAGCACGTGATCGCCGCCGCCTTCGACCAGGCCGAAGCCCGCGACCGCGACCACCTGCGCCGCTGGGTGGTCCTGGTCGACGGCGCCCGCCACCAGCTGGAGTTAATCCAGGCGGAAGCCGACCGGCGCCACATCACGGTGCACGTCCTGCTCGACTTCGTGCACGTGGCCGAGTACGTCTGGGCAGCAGCCCACTGCTTCCACAAGCCCGGCACCCCCGAAACTGAAGCTTGGGTCGCGGGCCACCTCACCACGGTCCTCCACGGGCAGGCCGACCGAGCCGCCGCCGAGATCCTGGCCGAGGCCGACCAGGCCCACTTGCACGGAACGAGGCGCGAAGGCGCCGACGCCTGCGTCCGCTACCTCACCGGCCACCTCGATCAGCTTCGCTACGACACCGCGCTGGCCGCGGGCTGGCCGATCGCCACCGGCCCGATCGAAGGAGCCTGCCGCCACTTGATCGGCGACCGCCTCGACATCACCGGCAGCCGCTGGGGACTCGATGGAGCCGAGGCCGTCCTCACCCTCCGCGCCCTCATCGATAACGGCGACTTTGCCGCCTACTGGCGCCACCACCTCGCCCTCGAACACGGACGCCTCTACTCCACCCCCGACCAGCACAAATACGACCTCACGGCCTGACTGAGCACCGAGCTCCCGAGTAACTCCCGCTACCGGTTGCACCTTCAGATGGGGCCGCCCAGTCGATAGCGTGTGCGCGTGACGGAGCATTCGTATGACGCTGCTGACATCACGGTGCTCGAGTTCGATGCCGCCGTGCGCAAACGGCCGGGCATGTACTTCGGAGTGGGGCCCGGAAATCCGAAGCTGCCAACCCACTTGATCTGTGCGGTGGGGCGCCATGTGCTTCATCCAGCAACAAGCGTTGCCGGGGAACACACACTGCATGGACTCATCAAGATCACCAGCGACAGTAGCCTCACGATCTCCATGGACCAGGCTCACACCTGGGAACCCCCCGGGGCCCCCGCTCTCGGCTACTTCGGCTCCCTCCTGGGCCCCGAGTGGTGGCTATTGGCCGCCGCTGCCGCAGTGTCCTCACAGGTATCCGTTGAGATGTGGCACGCCGGGCGCGGATTGCGCCAAGTCCACACCGGCATCCGACCCCTCACCGCGCCCCAAGAGTTTCATCCACCACAAGGCAGCGGCACGCGCGTGAACTTCGCCTTCGACCCGGCATACGTCGGTCCGGATTTCGTTCTCCCCGCGGACCTTGAGGGCCTCGACCTGCACGGTCCGGACTGTTCTGAACCGACAGGCTCAGGCCATGTCCTGATCAGGGATGTCCGCAGCGGACAAGCAGCCCGGGAGGTCATGCACTACTGACCATCTATGCCTGATCAGGAACGTCCCTTGAGGCGAACTACACCCAATTGGGATCGTGGCGTACTGGTGGTCTTCCGGTGTGGGCACCGGATGACTGAACTCGTGGTGGAAGTAGTCGACCAAATCGGTGCCGTAGTAAATGATGTCCGTCTGGTACATCGACAGCACGGGCGTGCCTGTGCGGTTCGGATCCGCCAGCAGACACCGATGCGAGTAAATCGGCACCATCACCGGGACCTTGACCAAGTAGGTGCGAGCCACCTCCAAGGCGTCCTGAGCGCCCGCCGGCCGCGGATCCCAGTCCGGATGCCAGAAACCATTGTGTTCTACGTCGAACAGCACACCGTCGATCGGCCAAGCCAGCCGCTTCGCCAACTCCTCCGCGTCGCCGTCCCGCCAGTCGGGCCAGCTACGGCCGCCCGTAGGCAGTCCCGCATCCAGCAGCGTCCGGTGTTCTGGAGCGAAACGGAATCCCCAGCGCTCCTCGACCCGGTCGAGTTCACGCTCACTCATGCCTCGCTTGATCTCGACTCGGGCAGGGAGCATGGCGAGCAACGCCTGGGCGTCCTCTGAGGTCAGCGGATTCTCGGGGCTGATCGGAGTCATACGCGGAACGGTAGGACGTCTGAGGACACCTAAGCAGCGGGATTTCGCCGTGCCCTCAGCTTGGGAAGCTCGGGTTCTTTGGCGGCGGTTGCTGCGCTGAACTGCGGCGGGGCCACGTTGGAGTCCTGGTCGCACCCGCGGGCAGTTTCCCGCTGTTCCCCGTGGTTCCCCGCAGGATCTGGCACGCGAATGGCACGGTTCCTTCGCCTCGAAGGTCCCTTGGCGGAGCCCCTGAGCGTCTGAGCCTCAGCCGACGAAAGTCAGCCACGACGGTGGGTGCGCCGACCAGCTGCGCACGCGTGTGCTCGCCGCACTCCCACAAGCCTCGGCCACGCTGCCATGCCGTCGACCAGAGCAAGCGCCAGCTCCGCGTTACCCGGCAGAAATCCACCCCGGACAGATCATCTTCGCGCAATGCCGTGCTTGTTGGTCGAGTGGGTGAACGGCTGCGCGATCAGTCCTGGTTCTGTGGCGCGTGCGATATTTTCGCCAGCACGACTGGCGCAGGGGTGACGGGGAGTGGAGCGGAGCGGAGCGCAACGAAGGCGTAGATGCCTGTCGCCACCGTGCACACCCCGCCGGCCAGGAAGATGATGTCGATCCGGCCGAACTGCATGCCGGCCCACTGCTGGTGGAAGCCGTCGATAAGTGTCCCGGCAAGGAGCCCGGACATCGCGACTGCGAAGAGCGAGGCGAGTTGGGATACCGGTTCGAAGACGGACATTACCCGGCCCAGATGGTCACGTGGAACCTGCTGAATGATCAATGGGGAGGCAACCGAGTTGAGTGCCCCCAGTGACATGCCGAACAGCACCGAGACGATTGCGGCGACTTGGATGTCAGTGGCCCGCGAGTAGACGATCAGCAGGAGGCCGAAGAGCAGGAGGCTGCTTCGGAATACGCGGGCATGCCCGGCCCGGTCCCCGATGCGGCCGCCGAGCAGAGCGCCAGCGATCGTCCCAGCGCCGAAGAGCGCCTCCAGTGTCCCGAACCAGCTCGCCGAAACGTGCAGGTTTTCCGGGACGAAGTAAACCTCCAGCGCGTTGAGCGCCCCGGTACCGGCGGCCATCAGCACGGCGGCGGTCAGGATCGTCCGGAGCGTTCGGTTGCCGAACAATAACCGCGCCGCTGACAGGAATTCGCGTCGTACCTGGGGACGTTCCGCAGACGCGTCCGCTGGGTCGTCCACCTTGCCGGGCGCGCATTCCGGCGCCGTGTAGGGCACCGCTCGGATCGCCGCGTATGACACCAGGAAGGACAGCGCGTCGAAGGCTAGCACCCAGCGCACCCCGATTGTCATCACCAGCGGCGCGGCGACCGATGGTCCGATGATTCCCGCCAGAGCTGACGCGGTCTGGGTATAGCTGAACGCCCGTCCGTGCTGTTCTGTGGGCACGACGTCACTGATCATCACGAACCGGGAGGCGCGGAAGAATTGCGATGCCCCACTGGCCAATGCCACGGCACCACCGACAGCCAACAGCAACGCAAAGGGCGGTAGGGATTCCGCGGGCAGGAATGTCATCAGGGCCACGCCCGCCACCACGACGGCTCGGAAAGCTTCGGACCGTAGCATGGTCCGCTGTTTGTCCCACCTATCGACGAGGGTGCCGGCCACCGGAGCGACCGCTATTCCCGCCAGGTACGCCGTCATCAGCAGGCCCGCGGTCACGGTCGGTGCGTACGACTTTCCGCGCAGCAGTTCGGCACTTACCCATACCAATACGGCGGTGTCGAGAGCGTAGTCGCCGATCAAGGAAAGGAGCTGACCTGACCACAGTAACCGGAAGCTCCTATTGATCAGCATGGCGCAGGCGACAGTCCGTTGATCTCCGCCACGAGGTCGAAACGCTCCTGGAGGGTGAATTTATAGGGCGGGCACGGCACATTGCCCTCGCGCCACTGTTTGGGGCAGGCACCGCCGCAGACTGGGAAAAAATAGCAGGAATGGCAGGGCGTTTCGCCCGCTGCGACCGCGTCGTGCCAGTCGTCGAACAGCCCGAGGGGGCGTGGCGCGTCCACAGCCAGTAGCTCGATCAAACCAAGCCCGCCGTTCGCCTCGTACTGCGGTACCAGCGGGTGTTCCGAGCAGGAGAACATCGCACCGCTACTACTGTGGATTTCCACAGACTGTGATACGGCGGCGCACAGTACGCCTTCCGGTTCTGCCGGCACGACCACAAAATGCAGACCCAGCTGGTGCATGCGCCGCATCCAGCCGACCTCGTGTCGCGCGTAGGTGCTCCGGTCGATCTCCAATCGCGAAACGTCGTTTCCCCATGAATACACCGGAGCGAGATTGAAGAATACCTTCTCGTTTGCGAATCCGAGTCCGGCCATGGTGTCTAGATATTCTTCCACCCATGCCATGTTCTCCACGTCTATGTTGGTGCGAAGAATGAACGTGACATCGCTCAGTTCGTCATCTTGCAACGCGTCGGCCAGGAGGCTGGTGATCCGTGCGAACGAATTTCCACCGTTGCGTAGCGGACGATGAACATCATGTATATGGGCTGGACCGTCCAACGTGATGTCGAATTTCGTCACCTGGCATTCTTGCCGCAGGGTCCTGAGTTTTTCCAGGGTGAGCAGTGTGCCGTTGGTGACCATGCGGGAGACGTACTTGATGCCCTTGTCCAGTGCTGCGGCGGTGAACCGCGCACTTAAATCCAGGATCATCGGGTAGCCGATCATGGGCTCGGCGCCGAACCAGCTGACCGTCACGGAGCGGGTCGTCGGTGCGGAGATGCCAGCCAGCACTCGTCGGGCGACCGCATCCCGGTGTTTTCCGGAGAGCCGGCCGCGGGTGTGCTCCTGACCGCAGTAGGAGCAACCCATGTTGCAGTATGTCGTGGGAAGCAGCACATAGCGCAGGGCGCTCCGATCCGCCGAGGCGGCACGTTGCCGATCTAGAACGGTGTCCAGCTCTGGTTTCGTGTCCGGGCCGGTCGCTACGACTGCCTCGATCTCGCGCAGTCCGTCGAGCAGTTCAGCGTCAATCCCCTCCAGATTCCCCTCCACCAGCCGCAGCCCTGCCTCCTCGGGCACGCAGACCATAGAGCCTGTGCGGGTGGCGTAGACCATGCGCATGCGCTGAGCACCTTCGTACAGATACGTATGGTCGCTGACTCGTACGTAGCTGCTCACGCGTTCCTGGATGGATCGTTCGGTCTGCGAAAAAGACATGAGTTCTCCCGGCCAACTCTCTTACCGCGTGACAGTGTCACGTTTGGATGCGCGAAAATCTGCCACGCGGCAAGTCGCGCGAGAGATCAGTTATCGATCAGCAACCGCCGCCGCAGACATTGTTCTTCGGTGTCAGCATGGCCAGATCGGTTGAGGAGTTCGACGTTGTCATCCTGATCACGTTAGTACGCCTTTCTCGTTGGCTTGACCTCGACCCATAATGGTTCCAGTCGACCCGCCAAGGATTCCACCGGCTCGATACTGGATGTCAAGAGTAACGACACGGCCTTGCGCGGAGATCATCCCGAACGATGGCGGCGACAGTCAAAGAAATACCGCGTGACAGCGTCACGTCCGGATGGGCGAAAATCCGCCACGCGGCAAGTCGCGCGAGTGATCAGCTATCGATCAGCAACCGCCGCCGCAAACGTTGTTCTTCGGCTCCAGCATAGCCAGACCGGTTGAGGAGTTCGATGTTGCCATCCTGATCATGTTATACGCCTTTCTCGTTGGCTTGACCTCGACCCATGTTGGTCCCCGGTCGACCCGTAAAGAATTACGGCGACTCCGGGCTGGGTGTCAAGAGTAGCGACGCGCCTTGTATTGAGATCTTTCCGAGCTGTGGCGGGAATGGCCAATAAACATCGATCTTCATTGCCTGTAAAGAATGGCGCGAAGGTGCGGAACTGAATCGTCCGATTCAATTACCGGTAGTTCGCTGAACCTGGCAGTGGAGATCAATGCCGTGTCGTGCGTGACCGCGTTGATCGGAGTCTGGAGCTCAAAGAGTGAGGCCGTGTCCGTCCAGGCTCGCCACCAGTGCCACAGAGTGGTGGCCCGGGTGAGCCAGGAGCGGAACGGACGTAAAGCATTGGACCCAAAGGGCAGTTGGGGCGGGTGGGGTGAACCACAGGTCCCTACAGAAAGAGAAGGAACGATTCACCAGGGCTTGGTGACGGCGGACAACGGTGTCGGAGCGTGTTTGAACGTCGGCAGGCCCAGTTCGCAGAGGCAGACGATTTCAGCCAGTCTGCGGGTGGATGGGAATTCATGGCGGCGTTCGATACGTCGGAGTGGGGCAGGCCGGTGGCCGAATACCAGGTGGTCTTCTGCCGCAGTGCGGCCGGGTCGATTCAGGCCTCCGGCGTGCCGCCCACGACTACCACCGGGCTTTAGCGGTCTGCCTCTGTCGATCGGCATCTCGGCAGCCAACCTTCACGACAGCCAGGCCCTGATCCCTCTGGTCCAAGGCATCCCACCCATCCGTTCCCGCCGTGGCCCGCCGACGCCGCAAGCCCGCCAAACCGCACGGAGATAAGGGCTAGCAGCGCCCTTATGGTGCGGTTGTGGTGCGCACCCCGCAACCTGGTCTAGACAACAAAGAACCCCCGGGTCCCTGACCTGGGGGTTTCATATGGAGCGGGTGACGAGAATCGAACTCGCACTCTCAGCTTGGGAAGCTGCGGGCATTTGAGGCTACTTGGAGCGTTGACCTGCGTGAACGGCTGCGTGTCGGCCTCTTCTGTCCGGTGCTCCTTCCCCGTGATTCCCCGCTGTTCCCCGCCCGATCTGGTGCGGTTGTGGTG
>Ga0307507_10007710_pt1 | contig 15386 bp, 15 predicted proteins | sample 7_EM_MG_FD_207223 | JGI IMG/M metagenome (GOLD analysis project Ga0307507, IMG submission 207223) | Populus trichocarpa ectomycorrhiza microbial communities from riparian zone in the Pacific Northwest, United States - 7_EM | ecosystem: Host-associated > Plants > Roots > Unclassified | place... | reverse complement strand
GAGTCGATCTAATATGTTGTTGTTTTAATATTTTTAAAAAGATTGATCTTGATTTTTTTAGTTAAACTACATTTTTACCACCTATTCGAGATGTTTTTGGACTTATAAAGTTGATTAAATTACATCAAGTTAATCCTCATATAATTTTTTTTATATTAGAAAACATGTTAAAAACATTAGGGTATTTTTTTATATTAAAAAATTTAATTCAACTCAAGGCATAGTTCAAATAATTATCTAGTAATAAATAAACACAAACTCTCTTCTTGTATTTCCAACTTCACCTGCTTTACAAAATGCGTGCGTGATTTTTTCTCCATAAAAAAGGAAATGCTTTGAACGGACCCCATCCTTCACAAACATCTTCATTTTTCCATTCATCACCCAGAAAATCTATATTTTCAGCATAATTCCTATATTTTCAAGACTAATATATTTTCCGGGTACACAGAATTGAACATGGCATATATAATATAATAACCTCATTTTTATCGTAATGATACATGAATCTTATGAAATCTAAGTGTCATTTACCCTGATGGGGGAGTACTATTTTAAAACCTGGACTGATTTATAATTTAGATAACTTAGTATTTAATTTAAATCAAATTTCGATAAAAAATTGGAGAAGAATTAAACTAGTATTATCCTATTAGAAATTCAAGTTGATCTCTAACCTGTCAGCCTAAAAACTTTTAATAAAAAGTTGTTGATTATTTTTAAATGATATTATTTTATAATTTTATAAAATAAAATAAAATTAAATTAATTTGAATTAACTCGAATAAACCCATCTAATATTTATCTCAAACTTATCCAAGTCAAGTTTAAAAACTATATTCGGATCTTCCTGGTAAAACAAGCCTCCAAATATTTCCTTTTCTAATTTTCAATTTTTTTTCCTTGTTTTTTGGCTTCCATTGTTGTATAGATTCTGTAGACGACATAATCATTTCACATGAACTTTCCTCCTCACTTTACATTCTTCTTTGCCTCCACTCCCTTCCAAAGTTCCATTAACTACATATCCCCACACTCAACACTTAAACTCCTCATGTAATCACAACCGTCGACTCCCCTTGACAACTCTTAATCAACGGCCTTCATGCTTTAAAATTTTGAACCTTTTGACTCTCAACTCCAACTGTATATATACCCTCCCTTTCCCGGCTTCTCGCTGTCACTCTACAAATTTGCTTTACTCTGCTGAAGTTTTCGAAAAATAGTCAATTTCCCTTAAGTTTTAGCTTCTTCAAGATCCAAATTTGTTGTAACATTAATATTTTCTTGCTTTTTATATCCTGAAACAGCAAAATACTTGATCAAAAAGAAGAAATTTTTTATTTGTTTTTTTTAACTAAATCTAGCATGGCAGATATTTTATGGAAAATGGGAGCAATGTTATCGTCTGATCATAGCTCAGTGGTGCCAATAAACCTGTTCGTGGCACTACTTTGTGCGTGTATAGTAATTGGTCATTTACTAGAGGAGCAGCGATGGATGAACGAGTCCATTACTGCACTTGCTGTAGTCAGTATCTTCATTTGCTTGCTTTTATGTTATTTTTTTTGTGGGGTTATAGAGGTTTTGATGGTGAGTTAATGCATGCAGGGTTTGTGCACTGGAGTTGTGATTTTGCTAACAACAGGAGGAAAGAGCTCGCATCTCTTAGTTTTCAGCGAAGATTTATTCTTTATTTATCTGCTTCCGCCAATCATCTTTAACGCTGGGTGAGTTAGTGTGTGTGTGTATTTTCCTTTATTAGTACTAGGGTTGTATCATTTGCTGATCAATTCATTTTAAGCTTGAGACCTTAAGTGTTTGTTTTCTTGCTTGAGATTGATTCAGATTTTTATGTGTACAATGGAATTATGCCAAGCATCATCACCGAAAAGCTATTTTTTCCCTTCTAATTTTCTTCGATATTTGAAACAAATGAGCCTTAGAATAGCTCAGTTGTCATGAAATTTTTGTTGCTGGGACATCTCATGAGTTATTCTGTCTTCCCACCAGGTTCCAGGTAAAGAAGAAGCAGTTTTTCCGCAACTTCATGACTATCATTCTGTTTGGCGCAGTCGGTACTCTGATATCCACTGCCATCATTTCAATAGGTACACTAAAACATCAAGTTCATGACAATACTTTGTCTTGTTAGTGCTGAATAATGATCTTAGCTGTACTCTATTTGTGATTAATTTGTTGTTTCTGGCATAGGCGCCACTCACTTTTTCAAGAAAATGAACATCAGTTCCCTCAGAATTGGAGACTATCTTGGTATATTCCATATCACATTCTTTCTTTATTTTCGAAGTTTTCAAGACTCTGTTTCTGCCATCAGATAGCTTGCTTGTGTATGCTCATCTCTTGCCTTGATTGCAGCAATTGGAGCAATATTTTCAGCCACGGATTCTGTTTGTACCTTGCAGGTATGAGACTCCTGGTGAAGATATGGTCTGATTACAACTTTTGAAGCAACTCACACAGAAAAAGTGATTTGAGTACTTCAATTTGTGTTGTTGCAGGTTCTTAACCAGGATGAGACGCCTTTATTATACAGTCTGGTTTTTGGGGAAGGTGTAGTAAATGATGCAACATCAGTGGTGCTTTTCCATGCAATTCAGAGCATTGACCTATCTCACATCAACTCAAGCATTGCAGCTGAATTTCTCGGAAACTTTCTATATTTGTTTATCTCAAGCACCATACTGGGAGTTCTAGTAATTCTCTCCCTCTCTCTATACATGTGTGTGCACGCATGCGCCCATGCTTGTGTGATTAGCATGTGATTTTTCTGTATATATTGTGTTTTATGACATTGCACACTTTTTTGGCTCCTGCAGACTGGACTACTTAGTGCATACATTATCAAAAAGCTCTACTTCGGCAGGTTAGTAAATCATTATCAAACATAAATTCATGAGTAGTTTCAATCCCATATAGAGGTTTAGGACAGTAAAAATTAACAACCACAGCAGCTCAATTGCAAGTGGATGAAATCTCAGTTTATCTTGAGATTGCTGTTTGATATTGGAGTTTCACTTCTTTTTAATGTCTTTAAAATCTCACAACGTATTCCTCAAGTTTGTTTCATGTTTACATATATTTCCGTGGTAGCTCAGGTGACAAAAGAAATATTTGCTAGAATAACATGCTGGGAATTATTTTGTGTTCTAATAAATTTTTGTTTTGCCACAAAATCCAGGCATTCTACCGATCGTGAGGTTGCTCTTATGATACTCATGGCTTACCTTTCATATATGTTGGCCGAGGTAAGATTTCTCTCAATCATAGAGTACCTCTCCAAGGACCTCGTTTGCTTGTGCTTTCTACTATTAGATTGAATTTCAGTGGTGAAAGCAGTTAACCATCATTTTTTGAATTTCGGGTTTTCTTGCAGCTATTCTATCTAAGCGCCATTCTCACTGTATTCTTTTGTGGGATTGTTATGTCTCATTACACATGGCACAATGTAACTGAAAGTTCAAGGATAACAACTAAGTATGTTGAGTTACATATCCTGAAATGTGTTTGTGGCAATTCATACAAAATCTCTTGTATTCTATTTTTACCTCAAATTCTGTTCTAGCTATCACATTACTTGGGGTTCTCCTTGAACATTTCAGGCATGCTTTTGCTACTTGGTCATTTGTTGCTGAGATCTTCATCTTCCTCTATGTTGGCATGGATGCCTTGGATATTGAAAAATGGAAGGTTGTAAGTGATAGGTGAGGCTAAGCATAAAATGGGAGATTAGTTGCCACACAAATACATTCCAAGATCGTAAAATACAAGCTGAAACAAAATTATCTTCACCATTTTCTGAATATAGTGGTTAACTCTCTCTTAATTCTCAGCCCTGGAACATCAGTTATGGTGAGTTCAATACTCTTGGGATTGGTTCTAGTTGGAAGAGCAGCCTTTGTTTTCCCTTTATCCTTTTTATCCAACTTGACTAAGAAGTTCCCGTATGAGAAAATAGACATAAAGCAACAAGTATGCTCTCAAGCTATTCTGGTTTCTGGCATTTAACGTGTGTGAATCACTTGATGTCTAATGTCACCCTGAATTTTTGTTTGGAAGGTAACAATATGGTGGGCAGGTCTTATGCGTGGTGCTGTTTCTATGGCTCTTGCTTATAATCAGGTTAAAAAGATCGAAAAGCATTCTTTTTCTATTGGATTTGTTTTTTTTTTGTTTTGTTTTTTTATTTTCAATCTGTTCTGTGATGATAGGGCTTTCCTTCTTGTTTTTAAACACAGACTAAGTTAAACATCTTTCAGCTATGAGCCTGGGCGATAGTTTCATATGAAATGTTCCTGCTATCCACCAACAGTATTAGAATTTCCACTAGGAGATTTTATTTTGATTTTAATAGACCAATGGTTAAGGCCTTTGAGGGTCTTTATATCCTCTTATGTTGCATATTTATTCTCATCTAAATTATAATTTTATTACTATTCTTGCAGTTCACCAGGTCAGGCCATACTCATTTGCATGGCAATGCAATCATGATCACCAGCACAATTACAGTTGTCCTTTTCAGCACAGTGGTAAGACAATGCATCATCTCCGTGGAGAACAGGAGGAGAAATAACCTGCTGTTTTACCATCTTGCCTGTGCTTAAATGGCACACTTTAGCTCAGTGCAAACTTTTACAGTTTCCATGTTTAAAGCTAGAAACGATAGTTACAGGTTTTCCTTTCGAGGCTGGACCGTTCCAGCCAACATATTGTTGTAGATATGATGTTTTAATAGTCAACTTGATTTAAGCCCCAGGAGCTAGAATCTGAATTGAAGATTGGATTTTGTGATCCAACTTCATTTTCATTTCCTTTTATTGCTCTTAAAATGGTGCACCGTTTATTGCAATTATGTTAAGATCAGTCAATGGCTTGAACTAGATACTGTAGCATAGGGACTCCACAAAGTTTATATTATGCACTTTTCGTTTTCGCGTATGATTCTTGTAATTTCCAATCCGCTACCAGGAAACTGAGCTAATCAAAGGTTAGTTTCAAACACAAGACTGATGCAGTAAACTGTTGGATCCATGCAGGTGTTTGGATTGATGACTAAACCACTAGTGAGGATCTTGCTTCCATCACAAAAACACACTGCCAGCATGTTGTCTTCTGAACCATCTAGTCCTAAATCCTTTGCTGTGCCACTGCTCAATAGACAGGATTCAGAGGACAACCAGGCCAGCCACAACGTGCCCCGTCGAACCAGCTTAAGGATGCTCTTGAGCACCCCTTCTCACACAGTCCACCACTATTGGAGAAAATTTGATAATAGCTTCATGCGACCTGTTTTTGGTGGCCGGGGTTTTGTACCATTTGTACCTTGCTCCCCCACTGACCAAAGCGTTCATCAATGGCAGTGACAGATATTTTCAGAACTAGAGAATACTAATCATTGAATTTAGGTCATGCGTTGCGTGCAATCGGCTTTTGGTGTGAAATTTGTTAATAGCAAAAAAGATTTCAGAGTGGGGAGGTGCCATTGACAGAATTTTGAGTTAACCTGAGTGGCTTGTAATTTGTTTCCTTTCGGAGCTTGTAATTTTTTTGTGGCTATGGCTTGTCAAATGAGATTGTATTCCACACAACAGAGTTTTGTAATTCTTCCCATATTGGGGATTTGTCAATTTCTTACTGTATTCTGGGATTTTCAAAGAGCAAAATCGAGCTTTTTTGTTTGTTTGTTTGTCTTGATGTATAGATTTTTGACACTTTGGCACCAAATATCACACACACTTCGTCCTGACGAAAATGCAAAACCCTGTAACGTAGGGAATTCTGAACAGCATAAATTCAGACCAAATTAAATATATTTAAAAGAATCAGTATTTTATTGTAACTGAATTACTGTGTATTGCACTGTTTGATATACTAACGTAAATTATTATAGACTAGACTGTGAATGCATTGTGGACTATACTGTTTGAGTTTTCTTTTTGCTAAAAGCACTGTGAGTTGGGGAGGTATAATGATAGAGCTGTCATTGTCATAAAAAGTTGCAAAGATTGTAGGGGGTGGGGTTGACTTTTTGATTGAGAAAAAAATGATCAGTTCGGATTTTGATGGGGCCACATGACCCAGGCTGCAGACACTTGGCGCTCGGCTTCAAGTCAGGACGATAGGGCCAGACCCGCACGCCTGACAGCAGCCCAGGTAACAGACACCTGACCCTAGGGCCAGCCAGCGTGCCTGGCAGCAACTCCAGGCTGCAGACACTTGGCGATGAGGCTGCCATGCCCTGGACGCTAGGTAAACCCGCACGCCTCGCTAAAGACCCGGCAAGCGGGTCTGCAAGACCGTGTGCATGGGTCTGTAGACCCACACGTTGGGTGCAGACCCGCACGCCGGGGTCTCTTCTGACCTGCACCTTAGGTCTTTAGACCCGGGCAGCTGGGTCTGCAGACCCTGCAAAGAAGAAAAATAAAAAAAAATATAATATCAATTATTATTATTATTATTGTTATTATTATCATTATCGTTAATAATGTTTTTTTTTAAAAAAATTATCACTATTAAAACTTTTGTCAGACAAGTTCAATACTATTATTGATATGATAAATATTATTATTTTTATTATAATTAAAAGTATTACTATTAAAAATATTATTATTTGTAATATAAATATTATGATTTTTATTATAATTAATATTATTAATATTAAAAATACTATTATTTTTATTATAATTAATATTATTCATATAATAATTAATAAATTTGTAGAAAATATTATTAATATTGAAAAATAATAATATATTTGATTTGAAAGGTAAAATAAAAAATTATTATTACTATTGTTATTATTGTTATTGTCATTACCTTATTTTAAAAAACATTATTACTACCATAGAAGAAAAACATAATTTGTTTTTAAAAGATAAAAAAATATAAGAACTTGAGCAGATAAGTTAAATATTATTATTAATATTATAAATATTAAAATAAATAGCTCTTATTGCGAGCAGCACCTATCAATATAGGTCTTATTCCTAGCAGGACCCATCAATAATTTTTTTTTAATTTTTTTCTTTTCTATCATGTAATTTTTTTCATACAGTAAAGAGAAAATAAATTGATAGGAGTTTTTTATATTGGTTAAAAGTTAGGTGATCATAATTTTTTTTCATTTGAGATTGTGTTGAATTTTTTTTATGACATGATTGTTTTTTCGTTTTAAAAATTCTTTGAAAAAAAATTGAAATTTTTTAAATTTTTTCTCTAAATATTATCATATTAAAGTTGATGAAACCCTTAATAAATTTTTGTTTCACATCATATACTTTATATATTTGTATTATATAAGAGAATTATTTAACAATAAAATCCATTAAAAAATAATTTATAAATATTATAATATAATATTATTTTGGGCAATAGAAGATATTTTAATTTTATAACATTAATGTATGAGATTTAAAATTTTATCAATGTTTTATTGTCTTTATATTTTTTATTCAGTAGTTTTGAATTATATGAATTATTAAATACATAAATAAATTATATGTTGGGTCCTGTTGGGGGCAGTACTCAAAATAGCTTTGGGTCCGGCTACACAACAGGACCCAATAAGTTTAAGGACCCAAAAGTACTAAGTTCAGACCCAATTCTCTTAGGTTTTGCGTAGGATCCAAGGCTAATGAGTCCTGTGTTAAGACTCAACTCACTTGGGTCTGGTGTCAGGACCCAAGACTTTTATTATAAGTAAAAGTATTAATATAAAAAATATTCTTATTTATGTTATAAAAATTATTATTTTTATTATAATTAATATTATAATGAATAAATTAAAAATATTCTTATTTGCATTATAAATATTGTTATTTTTATTATAATTAATGTTATTGATATTAAAATTAAAATTATTATTATTATTATATTTCTCTTGGGTCCAGTGTTATGACTCAAGGTTCTAGAAGTGATCATTTTCGGTTCGGTTCGGTTTTTATCTATAAAAACAACCAAACCAATTTTTTTTTAAAAAAACCAAAACCGAACCAAACCTGGTTCCAACCAACTGGTTTCGATTCGGTTCGGTTCGGTTTTCTATGTCAAAAACCGAAAAAACCTATATTGTTTTTTAACATCCAAAAGCCACAAAATCAAACCCATCTTCATCACTAGCAGCCCCCACGACAGTGTTGAATCCATACCAGCCTTTTCTCAAGCAAATATCCTTCTATAGAACCAGAAAAACAAATCATGCTCTCTTATAGTAATCAATCACTCCTCACTATCACAAACCCAAAAACCTACATCACCGAAAACCATACTCTCAAATACAAACAATCACCACCATAATAAATACTGTCCAGTGCCCACTGCCACTTTCTTTACCCATTTTCCTTTCATAAAAAAAAAAAAAAACACAGCAACTGCCAACAACCCAAACCATAAAATTAAGCCCAACCCCAACCCTTACTGCCTCCACTAATCACCTATAAATTGAAGAAATCTTACTGCTGCTGAGGCTTAGGGATGTTGCTGGGATGATAGATCTGGAGATGATTAAAGAATGAATATTAGAAGGTTAGGTGTGGCGTGTGGGAGCTTGGGTTGGGGTGGTTGAACTTTGAAGAACGAAGAATTAGTGCTGCGAAGAATTAATTGTGTTGTGTGCTGTGAAAAATTAATTGTGAGATGTGAGTGGACTTGTGAGAGCTTGGGTAAGGGTAGTTGAAATACAAATAATTAATTGGGTGTAGAGTCTGTAGACTTTTGAGTGTTGTGGGAGACTGTGCCACTGTGAGGATTGAAAATTTGAAATGTGGTGTGACCCGTGTGGATTGTGTGGCATGTCTGTGACTGTAAGGACTGATGAGTATTTATAGATTTGTTTTTTAATTTAAACCAGCTTGGTTCGGTTCGGGTTGTTCTGTTTAAACATTATAAAACCGAAACCGAATCGAAACAGAAGTTTTTCTAAATATTCTAATCGGTTTAATCGGTTTTTTTTATGGTTCGATTTTTTCGGTTAATTTTTTTCGGTTTTTCGGTTAAATCAGTTTTTTTGCTTACCCCTACAAGGTTCTTGGGTCTTAGATTTTTTGTGTTATAAATATAATTATTTTTATAATAATTAAAAGTATTAATATAAAAAATATTATTATTTGTGATATATATAATATTGTTTTTATTATAATTAATAATATTAATATTAAAAATAGTATTATTTATGTTATAAATATTATAAGAATTTAGGTCAGACGAGTTTAATATTATTATTAATGTTATAAATATTATTATATTAATTAATATTATTAAATTTATAAAAAATATTATTGCTATAAAAAAATATAGAATTGATTTGAAGGGTAAAATCAATTATTATTATTATTATTAATTTGGGTCAAGCATCCCCTTCCAAACCCAAGAAACTTGGAACAAGAAAGAGGCGCCTCACCCAAAGAGCTTGGGTGTGGCTAGAGTGCAAACCCAAATCCCTTGAGTCTTGCAGCCCCGCCTGACTCAAGATTATTGGTCCTGCATTAGGACCTAGGGTTCTTGGGTCTTAGATTTCTAAATATAATTATTTGTATTATAAATATTATATTTTTATTATAATTAAAAGTATTAATATAAAAACTATTATTATTTGTGTTATAAATATTATTATTTTTATTATAATTAAAATCCACTTAGATGACTGAATCAGAATTTTTATGGTGGTATCAGCAGTAGGGTCTCTCAAACCAGAATAGCATTCGAAGCTGATATGTAAAAGCAACTTGGTACTTTTTTCTCCTGAATATATCAAGGTCTGGATGATCTATTTAAAACCAAATTCACGAGAGATTTACAGATTGTTTGTAACGATTTCTTCAACCGAATTGAATTCATTTATATTAATGAGTAGAATTGATTTAAATTTTGTTATAAATCCCTGTGTTTGGAACAAAATTTGAAAGGAAATATATATTTGAATTAATGTATCTTTAATAAGTTATTCATATATCCTTGTCATGAGATTAAAAGAAATCTTAAAAATGAAAAAAATCATGTCCATAAAACCATGTAAAAAAACATATGTATTAATTTTCTAACCTTTCTTTTATATATATATATATATATATATATATATATATATATATATATATTCTGGTTATTTTAACTTTTCAGTGTCCATAAAACCAATGAGAACAGCTTGATTCTTTTGCATAGCAAGAGAAAAGGGCTTTGCAGAACGCAGAGGAAACAAATTTTCTTCAGAGAGAGATGCTTGCAAATGCAAGAATTTTTAGAGTGATATACACCCAGAAGAAATTCAAGACTCTTTCTATATCATAAATCACACGCTATAAAACACCTGTGTGGCAATCAAACCCACCTATATGTGATCATCCAGGGCAATCCCCGAACCATTCGAAGCAATAGAACGCCTCTGAGGTTTCTCCTATGGATGAATAAGGAATCGACTGATCAAAGCAACCAGGGGCGGAGCAAGAAAAAAAAATTAGGGGCCATAGCATAAAAACTGAATGTTTATCTTCAAAGTAGCGCAAACAACACAAATTTTCTAATGTTAAACTAAGAGTTACAATATCTCAAACCACGTGTGAATCTTGAACTTCACCATTAATCTCAAAATACCACATAAAATCTCAAGTAAAGTCAAAACCCTTTCAATGAATAAAAATCATACAAAATTCTAAAATTTAATGTTGAGATGATTATAGTCGCAAGCTTTAGAAGCAGCAATCAGGCCTTAAAAATAATAATAATATATATATGGTTTCTCTCTACAAAGTTAAGTCATTTGACTCATCTGGAGCATTTTTTTTCTCAATGATACTCTTTATAATCACTCTCACTTACAAGGAAGGGGCAAAGCAACCAAACATACAAATACGAGGGGGAAACCCACTTGAGCTCTTCTCGTGTTGTTATTCCTTAACAATTACCGACAAGGCAATAACAATAACGTGATCAGAGTCTAACGTTAAAGTTAAGAATCACCCCGATCATGTGTTATCAATAGGCATGCACAGACTGAGACAGTACTGTAGCTTAGAAGCAATGATATGAAAATTGCTTTGATACTGGGCATGTTCAGAAATGAAATGATTATATAACAAGGGGCTGGAGTTCTGAGCTGGAGAGGCTTGGCTCTGTCCAAATTCTTGCATGGCCTTGTAAATCAGGTGGCAACATTGTGAAGAGGCGATTTAAAATTAAAAGACAGCAGAGGAAATCAAGGTCCTCCAACGAAGAAATGGTCAGGTCGCCTAAAGTACATGGTGCCAGGGGACTGGATAACATTTGCCTGGGAATATAACCACAATCATGCAAAGTCAAGGGCAATATGATTTTTAATAGCGCTACATAATAAATATCATAAAGAAACAAATAAAAACACTATTGCTAGCCCTATATAACATTTAAGATTTCTACTTTATGCTGGAAATTTATTTAAAAAAAATAATTAAAGTACATATTTGAAGTCAAATTAAAATAACAATCACTTATTTTTTAAGTTAAAACTTTATTGAAATTTAATCTCCAACATATTTTTTTAACATAAAATATTAACATGATTTAAATAAATTATAGATAAATAAGAAATTGATCTTAAAAAACTCAACTTATATTTTGATGAAATTTGAAATTTTTTAAAATATTCTATTTCATATTAGAGGAAAAGAAACAAAACTTTTCTAATCATTATAAAGTCAGTTAATGAAAAATTAAAATATGATCTACAACATCCAAACTTGTAAAGGTAAAAGATTCTAGACAAAGTGAATTTTGAGCTTAAACCCACTTATACTCTGGCCCAACTCGTCTCAGACCTAACTTGAGTTTATTGTAAAATAATATTTTAAATTATAAAAAATTATTTTTTACCAATTAAAATTTAAACTTAGACCTCAACCATAAATAACTATTTCTTTTAGCTCATTGTTTATCTAGTTTCAGCCCATAAATATTAATAATCTCTTCTAGAAGTTTTTTTTTTTTTTTTTTTTTGCAACTCTAAACAGTTTTTTTAGCTTACAAAATACGGATTTATAGGCACTATATTTATATATTTAGAATTACACACATCATTGTTCACTATTTTAATATATTTACAACTATGAAAAACAAATAATTTCTTTTACATCCATCTCTTGCCAGTTGTCTAATCCTATTACCTATCCTCTTTGCAGACCAACAGGCAGTAATGGCAGAAAACTAACTTTCAAGGTTTTAATCAGAGTTATTAGCCTTAATATTTTTTTTTTAAAAAAAGATCCTGTGAAATAAATTACTTAATGCTTCATGCTTGAGCTTATCCTTCTCTTTAGTGGCCATCCTCCTCTCATCAGTGAGCTTCAAATGGTATGATCAGCCTGCAAAAACAGATAATAACAAAATGGATAAAAAGTGTCGTGTAGCATTAAGGAAAAATCTCTCTTCAAAATAAAAACTCACTATTCCACGTTCAAAGATCAAACATGACTCAAGGAATTCAATTGCTCTTTTCCAAAATATTATTTTGTGATAAATGGTAGTATTGAGCCCGAGTTTAAGGTTTTGGCGCCAATAAAATGATACTAGAGGAGAAAAGACCTCTCTTAGCTTTAAGTCCATTGCATGTAGCTTTGACTTCAACTCCTCAAAATCCTTCGTCAACTTTGGTTCAGCTGTATCCTTAGAAGATTTCAATTCCCCCATATCAGCAGGTATTGAACCATCAGCATCCTTGGCTCCTCCTAACTCATTAGCATCCATGGCAGTTTTGAAGACTGGAACATCTTCAGCTAACTGAGACAAGATAACCAATAATCATTTTGTTGTGTCAAAATTTTAAATTTTAAAGCATTTCCTTGCAACTTCTCTCAACTAATCATATGTTCGGTTACCTTATACACTTTTCATTTACATTTGTCAAACAAGACTGCATAAGATCAGCGGAGGAGATCGAACACCTGCCCCTTTCACCTATAGAAACAGAGCTAAAAAATCCTACGGATCTAGTTATGAAAATAGTCACTTGGCAAGTATAACAAAATGCTGAAACATGTATAAAGGTGTATAGAAAACACACACAAGAATGTTCCTATAAAAGTTGATGATGCATCGGGTAAACTCTAAACGTAGCGGGGAGAGAGACAGAGGTAGGACAAGAAGCAAGGCTTCGTCGAGACTACATTTAACAACAATATAAAATACCTCTTACCTCATGAGGTTGAGGAATGTTTTCAATTTCATCCTTTCCTAGATCTCTGAGCAATGAAGTGTCATAACAAGGATCTTTCTTCAGCTCTCCGCTGCTTGGAAGTAAAAATGATGAATGGGGTGGGCTAATGAGAACCACCTTTAGCTTCTTCTCTTCACTGTATTTCCCACCCTCCTTAGAAAACTGCCAAACTAGAAAAAAAAAACTAAAGAGAAAATTTAAAACAAAACAGAGCTGCAACTTCTTACAGTAGAAACAGAAATGAAACTAAATCTTACCATGTTAGATGTAATGTCCTCTTCAGTTGTCCCAGGGGGAACAACTGTACTTTGAACCAAGAACTTCTGAGCTTGCATAGTAACTGAAATGACCAGAAAGTTAAGAAAAAAACCATCCATTACAGATTCTGATAGAATAAGACAGGCAGAAACTCAGTACTTCCATTTATTTGTCCAGACCTGGTTTAAAATTTCGATTGATAAAAAAATTCTACTTGTCATGCTAGTCCATCTTAGACTTTACCAAGCAGCCTTTTTATGATCCAGAATAGCAGCCTTTATTATTTCCATTATTAAATTGCACTTGGATCGTTGTTTCATTTGAAACATTAAGTATACAATAGGCCACATGCATCATCATTTTTTATTTTTTTTTCAAAACTTGTCACAAACACATGTTTGAGACATTTTCATTTGAATATAAGCAGAGCATAGGAAGATGGGAAAAACCTGTGAAATCACAAGTTGACTTTGGTTTAACAACACCCGTGTTAGGCCGCACACAATACTTTTTCGGGGATGTGTAGTCTTCACCTGCAAAAAAAGTTTTGAATTATTTAGGCATGCTTGTATCATTTTTCAAAACCAAACTTCTTTACTTTGACCTCATTTCAATAAACATTAGCATCTGCACTGCAATTTCATTGCAGATAAACCAGCGCTCCCATGATCATAGAAAAGTATAATTAGATTAAAAAAATGTAAAATAAAATAAAATGGAGCTGTTAAAAAGAGAAGAGTGCAACAGAAATGAAGCCATAAAAGAACCTCACCTTGAAAGCAACATACTGATCAGACTTATTGCCCAGCTGAATTGAGCACGAGCTTTCTCTCTTCACCTCAACTACAGAGATAAAAAGAGAGTCCATCACATTGCAAATTACAACAGATTTTTATACTTACCAAACAACTTTGCCAGCATAACTGCGCAAAGTTAAAATTCGACACCTGAAAAAAATCCCAAAACATAAAAAATCAAAATGAAAATTAATTCAAAACGTAAGCATCAATAATTATTAAAGAAAAGGTGCCTGAGATAAAAAGAAAATGTAAAGCTGCAAGTGGAAATTAAATTGTGAGCAAATATATTGATGACCCATTTGTTTTAAATTCACATTTGTTGTTTTCGAATAATTTTGAGTTTCAACTTTCAACAAAACAGAAGATAATAATAAATTTCTCTTATTTAAAAAGCTGGGACACTCTTATTTATCTGTTTTCAACATAATTTTGTATTAATCACATGATATTTGAAAAAAAATTATTGTCATCAAATCAATAAAATAAACAAAAAAGAAAAAAAAACGAAAACTTAAGCGAGAAGAAAGAGAAAATAGTAACTAAATACTTACAAGTAATCTTGAGTTCACGAGGCAGAATTTCCAAAAGCTCTGTACTCATCATCATCCTGACTCTAAACTAAAACTAAAACAGTAACTAAGTGAAAAAAATATAATATTGTGAAGTGAAATTAAACACAATATTAATAAACAAGGAGTAATTAACTAAGTAGAAGTGATAATGATATACTTAAAATTCCAAGACAAGTAAAAAACTTACCAGTGATTTTAAGAGAAAATGCAGATCCAAAAAAGGATATAAGAATTAAGCCTTAGAAGAGAGAGAGTAGCGTCTGCATAACCTCACCCTCTCTAACATAAAAAAAAAAAAAGGTTGTTTATTTATCAAGTTTTACTTTCACTCTCGGTCATATTCTGAATAGTTTTAGGAAGTGAAATAAGTGTTTTGGTTATGACTTATGACTGCTTCTAATTTTTTTCTCTCACCTAATTACTACTCTTAATTTTCTTCAATTTTATTTGATCTTCATGTTTGTATATAAAAAATATAAGAGTGATACTTTTTTATAATAATATACTTATTTTTAAGCTCCTCGTGGATTGTATATTTGTTAAACTATCATGATTTTT
>Ga0307507_10007709_pt1 | contig 15391 bp, 15 predicted proteins | sample 7_EM_MG_FD_207223 | JGI IMG/M metagenome (GOLD analysis project Ga0307507, IMG submission 207223) | Populus trichocarpa ectomycorrhiza microbial communities from riparian zone in the Pacific Northwest, United States - 7_EM | ecosystem: Host-associated > Plants > Roots > Unclassified | place... | reverse complement strand
AGAAGAAATTCTGTGCTTGTGTGGCGATCATGCGAAATATTATTACCAGTTGAAGCAACTTCTCTTCCAGCCGCACTTTCTTACCCATGCTAGCGTATTCTGGATCTTCCCAATTTTTACGGTAGTGGAGGGCTGATGTGGGACATGGATTCTCTACCTGGGAAAAACTTTGGAATGTTCGGTCGGCCAGCTGCCCAGTGCTCACTATCCCCGTTATCGATAGGGTACGATAATGGTGAGATGATGGAAGGAAAAGTTGGCAGATGATTTTAGAATCCTGTACAGTACATTACCGGTATTTAAACTACGGTACTCGAGTACAGCATTCGTTGTTAAAAAGTATTTTAAGATCTAGTGGATACCAGCGGGTCTAGGCAGACGGGGAGAGGCTGTCGGGCCGGGTCCTTTAGACGGCTATGCACAGGTTGAGTGGCCCCACCTTCTCTTCCCTCCCGCCACCAGAGTCAGAAGCCAAAGGAAAGAATGAAAAAAGTGATTTCCTTTCACTTTGTAGGAGTCTGGGAGCCCACAGTGCTCGTACAGTACTGTACCGTAGGGGAGCGACAGACCAATTATCGACATGCTTACACAAAGGGAACAGCCGCCCGATCATGATTATTCGGCAATTCATCATTGCAAGCCATCCCAGAAATTTTCTTTTAAGTTTTAGATCATCGCACTGGGTGTAAGAGCCAAACTTCAGGTTTGAAAAGAAAAAACTAGAAAGGATAATCGGGAGCTGTCGTCCTCCCTGTTGATGATAGAAAGCATAGTGTCGTACGGCGCCGGATCATATTACCTCTCGCCTATAATGTTGTTGGTATTCGGAGCTTCCACCAGCAGAATTAGTCCCAGAGATACTTCACCCAGGACAAGGTTTAAGGGTTTTTGCGTGGGTTGAAGGAAGGGTTCTCGATACTCTCAATTCTCAATAATTGCTACTATAAAAAGAGGTATAATATGTACACGGTAGAAACAAAAATAACGTGCGGGTACTTATTGACAGGCTAGGGTAGCTAGCCTAAGTAGGGGAGACACGACCAGAAGGTAAATTATCATGGTCTCAAATTACTTTTATTACGCCATAAAACTCCATTTTTGGTGCCTCGATGGCCCCACAAACCAATCCCGGAGAGGCTGATCTCGAAAATTATGTCCTGTGGCTGGGCTCATCTGTGGTTTGGGAACAGGTTCCTATTCCTTGTGGCTGGAGCATTTCTGGCTTGTGCTTCGTTGGTCAAGCAACGCCTTGATTAGCTAATGGCTGTGTTTTCTGTACTATAGTGTCGAACTGGCGAGCCTGTGCTTCCATCTGCTATCATAACTTTAAGCACTCCAAAGGTTTCCTCCTGACCACACTAATCCCCTGACTAATCCTTCTATTTCAAACCATCTTTTTATATCTCTTGAATCGTTTCAAGACGTCTCTTACTATAGTTTCGCTCGTTTCCTGGTCGGTCTGAGGCCCTCTGCCCCCAAAACGTCAGCTCCCAGGACCGGTTGCAACCAACAGCATTCGTCGCCCCTCTTATTCCTCAGCCAACCTCCTCCGCTGTCCCCCATCTTTCGCATTTGTACTGTACTTCGCCCAGTTTTTTTTTTCCATCTCAACTTTGCTGCTTCCACAAACAAATCAAAATGGCATCTCCATTCTTGGGGGTGTATACCGCTGTGTACGCGTATACTCCCCGAGATGATCAGGAGTTGACCTTGGAAGAGGGTGATCTGCTATATATCCTCGAGAAGTCTTCTGACGACGATTGGTGGAAGGCCAAGAAGAAGAGTACGGGAGAGGAGGAAGAGCCCATAGGTCTCGTGCCTGTCACTTACATTGAGGAGGTAAGAACCTTCTACAACCGCATTCTGTCGTGGAGCTTCCATGCTTGGCTAGATGGGTTGCTGCTGGGCAACGTGTTGGAGTGGCCTGCTATGCGGAGAAAGTATATAGCTAAAATTGTCTTGATTGCTTCTTAGGCCAAACCTGTTGGTAAATCCAAAGCCCTCTATAGCTATACTAGACAAACCGACGAAGAGGTCTCCTTCACTGAGGATGCTACCCTTGATATTTATGACGATGTTTCAGATCCGGACTGGGCTCTTGTAGGATACAATGGCGAATTCGGGTTTGCACCGACCAATTACATTGAAAAAATTGGAGCTGGCGAGGGTAATTTACCAGCTTCTCCTACCGCCGCTTCACCGCCTTCACCCGTTCAGGCGCCAGTTACTACAAGCAAACATGTTTCCTTCTCATCACCACCAAGGGAAGACACACCGCCCCCACCGACTCCTCCGAGGCCACGGTCTGAGGAGTACTCACCGGCGCAATCACCAGCCGCGAACGTTGCCGCTCTCATTCACCCGAGAATTCCTCAACATTCGCCAAGGTCTTCTACTTCAGGAATGGCTTCACCCACCGGCTCAGCATCTCAATCCTACAGGGACCGAAACCAGGAGCGGAATTACGAGCGAAGTCATGACCGAGGTCACGATCGAGAGCGCGATCGAAGCCATGAACGAAGGCCAACACGAGAGAAGAAACATGTACACGGGTTGTCGGATTCTGAAGACGAAGATGGGCCACGAATTCCCTTCCGGCGGCCGGGCCAACCTCGTCATGGTGTCGAAGGTGGACATAGCCACGGGCGCGACTCGCCCCCAATTCCTCCTGGTTTCCAAACCTATCCAGTGCAAGAGGTTGACTCCAGGAAGAAACGTGCCGCGACCCTCGGCTTAGGTCCTACGCGGATCATTCTCCTCCCTGACAAAAGTACCCGTCCTAAGGAGGAATGGAGCGTCGAAAACCTCAAGGGCTACAATGTAGAGGGAAAGCATGTATTCCTTGAATTAGAAAAGCCGAGCCGTTCATTAGATCTCCATGCGGGATCCAAAGACTCAGCCGAACAGATCATATCCGCCCTGTCTGAGATTCGGGGCGCCGTGAAAGCTGCAGGAATAAGTGAAGTGTTCGCTGCTGCTGCTTCGGGCGGGGGTAAACGGAATGATATAGGAACTGTGCTCTGTGACTTTGCGGCGCAGGGAGAAGACGAAGTTTCGGTGACTGCTGGTGACGAGGTTTTGATCTTGGACCAGTCGAACGATGAATGGTGGTTGGTTCGGAGGCAGGTTAACGGAATGGAGGGAGTTGTCCCGGCTAGTTTTATCGAGAAGGGCCGGAGCAAGGTTGCCACCACAGGCATCATGGCTTCGCCAAGTGACCCGAAGGAGCGAATTAGGGCCCATGAACACGCCGGGGGTCGTGGGGCTAGTGGAATACCTCGGAGGACAAGCAGTTTGGCTGGAAATCATTCAAGGGATGATAGAAGGAGGAGGCCCGACAGCATTGCATCAGATCAAGCCGGTTCTGGGAAACAGAGTATGCCCCAGCCCAATCGTTCTCGTTACAGAGAGGCGGGCCCATGGGCAGCGATCTTGCTGACAGCTACCGTCACAGAACCAGATAGTTCGCAAGTCCGCCAATGGACTGATCGTACCGGGAACTTTAAGGTCGAGGCTCAATTTATTGGGTGCAAGGATGGGAAGATCAATCTCCACAAGCTGAACGGAGTGAAGATTGCAGTTCCGGTGTCCAAGATGTCTTTGGAAGATCTGGAGTATGTAGAGAGACGAACTGGTATCTCACTTGACGAAGACAAGCCTTTGATGGGACTTAGAAAGAAGTCACCACCACAACCCCAAGCCGGAATCAGCATTGCGCCATCCGGTGGAAGGGCTAGCTCTCCGGCCGCTAGGTCACCCCAACTCCAAGCCGGGACGAATACAAAGTCGTCAGACGGTTACGATTGGTTCGATTTCTTCCTCACTTGTGGTGTAGAGGTAAATAACTGTCAGCGGTACGCAAACGCGTTTCAACGAGATAATATGGATGAGTCGGTATTGGAAATCATTACCCCAGAGGTAATGAGAACGTTAGGTCTCAAGGAGGGTGACATCTTGCGAGTAACGAAGAAGCTTGATGAGAAGTTCGGGAGATCTAAGAAGAATGGCGTCCGCTGGGAGGATGAAGGAAGCAGCGGGAATCAAGATGGTCCTTTGTTTTCTGGGCCAGGCGGTGCATTGAAGAATAACACACGGAAGGGCCGTCCACCTCCAGCCATCCAAACACCGGACTCCGTGGATCCCAAAGCCTTCGAGCAACAAAGCGAAACAAAGGCGCCAGAGGCCCCCGCTACCATCTCAAAGCCCCCTCCCGCCGCCCAAGAAAGCCAGAAAGCCGGAGGATTCGAGGATAGTGCGTGGGACGTCAAGCCAACATCGAAACCCCAATCTCCTCCACCCCAGCAACCTCCTCGTGTTACCTCCCCCACTGCACCTGTCACAACCTCTGCCCCGGCCCAACAACAACACCCAGCAACGGCACCTCCGCAACAGCCACCTGCCACTGGCGCCTTGGGAGATTTAATGACATTATCTACTCCCCCTCTCCAGCCTACGATCCAGAGCCCTCCACCTCCCCAAATCCCTGTTCAGTCTGCACCTCCTACTATACAACAATTGCCTTTGGCGCAGGCCCCTCCACAGCAACAGCAGGCCTTTGTTCCTCAACAAACCGGAATAGGCTTCCAGAATACTAATATCCCGAGCCCCCCACCAATGCCCGGACAATTCGGAATGCAGCCAAACACAATGAACACATTCAACACAATGAATCAACCAATGAATCAGCTTCTTCAAGGCAGACAGAGGCCGCTTGCTCCCGCTATCACAGGTGCTACTGGGGGTAACCTTTCCATCCCGCCGCCTCCCGCAAGGCCGGTTTCTGCTCCACAGAACTTTACAGCACCAAACAATGCACCAAACCCACTTACCCCTTCCTTCACTGGCACCCAGCAACCCATGAATTACGGCCCGAGCCATGCCCAGCAGTTTCCATTCCAGTCATACGTTGGGGGAGTGCCAAGCTCTCTGTCAATGCAACCAACCGGTTCTACTTTCTCTACTCTGAGTACTGGCTTCTCAGTTCCAACCATGAGTATGAATGGACAACCCCTAAATGCTAGGATTCAGCAGCCTATGCCACAACATCCACCTGCGCCAGCGTTTCAAGCACCAATCATTTCGCAACCAACTGGTGCATTACTGATTCAGCAGTATGGCATTCCGCGGCAGCAGACCGGCTTCCAATCTTCAATAAATACTCAGCCAATTGGAAGAGGGCTTGGTGTCAATTCAGTTTTGCCGTCCGCACTAACTCCCCAATCATCTAACCTACAACCTGCGACTACCCTAATGCCACAAAAGACAGGTCCCCCACCGACTGTGAAGTTTGGAGTAGACGCGAAAAAGTTGACACCACAGCCAACTGGAAGGGCAAACCTGAGCAAAGCTAGTACGTACCTCTTATTGCCCAAGAATTTTGTCCCTCTTAATAACCCATTTGAACCCTACAGCTCCAGAGAATCCTTTCGGATTTTAATACCCTGCTCAGATTAAGGTAGTAAAACGGGGGGATTTCGTGGAGAGTGGGGATGGAGCGGCTCGGTTTCCTTGGGATATTGATTTGTTTTTTGTTTTTGTTTTAGTTTCCTTTTTCTTTTGCCCTTCTTAGTTCCCAGAATCATCAGCCCTTCTTACCATCATCGGCACAATGTGCGGGTTTGTTCGCGTGTCGTGCAGGGAATAGATAAGCAGAACCAAAATGGAGCAACGAGTCGTCACTATTGCGCCGAGCAGTCTTCCCCCCCTTTCCGTTTTCCTTCGCACGGTATATATATGCCACTCTTGTTCGTTGTGTCTCATCGTATCGTATAATTTTACATATATTTCATCCTTCTCTTTCTCTTTCTATTTTGGCATCGCGTCTTTATCTAGCTTGGACTCCCCCCTTTCTCTGTATTGTACTTTGGGCCTTGTGATCGAAAAGATTATTATTTTTTTGTTTCCTGGACAGTAATCGGGTCGCTACTGTATTGTTCCCTCTTTTTCTTCTTTTATGGCAAAAGCTTATTTTGTATACCCACGGCACATGTGGTAGAATGCGGTATGGATGGTAGAGCTGCTCATGTCTGGTGTTTTCTCTCTAACCTAGCCTTCTTATCACGTTGCTTTCTGCTTATAACGAAAATACAGACGATCATAAAATCCGAAGCCAACCCATAGTGTATCTTATGACCATAATATTATCAAAGTGTCCCATCTGATAATTTGATAAATCATTGATCATCTGATAAACATATCCACATCTTGTTTTATGACTGTTCAAACTGCTAGGCCCACACATGGGGCCTGACCTTTCTCCCTCAGAGTTTATTTAACTCCCTCGCTTCTCCCTCTTTCTTTCTTCCCTCTCCGATCATCATCCTTTCCTTTATTCTCTCTCTTTGCTTCTCTGCTCAAAGCTTTAAGACATACAATTTTCAATCTAACTTATATGATATTATAATAACCTCTTACTTTCCTACTAGTACTCTTCTTTCCATACCTTTATGAGAATTACTTTCACCTATGTAATTGATTTTCACTCTGAGAATTTCAATTATTTTTTAAGATAATATATTTCTTACATTTCCTCAACTAATAATATTACCAGAGATTTATTAAGTTGCAACTTGGAGTTATAGATACTGCATACATAACAAAATTTATTAAATATTTGATGACAATGATAGTGACAATGTGAGAGTGTGCAATTCTCTTCCAAGTGACCTACTTAAAGTTTAGCAATGCTAGAATCTAGAAAGCAATTGCTAGATTATGATCTTGAAGAATCCTATAACTTATTTGCTGAGAGAGAAAATAGGTGAACTAAGATGAATTTTATGCTTAATCAAGGGTGAAATAAACTGTGTTTAACTAATATATTCTCGAAAAGATCAAGTGCTGATTCTCAAAAATGTCCAAGGAAAGTTCAAAACCTATAAACTACTGGAAGGGGGTTTAGAGGATTGCCTATAAAGATTCCTTTTAATATTGTTAAATATGGGTATAGTATTCATGAAAAGAATATTCTTGTTAAAACAAAGAATTAGAGGAAAGGAATTTAGCAACTTTGATATAATATATGTATTACTATACCTTTTTCAGAACCAGATGATATTTTCTAGGAAATTGCCAGGAAATATACTATTACAATCTTCTGCTCACTGGGTGATACTTGCAGCAGGTAACCGATAGTTCGCAAACGATCACTTCTATTAACCTGATAGCGGTTGTGATAGCTAAGTACTCTGACTCCTATCTAGCAACGTTGATCGTTAGGCTCATATGAGACAGTCATGTCTTGATTCCTGAAAGCGTGATAGATAAAGAATCTTTGTATTGAATGTATAGTGTATGAAAGAACTTAGATGGTTGCGTGAAGACCCCAAATCCTATGCCTTTTTTATTTTTTTTATTTTTTATATATATCATACATTCATTGTTTCTAGGTACAAGAAGCTTCGTGCAGCGCTAGCTATGGAAAAAACAAAACCTATAAATCAAAACTAACAGCAAAAGAAACCTAAATCCCTATCTACCACGATGAGTGAAAGTACGTTTATGGCTGAAACCACTCGCCAACTCTTCCTAACGGAAATAAAATATAAGGAAATTTTAACACGAAACCAATCTTTCACGTTTTTTGCAAGGGGTATACATATAAGGAAACATAAACAACCAAAAAACCATGGGAAAACGAGATTCCTGCAGAAAATTAGTACGTCGTCAGGTCAGGGGTGATGGTAAGGGGGTGGGGGAGTGGTTGAGGCCCATGTTCGGTGAAAAACCGGTTTTTGTGTCTGTGATGTATTGGCCTAGGGCTCGTATAAGGTGGGGTTCTGTCCATAGTGTATCGCCCGGGCCCATCCGAGGGAGAAGACCGCCTTCAGCAGGACGTCCCGGACCCTTGAGCGGGCAGGGCAGGTGAGGATGGCGTGCTAGAGGGATTCTGGCTCAGTTCCACAGCGAGGGCAAGTTGGGTCTGGGTTCTAGTCAAACCAGGAGGGGTGGGCGGCCAGGTAGCTCTTAGCCGCACGCATCTGGTGGATCCTTCCTGCCACAAACTTCCCCAGGCCCATGAACGGGTGTGGGGAGAGGGAGGGGGGGTACTCGTAGTATGGTAGTGTGGGCGCATCGGTGGTCCAGTCTTGGAGGAGCATACTCCTAGCGCGGGCTCGGAGGGCTTGGTAGGTCCTTTTCATGAGTTCGGGGAGTGAGATGTTGGTTTCAGGTGGGGGAGGAGTGTGTAAAACCAAGGGAAAGCGCGTGAGGCCATCTTGTAGGGGAAGGATGAGGTGTGCCAGTGCGTCGACTGGGAGGTGTTGACTGGAAGGTGTTTCCTCAGCAGCGGGGAGGGGACATTTGTCCGCCAGTCAAGGGGGAGGTAGACAGAGATGAGGCCCCTCGGGAGGTGCCTGGATGAGTCCTGGGCCCTAAAGGCGGAGAGGGAGGGGAAGGATGGCGGGAGTCTGGCCGCGGCCGGGTTGGCGTGTGGAGAGGCGCAGGCGACCCTGAGGGCGGCTAGGCGCCTCCTCATCAGCAAAAATAATACTCTGCGCCAGGGGCGCCCCATGCCTCTGGCGCACCTAGCGCACATAAAGTCAATCGCGAATCAGGACGCATCGTCGATCTAACGTTGCGTCCTGATTTTGCGTCACCTGACGTGCCGCGCCCTGACACTATCCTAACAGGGACCCTACGTTCTCTGGGCTCTGACTGCGCCTGGTCTTCTGCTCTTGCGTCCTGAACACCTCTGATTCTCGGTTGCTGCACCAGGGTGACGCCTGATGATCCGCCGCTCCAGCCTGATCACCACTGATCCTGGCATCTTCTGTCCTGACGTCCGATCTTTATCTTCCGTGCCTGGGCTTCGCTCGTTCCGACGCCTCACATCAGGATCCCATGATCCTGAGCTCTCTAGTCCTGGTATCTCCTTCTTTTGGCTTCTACCTCCAGACACTCTCTGCCGGCGCACCATTATCCTGATTTCACCCTCTCTACGTGCGGTGTGTCCTGATCATAGCTTGACTTTTTCTATTCTATCTGTACGCTTCTACATAAGATCTAGATGCCCTCATGATGCTTCCCAGACGCGTGGGGAACTATCTCAACTCTGCCTGACACAATCCCGATCTTGCGCACGCTCTATCCTGTTCTTTCCGACGTCACCCCGTGACGTTTACTATAAGATCGCCCAGACGCCCCGGTGGCGTGTCCCTTTCATTGATTCTACTACTCATACTCCGAACGCCCAGATTACCCTTTATGTTCTCATATCAATACATCGCCATCAAACAAATAGTATTAATTAATTAAGCTACTCGACACATACGCGACATATTCAACACATCATTTCTTAATTACCCTCACCAAGGCTCTCATTGCGGCCCTGTTCCACATCCCCCCGCTCACTATCACTTGTCTCCTGTTGTGCTGGCTGTATTCCGTCAAGGCTCAGCGAGAGGCGTCGCGATGGAGTAGGACTCACAGTCCTGTCCAACGATAGTTCCCTGGTCTCCTCCCGTGAACCATCTTCGCTCGGCGGAGAAGAATCGAGAAATCCGAGAACCCAGGCAGGTGACGTCTGGAGGAAATCCAAAGACAAATCAGTGTCCTGCGAATCGTTTTGACTATCCTGCTGCCCCACTGGGGTTAAAATGCGCCGGCTGCTCGGAGTTTGAATTCGGTGGGCTGGCCGTTGCGTAGCCTGACTAGATGGTTGACTCTGCAGCTCGGCGGCTACCACAACCCAAGCGCGGGGAGTTTGGCTTTGGTGGGCTGGCCGTCGCGTACTCTGGCTGGATGCCTGACTCTGCACCTCAGCGGCTACCGCTGCCCAATCATCGGTATACCCTTCATGGCGGTCTTGTCACACGCCGTGCTCCGTCTCCATCTTTGCCCGGATGGTCCCGCCAATCTTGTCCAGAATCATCGCCTGTACCCACTCTGGTCAATCGGCCCATGTCTGAGTTTGCCGGGCAAAAAGGTCTTTAGTGGTTCAGATCATCTTAGCGTCCTGGAGAATACGAGCTGGGTTCGGGTTCTGGCTGACCTCCTACCGCGTCAGGCTTGAACTCGCCTGATTCCTTATATACTCCTGTTTGCCATGCTCGTAGGGTATGACCGAGGATTCCACACGTTAAGCAAATCATCGTGCCGTTGATACGCCCAAGGAAATCAGGTTCGACAATGCCACACATTTTCCTGCCTATGAAGCACTTACCCCATATGGCCTCGGGAATCTGGGGCGCCCCAAACCGGAATGTCAATTTCTAAGCTGAGTGTAATACCTGTTTGTTATTAGCAGAAAGTTGTCCAACTAAGGCGCACCAACCTCATATCCGTTTGGGGAGCACATAAATCTATCCTTTTCCAGCAGGTAGTCCACCCTGCGCGCAATCGCCGTGGGATCTTCCCGGAGATCGTATAATTTTCCGATCTCATCTTTAACGTGGGAGACAAACTGGGATCTTACACCAGAGTGTCTATTGCGTAACTTTCAGAATTAGTCCTATACCCAGCTTCAGGAGGGCATCATCCCTGTGTATCTGTGTCCACTTAATATCTTTATGTTTTCCTCCGACGCTTCCATATTTCCTGCATCAGCTATATAATCAAGCGCTTTAAGCCAAGCACCGTCTACCTCAGACGTCAAAGTAATTGGACCTGAGGGTGGGTCAACAAACAGGATGTACCAGAGAATGAGAGTTTGGCCCGTGTTACTACAGCCGCCTCTACTCCTCTCGGTGTATTTCGCCGTGACTGGGTACCCGGCCAGATGTCCTCAAAGTGTGGGGTACTCGATTCGCCGGCTGGACTCGAACTTCTAACTCCAGACGTAGTGGCACCCTGAGTGGCCAGTGGGGATGAATATCGGGCTACACTGGATGACGGGAGCACTGGCGGAGTATACGCTCTACCAGGCGTTATACGTCCTCGAGCTGCTGGCGTCCGCCTAACGAGTGCTGCCTCCTGTGATCCGGAGATGGTCGAAACTCGCACAGTCAATACCCGATTGTTTGTTTGTTTGTCCGCTGTTCGTGACTGGTGACGCAGTCCTGCTCCAGTAGCATCTGGAATATCATCGTCTTCCGCGTCTGGCTCAGTGTCCGATTAAGTCTGATCCGATCCGCGAGAGTCTTCGTACTCATCACTGCTATCATCGCCTAGACGAACTGTTTCCGTTGGTACTTGTGTGTCAGGTTCTGTCTCAATATCAGTATACGTCGTGCTCTGTATCGTCCTTCTCAGGGGGCACTTTGGTGGTCTTTCGAGTGCTCCGGTTGCGTTTGGTGGTGTAGGGCGCACAAGCGATGGCTGCTCGTTCGGCAGTATGCTCGGCGAGCTGCCGGATTGGTTTTGTTGCGTTCCCCACCTCGATCTCAGTGATGGTATGCCATCGGGTATGACTTGGCAACTACCTCTGTTCAGATTTCCTACTCGGGGGGTTGGCTGGCGGCGTGAATTGGCTTGCGGTTGTCTAGACATGGGGGAATGCTGAAAGGTTGATCAACGTTAGGCAAAATAGGAATTAGGACGTAGCACAATCGAAGCTATCTTTCGTGTCGCAAAGATGAGGAATCTGTGGTTATGTTCAATGGACGCGTCAGGTCTTATATGCTAGGACGTAGGGGGGGGGGTTGGGAGAATCACACACTATCACTCCGTATTGAATGAAAATATTCGCCTATATAAAGGGGTTTTCTGCTTGTTCAACATTATGATCATTATCTCGACGTCCTCAGGTATCATGGTCGTCCCAACTCTAGTTGAAAAGGTTCGCTGAGATGGACGTCGCTAATGTAGGAGGCTAAGCATAATCTACCCACAACAAGTATCGGTTAGCGACACTAATTCTAGCAAGACACTCGCCACGCGTAAAGAAGATTAGGATTATCGAACCTCATCTCCGAACGTTGAATCAACACCACTAAACGTTTGGAATTCTGTATTCACGCCAGGCTCTCGACGTCCTCAGGTATCATGGTCGTCCCGACTCTGGTTGAAAAGGGTTGACGAAATCGGCGTCGCCAATGTAGGAGGCTAAGCAAAATCTAGCCACAACGAGTATCGGTTAGCGACACTAATTCTAGCAAGACACTCACAACACCTAAAGCAGATTAGGATTATCAAACGTCATGGCCTAACGTCGAATCAACACCACTAAGCGTCTAGAATTCTGTATTCACGCCATGCGCTCATGTGTTTGACTAGTTCAGTCCACCAATGCCAGCCCAGTTATGGACAGAATGCGTGGCGTGCTTGATCCAGGAAAAAAAAGTTCATATCTTAACGCAATGAGGTGTAAGGACTAGCAATACAGGATACGAGAAGCTGAAGCAAGGGTGCCCAATGATATGTTTACTATCACATACCAGCTAACGAACCACAAACTGAGAATTCTGACTAAAGTGAAATCAGAGCTAGGGAAAAAATGAAAATGAAAAAAAAATAACTGAGAAACTAGGAAATCCCAAATTATGTTCGTCCAGCCCCGCGTCTTTTTGAACGGCGCGGTTGGGGCAATGGCGATTTGGTGTTGTTTGGGGCACTACTCAAACTGGACGTTGAAGAAGCCCTGGGCGCCGGGGGTGTCATGGGGGCTGCTGGTTCTGTCAGGGCTGGGAGCATGGTGGGCGACTGTGCAGTTGTGCGAGCTGCTTGTTCTGTCGCTCTCACTGAAGTTGTGTGAACCTGCGCATCAATCGGAGCAACGGCAGGGGAGGCTGGACGTTCGTCGCGAATTACAGACAGGCTGGTAGGAGGGCTGTCCTGGGCACCATTATGGTCTGAACGCAGTGCGGGTGCTGGTTCAATTGTGCGAGCTGCTACTTCGGTGGCTCTCACTAGAGTTGTGTGAACCTGCGCATCAAGCGGAGCAACGGCGGGGGAGACTGGACGTTCGTCGCGGAATTCCGGTAGGCTAGAAGGAGGGGTGTCCTGGGCACCATCGAGTCCTGAACGCAGCACAGCTGCCAGCCCGGTATCTGTAATGTAGTCTGCCATCCAGGGCATCTGCAGTAGAACCTTCCGGACATCTTGGAGGTTTGTTTGTGTAGATGGCACAGAAGGCCCAATGGCCGACTCCCGCGAGAGCGGAGGGCACAGATTATCTCTCGGCCCGTCCTCTATTTCTCGTGGGGTAGCCCTCCCTCGTGTCGAGAGGCCCGGGGCTCCCAATTCCTTGTCCTACGTTGTCAATTAGCCGTCGTGTTTTGATCTTCATGTTAACGTTAGGTGTTGGTACTTACGTCGTCCAAAACAATCGCCCCACCGTCAGGAGGCGCCTGCGGTTCCCCCTCGCTCTCGGCCTCTAGCCATTCCTCCTCCTCCTGATCCTCATCCTCATCCTCATCGGCTTACATGATCCCCACGGGATCTTCTCAACCGTTGTGATTGAGAAACGGGTATCTCCCTTTGGCAGGCTCGGGCGTCTGGGTTCTATCCTCTCTATTCTTGCGACGTGACTCAACAACCAAGCGATCGAGGGGATCTTGGCCGTGGTTTGCAAGGAGCCACGCTAGAATGTCATTATTGCTGTGGAGAAAGATGAGCTGTCGCCGGGGGAGAGGTTTTTCGGGCTCATGACGTAGCCTGACAGCACCCTCACCAGTCGCCCCGATCAGATATCGTGGGCATCCGATTTCCTCCTCCAGACGCTGCCCTCTAACCACCCCGACCAGATTTTTCATGCTCGGTGTTGTCAACACACCCCATGCGATTCCCCGGTCCGAGTCGCTAGCACACCAGGGATGGTTGAGGAAAGGAGGTCCCGCTTCTGAGGCTCGTGTTTGCCGAACGATATGGATTCTTACTGCCCGTCGGCAATAAGTTGACGATTGAGACTCTGTCAAAATAAGTTAGTGCGAGGCTGACGGGAGATAGATGGGAATAATCACTTACTCAGGGATTCTGCGACGTGTGTACCACCGGCGTGCTCCGCGATTCGACGCAGGTTAGAGGTGTGGAGTTTCCTAGCCAAATGTTTAACTAGCATCCTCAGGTGACGGGTGAGTTCCACGACGTCATCTGGGTGGTGGTTTTTTTTAATGTGGGTAACGCGATCTTCCACGGGCGGAAGGGCGCGAGCGAAGACAGTGATTGCTTCCACTTGGGCGTCTGTCAAGTGACCGGGGTCAAGGTTGCGGGCTGTCATATAGGCCTTGAGCTGCTCACGCCAATCGAAGTAGGGACCAGATGTGACGCCGGGATCGAAGAACCCGCACAATGATTTAGCGTACGCAATGTCGCCATACGCCTTCCTAATTTGTGCTCAATTATTAGCGTGACAGATTCTGATACCTGGGTGGGGGTTTTCTTTGACCTATCCAGTGCCCGAGTCTTCGACGGTTGGCTCGAAGTGCGCACGCTCTGCCACGTGACTGTTCACAAGAAGGTTCGTTGTGAGCCCTATATCCTGCAATGCGAATCTGGTGCTTTCTGTGATTACTTATGCTCTCTCCTCAGCAGGGCGACGGGCGACCATACCTGGCAGAGTCTTTCTTCGTTTTCCACTCTCAGCGTCAATCCTCTGGGGCTGCGCAGCGGGGCGTCTAAGGAGAATGGCAACATTAAAATTGCTCACGAATATATAGACGTAGTTTACTTACTTTCCCTTCTCTAACTGCTGTTTCCGTGAGCTCGGAGGTGCCATGGGGACCTGTGCGATGTTTGGATTGAATAGAACTCAATGAAAAGAATGAGAAAAATTAGTGATACGTCAACTAAGAGACGAGGATCTTGGAGGGAGGTTGATGTAGGTAGGTCGGAATCTGGCGCCAGACGTGGGGAGAAGAGAGAAGAGGAACGTATGGAGAGTGGGAACGCCAAAGTGGAAGGAGGGGTAGGAGGGGTCCTTATATACACCTCGTCGATGCCCAGTGTACATTTCCTCACGGTTAGCCCTGGGGGGGTGTACCGTACGAGCAATGAACGCGAAGTAGGGTGTGCTAGTACAACCACCTTGCACACTGAAGTGGATACCGGTATCGTGGGTCAGATGAACTAGCCACATTGCGGATCCACGAATTGTAATGGATAAAGATATAGCACATAGACAATCCAATAATCGTGAACGCTTCTGAGTCTCAGAGATTTCCACCGCAGTTGATGAAATAAGGTTTTAAGCCTCAGAAGGATAGAGATGCCAAGGCACCATCGACATCAATTGAATTTTTCATCCATCAAGCGCAAGACCACACATGAGCGAAGCCAGACGAACATGAACTGATCAGATGGAGATCGTCAGGCAGGCAGGCAGGCAGGCAGGCAGGCAGGCAGGCAGGCAGGCAGGCTATAAGAAATATATTCAAAACCCCTAAGAACTCTGATGCTAAACAATATCACTAATACACTATAAGTCCAGCTAGACACAGTGAACGATAGACACAGCGTCAAATCAAACTCTCAGAGGCTTGAACGGTATATCTTGGCCTTACACTCGTGACCATCC
>Ga0307507_10007708_pt1 | contig 15392 bp, 15 predicted proteins | sample 7_EM_MG_FD_207223 | JGI IMG/M metagenome (GOLD analysis project Ga0307507, IMG submission 207223) | Populus trichocarpa ectomycorrhiza microbial communities from riparian zone in the Pacific Northwest, United States - 7_EM | ecosystem: Host-associated > Plants > Roots > Unclassified | place... | reverse complement strand
TAGCTGGCGTCGGGACTAATAACCTCCAGAAAACTGAATCTGAATCCGGCTCGCAGTTGTAGAGTAATCTGCCATCGAGTAAGGTTCCGCCAGCATGCTACCTAAGACCCCCTCCAGAGAAGTTAGCGAAATCCTGGGTTTTGATGCCACAGGGACGTCCTTTATACCGTTGCGTAGCTGGCGTCGGGACCAATAACCTCTAGCAAACACAATCTGAATCCGTCTCGCGGTTGTGGAGTAATCTGCCATCAAGTAAAGTTCCGCCAGCATGCTATTTACGACCCCCTCCAGAGATGTCAGCGAAATCCTGTGTTTTCATGCCACATGGACGTCCCTTATACCGTTGCGTAGCTGGCGTCGAGCCCAACAACCTCCGGCAAACCAAATTGGAATCCGTTATGCGGTTGTGGAGTAATCTGCTATCAAGTAAAATTCCGCCCGCATGCTACCTAAGACCCCCTCCAGAGATGTCAGCGAAATCCTGAGCTTTGATGCCACAGAGACGTCCCTCATACCGTTGCGTAGCTGGCGTCGAGCCCAACAACCTCCAGCAAACCGAATCTGAATCCGTCCAGCGGGTGTGGAGTAATCTGCTATCGAGTATTTGAGATCGCCAGCCCTCTAACTCCATCAGTATTGACGGCGTAGGGATGAGCCTTATACCGGCGTGTAGCTGGCGTCGAGCTGAGTAACCTCCAGAAAACAGCTCCCGAATCGGGGAAGTGGTTGTGGAGTTGACCTCTGGGGAGGCTTGGAAACCGGGTGTCAAAAGGGGAAAGTGTGGAGTCACGTCACGTCAAAGCCTAAGTGCCGAGAAACCACAACAAACTCTGCTAAGTTGTAGAGACTGTCATAGCTATCACTCGCTTTCACACTGGACTGAGCTGGCATTTTCGCTCTTTGAAAGATCAAGTTCCGAAAATCGAACTGCAGAGTCTAAGTGTCTTTAGCCTGAGCGCAAAATTAAAATGAAGCCTACGGTGGCTTCCTCACTAAGCCAATCATTTGTGCCAAGGGTACCCCCTTTCCAGTCCAGAGGGATGGCTGGAAAGCCACAGCGGCTAATACTCCAGTGGTGCTCTGGAGGTTGGATGAATGAGTAGTGAATCAGAAGATAAGCAGGTGTTGTGAGCTGCATCCGGAAGCATGGGATGTGAGGTTATGTAACCACTAGGGTCCAGAGGTAAGTCTGTATGGCAACCGTGCCTCCTGACGTACCTGGCGTAAGCGAGAGTGGCAACACTGTATCGGGCACACCTAACGTCAAGGATGCCAGGTCAGCCCACCTGGTATCCTGACGCAACGGCAGTGCACCTGACGCACAGTAATTTTTTGCTGATGAAATACTTAGCTCCTCCCAGTCTACCCAGTGACTCGCTAATGAGCAGTAGTGGGTGTTGATCTTTCTTGGTAACTTCGTTGAGCGCTCGACAATCGATGCAGAGCCCGAGCTTGGCATCTTGTTTCTTGACAAACATGATTGGTGAAGCTCTTGCTGACTTCACCTTCCGGATCCATCCTCGATCTTCATTTTGTTTGATGTGTTGGTGGAGTGCTTCCAATTGGTCATAGCTTAGGGTGTATATCTTTTTCATGGGTACCGTCTTTCCTTCTTCCAGATCGATTCCTAGATCGATGCCTGGCCGGTGGGGCGGTCCTGTCATCTTCTCTCCCTTTTCGAAGACATCTAACAGGTGGTGATATTCTTGAGGGACCGTGTTCCCAAGTCATTGTCTTCGTGTTTTTTTTTACTTTTTATCGACACTTCCGTGCTAATGTTGATAGCTTCCAACTGAATTTCGTCCTCAATTTCATCCCATCTTAGGATGCCGCTCGTTTCCGCTCTGCGGCCGAACTGTCCGAACGCCCTTGCCGATATCTCGTTGATTTCCCTCTGTGTTTTGGCACTCTGGCCCTTAACCTCTTGGTCCATGGTGGTGTTGGAGCGTCTGAACCCTTGATCCCCTCTCTTGGTATCGTCCAACTGAGTTACTTCCTGTAGTTCCCTGTTGTCGATCTTTTCGATGATTAGTTGTGCGATCCGGTCTCCCTTTTTTTCACCCGATATGGTTGGTCTGCTGAGGTGGCTAGGACCACCTTTACTTCACCTCTGTAGTCGGAGTCTATCACACCTGCGTTTGTCATGAGTCGATGTTTGACGGCTAGACTGCTTCGTGGTGCAATTCGTCCAGAGGTGTTGTGTGGTAGTCCAATAGCTATTCGCATTCTAACAATTGTTTGCCGTCTGGCAGGAAGGTCGGTTCCTTCGTTAGCGTACCCGCCGTGTCCTGCCGCCCTTGCTGATCCCCTTGTAGACACCCTGGCTTCGGCTGATAGCTTCTTAATTATGACACTCTGATCATTGGATATCGGGCCCTTAGCCCGGACCTTGGAGAATCTGGTGATGAGATTCTCTTCCATAGCTTTTTCTTCTGGTAGCGCATATGCAACGGGCGAACATTTGAGACACCAAGTCGTACATGATTCGCTGGTGAATGTGATCCATTTGTCGTTCCAATCGATTGTTGGATTGTGTTCTCTGAGCCATGGCATCCCGAGGATGACCTCATGGTTTTGGAGGTTTGCCACTTGGAAGGTTGCCAAGTCCCAATGGCTCCTAATGTCCATAGGTACTCTCGTCATGTGGGTAACTGGTCCCATAGCGCTTGGTTTTCGGTCGGCGAGGTAGATCTCCCGGTGGTTTTTTGCTTTGATCATCTTGATCCCTTGTTTGTTGTAGACTTCCCTGTCGATGAAGTCTTCTGTTGCTCCTGAGTCAATCATGGCGTTGATAGTGACTGACTCCTTTCCGCCGTATAGTTGTATCTTGACCATAATATGGACATTGTCCTGTTCAAGGGTTTCTGTATAGTTGAGTGCTGCGTAGTAGTTTTCCATGGTGATGGGTTTCCGTTCAGGTCTCTCCCGCAGACCATCTTTTACTGGGGACATTCTTTGTTTCCCGACTCTTCGGGCTCCTGCTCGACATCAATTTCCCTGATTTTGGGTTTAGACTCCCAGGGGGCAGGTCTCTTGGCTGGCTGCCAGCTCCTGCCTTGCGCGTTGAATGGTTTGGGTTCATCCTTCCTGGTGCAGTTGCTGGCTAATTGTCCCCGTTGGGCGCATTTGAAGCATAGTTGTTCTCGCATTCTCCTTTGGAATTCTTCTCTTAAGAGGTTAATTCTTGGTGGTTTTCTGGTAGCGTTCAATTGCATGGGGTCGCTGTAGTTCTGATAGACATTATTTGCTGGTCGATATGTCCCATCTGGGTTTCCTGGTGTGAGGGTTTCCCGTGGGATGTTCTTTATTGATGATGCTCCTTGGATATGTCTGACCGTTGCCAGCTAGGTTTCCTTGGGGATTGTCCATTGGGCTAGGGCTTCGAGGCCCTCGTATTCTTCGCTGCTTGCTCCCCATGCGTTTTTGGAGTTCTGTGGTCATTCCTTCTAGGAGTGGTTCCCCTCCTGTCGAATTGTCCAATTCGGCTTCGCTAGCCACCAGGCGGAACTCGTTCCAGTATTCCCTGATTGATCGTTTGTCTTGTTTCATGTTTTTTAATTGATTCTTGCTTCCCCTTTGGCGTCAATTAAGCCAATTTGTCTTTCCAATTCTGCTTTGAATCCTACCCAGTTGTCACAAGTTGGGGTGATTCGTTCTTCTGTGTATGGTGTGATCCATGTTCCTGTGTCGTCCCTTAGAAGGCTTGTCGCATATGAGATCTTATCCTCGTCGTGGTCGTTCTGCCATCCGACTGTCCTATAGTATACTATCAGCTGGGCTAACCAGCCTCGGTCTTTGTGTCGTTCTCCTCGGTAAACCTCTGGTTCCTTGGCCTTTGGTTTTCTGGTTCCTCCACTAAGGGATGTAATGATTTGTCTCATCTGGTCTGGACTTAGGATTGGTGTCGTTTGTGAGGACGTAGCCCCTCCTTGTTCCATTGTGGCCGCCATCGTGTTTCGTTGTGTTCTTCCTTGTTCCTCGGTTACTTCTGATCCACTTGGTGATGCTGGTTCTGGTATTGTAGGGCTTGGTGTCCTCTCTTCAGTTAAGTCCCTTTCTAATCCCTCTTCTAGTGATGAAAAGTCTAGATTCTCTGGTAGGGTGTCGATGTTGTTTTCGTTATTGGTCTCCGTTTTGTACCTTTGTTAGGTGCTGCTGGGTTGAAGCAAACAAATGTTACAAGCCTCTCCTTTCCGGGTGATACTTGCAGCCGGTAACCAATAGTCTCCTAACGATCACTCCTTCTCACCCCTACGGCTGTTGCGATGGCTAAGTCCGTTGACTCCTATCCAGCAACATTGATTGCTAGGCTCATATAAGACCGTGGTGTCTTGATTCCCGAAAGCATGACACATAAAGATCTTGTATTGAAAATATAGTTTATGAATGAACTTAGATGGTTGCGTGAAGAACCCAAATCCCATGCCTTTTTTTTTTATTCTTTTTTTATTTCACGTGCTTTGTATTAAACAACTACTGCGAACAAAGACTACGTGCGGCGCTAGCTATGGTAATGAAAAAACCCCATCCCCACTTATCAACCCGGCGCCAGAGAAAAAGCCATCAACCCAAGTCTCTCGGGTATGAGACCAACCCCCCACCAGCCGCACCAAATAGGAAATCAAACTCCGACTGAAAGGGGGGAACAAGGAAATTAAATAAATATACGGGGGGGAATCAACAGGAAAACTCTTGCCGTAGACACCATCAACAAAATAACTAATTGTTATAACTACTGTGAAACCCAAAGTAACTAACAATACAAGAAGAACAATGGGGGCGCGGGGGCCACTAAAAACCTTTGCGCCGTTGCAAGCATTACTCATGAACCCAGGGCGTTGACATCTGCCACCAAGGCAGTACACTACGACGACGGAGCATAACCAACGGGCGCGACCGTGGCGAAATAACTAGGTGAGGCGAAGGGGCAGTAGGGTGCCAGCCAAGTGAGTGGATTGTAGCTGTAACTGAGCAACAGGACGAGACCTGAATGGGGAGAGGAGGGGGAGACCCAATAACCGTGAAAACTATCGGTAACCCTGGGCGTGTCTGACGAGGCAGCCTCTAGCGGAGGTGAAGAGAAGGGAGAAATCGACTGTAGCATGTTGAAAAGTTATCTCCTACTGCGAACTGTAGTGCCAGCCGTCTGTAACATGGGTAAGAGGGTGTTGCCGAAGGTGCGAGCACTAAGGCCAGCAGCAAAGCGCGAGCGGAGAGCGGGGGGAGTAGAGCCAAACGACCACTAGAAACAAGGACACCAGGGCCCAAGGACATGATAAGGGAAATAAGGCGGGAGGGGGGGGGTGCAGCTCACGGAGAGTGCGGGTGCAGCTCACTGAGAGTGCGGGGATGGTGGGTGTTGACGATGAATTCTCATGGTATTGAGATTTCAATCGCCGGGTGTGTAGGGGAGATGGTTCGTGACCCAAATCCGATGCCCCGCAGGTGCCCTTCAATAGGGGTTCTTCCCTCAACCCTAACCCTGCGTGACTCATACTCTCGCGTCACGTGACTCATGACTCATAGTGAGTCATAGTGTGAAATCCATCATCTGACTCGTCCGAGTCAGCTGCGCCATATCTCGCAACCAATCAAAACCCATAAATCAAGTCATGTGATCCTAACGGGGTCACATGCGTGAAACCCATGACTCATAATTATGAGTCATGTGCGAAATACATAAACCACATTACCACAATTGTGAGTCATGTCAAATATCAACCAATCATAATAAACCAATGACACGCTATTGCGTCGTCATGTAAAATCCTATGAGTCAACTGGTCCCATAGCTTGAAAGGTAACAAAGCGATGACTAATAACTATTAGTCATCTGAGAGTCTGCCTTGCTTAGTCACCGTTTGTGACATGATCATATATGTATATTATGAGAGTGTAATAAGGGAAATAAATGATATATGCCAATAGAGTCCGGAAGTGACAAAAGGTTCAAGTGTGTAGGCCAGTAGGAGGGCATCAGGCGGGCAATTGTTGACACGAAAGGCATGGGAAGGTGTCAGGCGGCTGTGGATAAGCTGGGCAGCCAGCAATTGTAGGTTCAGAAAGCACAGAAATCTGTTGGGCGGACGGTGAGAGGCCGGAGCAGACAGTAGAGCATCCAACGGACAAGATAGATTGGGAAGGGAGGAGAGCGAAAGGTTGAGAGGGGAGAACGTCCGCCGGATCTGGGAGAATACGCAAACGGTTTGGGGGGTGCGGGAAGAAGAACAGACCTTGTGCGGGGGTTCAGACGAAAAGGACTAGCAGAGGGACTGGGAACCTCTCCCAGCTTCTCCTTTTTCGTCCGAACCCCCCCACAAGCTCGGTGCTTCTCCCCGCACGCCGCGAACCCTTTGCCTATTCTCCCGGATCCGGCGGACGAAATCAGGGCAGAATGGGGTATCATGGGAAGAAGGGTGGCGGACAGGGGTGTGTGGGAGAGGGTTGGGAGTAGATAAGTCCCGGCCACAAGGTGCCTGTGAAGAGGAGCCTGCGGACAGGGGCATTCAGGGCTAGGGGAGGAAGAGGTTATGTACTGGGGGCAGGGTTGCTAGGGAGAACTGCGCCAGGCTGCGTCCTGTGCCTCCGGACACAAAGGGGCTGCATCCAGATGAAGCGAGCCCGGGCATTCGCATCAGGAACTGGAGTTTATGTTATAAGTGCCTGAAGCGTCTGGAGCACAGCGCGAATAGGACGCACCAGGACGCAACGTAATATTTTTCCTGATGGATGGGGGAAATAGAAGAAGGGAGAGGAGAGTGAGAGAGTGATAAGGAAGAATAGGAATTGCATTTGAGGGCAAACAGTCTAAATGCTATAAAAAGCCCTATAGTGTTGTTATTTAGTGTAAAAGTAGTTAGCTGAATAATATACCGAAAGTTATGATAAAAAAAATATAAAAATAAAAATAAAAAATAAAAAAAGTATCCGGATGAACTGACGCCAAGATGCCCCAGGTTAGACCTACGAGTAAACTCTTCAGTCTTAGTGCCATTCATCGGAATACTTTATGGATCGCTGAGTATTGGTAACTGCTCGTAAAGTTGCTGTATCAAAAAATGATCCAAATTACTAAATTTGGTCACATATCCAAAAAGGGAAGCAACGAGAACAACCAGTCACTCAGGGGCGAATAAGGTTGAGATCGGTTGCTTAGCGTATCGGTATGACTAGGGGGAGCAATTCCCAGGGACAAGAAACCGGGGGAGGCCCGTCTAAGATCTGCCCGCCTGTCAATAAATTGATCTCGCTTATGTGAGCAAGAAGAACAGTCCCACCCACACCATTGGCTCCGAGTCCTTGTTACCTACACTTTTCCACTCCGAAATCCTCTTCCTTTCAGTATCCCTACCACTCGGACATTTTAATCTCACGCCAAAGGTCTTGCATCTCTCAGCCTCATCCTCAATGATCACGAATCTGCTAAGAAGCATGATACCCCTTCGTCGACCCATTGGTCATCCCAGTTCTCCTCTATTCCATTTCTCGTTTGCTCGCCTTCCCAGAGCTAAGTTCTCAAATCACGGCACGCACAGGTCTGCTCCACCATGGTAAAACATTGAGGACAGTTATAAAATTAACATTTTTTTTAGTAGTAACTACAAGATGTCCACCCAAACGTTTCCGGACTCTATATCTAAGTCCCCAAAGCCGGGTTTTTTCCACTCTGCGTTCCCGGCGTTCCGAGCTAGAGTTAATAAGAAGAATGTATCTTCCCCCCCTCCCCCAATAGGCTCGTCAATCTAAATTCTGACAAGTACAGTTTCTACGCTTAGTCAGCTGGGCAGGCGCAGGGGGTACAACCTTTCTTGCCGTTACCCATGTCGTTTATACATATTACAGTCATCTTCATCGGGAAAAACAGCTTGCAAGTGCCCTAAACCAAGGTGCAGTGCCGGTAGTGAAGCTGGAGTGTTTCGTCGAACGCCCAGGAATTTCGAAAACTATAGCATCCGTTCTTCAACCCCCTTCCGGCTACAATAGTTACGATATGATAATCGGTTACCACGGGACCGGTAAGACAACATTAGTAAGGCATCTGGGCCACCAGCATCCCGGAATCATTTACGTCGATATCGCTCCCGGCGCCACCTCCGAAGAACGTTTTGCCGAGTCTTTTGGTCAAGCCATTCAATGGTCCACCCCTCGCCGTCATTGGATTGCCGCCATATTAGATAAAATCGGCGTTACAAGAGAAGAGACACATGGTAAGCATTTGTTATTATACTCCACCTAAATGCTATCCCTTCAGCAGTCCGAGACAGTAAAATTCGCGACCGGTACGTTAATGCTGGTTCGGACGACCATGATTCGTTGGGGATTAAAATGGTTGTCAAGCGGCTGAGTCACTTTGGCATTGAAAAGCCAAATTTAGAACCTGAAATACAGTATCCCACGGCATAGCGAGTCTACGGCGTAGCGAGAACGTCCATACAAGTGCCATGGGGTAAAGTCTTCGTACGGGACAAGGTGTTTTTCTGCGGGTCAACCTAAATTAACTGTTCGGAAACTTTATCCCTAGCACTTGTACAAATATTCCCTGTCCTATAACAGCTTATGGGCATTCTCGCCTCACCGTGGACTCGCTTCGCCGTGGATTACTGTAGCTCGCTACTGACCTGATCTAGACTTAGGTAATACTTAGCGTGCCGGTCGCGAATCTTACTGTCTTAGACCGCCCAAGGGATACAGCAAAATCCCCCGCGATTCACTATCTCCGGTAGGTCACCAATCTCCGGATTCTGAGACAAAACCCCTCCCGAAGGAATAGTGTATACCTAAGCCGGGATAGTTTGGGCAGGGTGGTGTGGTTTGACCTTGCCTGCTGGTGGCGTAATTTTCTTTGCCTCCTTCTCCCGCTCAAGCTATACCGGGTTGGTAAACACTATTCTTTCCTAAGGCGTTTTGTCTCTGAATCCGGAGATTAGCGGCCTACCGGAGATAGCGAATCACAAGAGATTTTATAGTACCCATTTGTGTCGAAGCACTAATACAATATTAGAAAATGGTCGCCTGTTCGATAAGGTCTTCAGGGAATTTTGCAAAAGAGCTGAAATTTACCGCGAACAGACTGGACGCTGCGCGGTCCTGGTACTCGACAATGTAAATCGCCTTGCAATATCCAACCCGTCCCTTCTCCGACTCTTGCAAGACATCGCCAAGGATGCGGCCGACTATAGATCATTTATAACGGTCTTCGTAACCAGCGAGGGCCATGCTCCTCTTCAAATGCTTGGTAATCTCCTGCCCTGCACTCTAATCTTAGCCTGCTTGTGATTACCTCTTAACTCAACTTTTCTGGATGTGTATATAGGACGTTCCGCCAAGTCTAGGCTTGGCAAGATCGTGGCCGTTGGAGATATTAGCTACTCCGAAGTAACCAACTTCCTCTGCAAAAAGGAAGGCAAAAGCTCTGAACTCACCGACGAGATTTATAATCTAGTCGGGGGGCGAATTAAATTGATTGAGTCTATAATTAGAGACCTTAATGATGATGTCGCATGGGCTGGTAGGCTCTATATCCTATAACAATTCAAGAACTAACATCCCTTGCTAACCTCAAGTTTGAGAGGTGAAAAGCGCGATCCTGATGGACGCAAAAAAAAACTTCCTACAAGGAAAATTACTCAAGGGAGGTGAATTTCACGAGGTCGGACTTCAGATTGCGGGACGTATTCTGCTAGAAGGCCGCATTCACGCTGATGAGCTTTGGGATCTCGTCCGCAGTGTGGAAGTTATGGAGACTCTCCTGTCAAACAATGTTTTTGTGATGGTTCCTGGCTCCGATTGGATCATGTTTCAATCGAAACCTATGGAACATGTTGCTCGGGAACTGTATGCCAAGTTTGCGGCAGAGAAGGAATCTCAAAAAGCGAAGCCGTGGTGGATGTTGGGTTAATGTTTCACCCCACTGTTCCCCCTGTTTCTAAAGCAAATAATTATGCACTGGGATATCCCACAATTCTACTTCATAGTATAATGACGTACTACATCAGCTTTCCCAAGTCTACCACCACCACCCCAAAAAATTCATCTCGGAACCGCGTCTATGAGATCGACATCTCACAGCTACACCGCCATCCCCGCTTCCTTCAGTTCCTTGCAGCAAACGAGTGACATTCCCAACCCCTCACACCACCTACCCCCTGTGTGTAGACCCTCCTCAACAACGACACAACTGCCGCCGCTGGATCCGGAAATTCGACAGCCCGACCAGTCTCAACAAAGCCAGAGAAGCGCCGACCCTCGGTGCTCTTGGAAGACAAAGTAGCGAAACAAGTCAAATTACGCAAGGAGACTAAAATGGCACCAAATCCAATCTAGGGAACGAAAATGCGATATGCAAAGACTTCCGAACCGCTGATCACAGGATAGGCCACCACCTATGAACGAGGGTTGGGATGAAACTAGGGATGCCGATGATTCTAGTGTTGGGGGCGTCATCAATGGCAGAATGGCTACAGTATCAGGAAGATCCGGAAGGAGTATGAAACTCCTGGAATACTCTTGGAACGTAAGGGTAGTGATGAGGCGGATGACGCGAAGCGGATACTTTCTAATCTTCCGAACATTGATGGGGCTAGGTAGGCTTGTGCAACACCAGAGCCTTATAAGTTACCACCCCCTCTTTCTTCAGGTCCTAGACATTCCTCAGGCATCTAGAGAAATTAGATTCTCACTGCACCCAACCCCTCTCTATCTCTCACAAAAAAGGAACTTAGAAAACAGTCTATAGCACAGATGTTGTCGGGGCACCAGCAGATTACCGGCAATATTAACTCGTTCAATAATATTGTCAACTTCATCACAGAAATAGGCTCCGAGGGACGTTAAATTATGCAGTGCTAGAAACCACCGAGTTCAGAAAATGGCGTGATGCGGAAGATGGTTGTCATGAGCCAGTGTTCTGTCGCGGGAATCCAGGGGTAGGGAAAACTTGTGTCAGTAGGAAGGGCTCTTCTCTGGAGAGAGACAATGCGGATGTCGCTGATGATCAGCAAATAATAGTTCCCTAGTTATTGATAGTCTATGCGATCAGGCTCGGAGAAAAGACATTGCTGCTATAGGGCTCTACTACGACTTCCTTGCGCAGCAGGAACAGTCCACCACAAGCATGTTAGGCGCCATCCTCAACCAACTTGTCAGAAAAGGAGGTATCCCGGTGCATATACGGGAGGCTTTTCAGAAGGCCAAAAAAGAGTTTGGCGGCCACGGTCTCCTACCTTCCGATATGGATCATATGGCAGAAATTCTAAGGAAGGCTATTGCAGCACTTCCCCGGCTATTTATATGCATCGATGCTTTAGACGAATCTACTGCGAACACCGACGGGAGCTCCTTGCGTCACTACGAGAAATCGTTCGGGTATCACCAAACACGCGAGTATTCCTTACTGGGAGGCCCTATACCGACTAGGAAATCGTGAAATGTTTTAGCGAGACGGTCTAGACACCTATCAGTCCTACCCATGGGGATATTCAGAACTATCTAGAGATGAAGCTGGACGGTGACACTGATCCCAATGCAATGGACGAATTACGCGCGGATATTATGTGAATTATTCCGGAGAAGATCTCGGAAATGTAAGCAAACATGTCAAATGCATTCCTAATATAGGTACCAGATATGGTTCGCTGATAGTGGTGTCTAGCTTCCTTCTCGTTTCCCAAAATATCGATACGATCCTAGGCGAGATTACCCGCCATCACAGAAGAAGCCTGATGACGCCGGATAGTGGCCTATAGGGCATGGGGTTATACGGATATGGGGTTTTGCGGATATGCACGTTGGTTGTTATGCAGCTAGGAGAGAGACGGGTATCGGGAATGCGGCTTTGTGGTTTCTCGCGGTTTAGCACCTAGTTGCGGGTGGCTGTTTTCGCACCCTATGCCGGTAAGCATAGGGCATTGGTTTCATGGTTTCTTTCACACCCTATGCTATTAAGCATAGGGTAGTTTGCGCATTGTTGGGGCAGAGGCTCTGCGGATCGTGGAGGATCATGAGATATCGGGATAGTTCCAGATTTTTGGGGTTTTTTGGTCGCATGTGTTTCTTTTGAGTTCCTTGAGTTTCACGAGAGTTTTTAGTTTGACGGAGATATATATCTCCTAGTTTGTCCTTAGGTAGAGAGTTAGAGCGAGTGAGCATCTGAGCGAGAGTTTTTTCCCCATATTCCGCCTTTCCTCCTAGAGTCTTTTGTGATTGCACTTTTGTTCGTTCCTTCGTGCTTTCCTCTAGGTTCCATCAGATGAGATGGCCAAAGGGGAAGGTCTGGGAGACGCTTACGCGGCAACCTTATCACGAACTAAGGCGCAACAAAGAAGTAGATCAAAGCTCACCATGGGAGTTTTATGGGGGTATCGCATGCGGAGCGACCATTACATGTTGACGACAATTATGTCACGCTCTGGGAGTAGAAGAAGGATCTATTGACTTGAATATTCGGAATATTCCTGCGATGGAATCACTGTTAGCATGCTGTTTGGGGCTCACAGTTGAGAAGTCCTCGCCTACCGTCCGCCTTGTCCACTACAGTCTGAAAGAGTACCTTTCACATAACTCCAACTTGTTCTTTAAGCCCCACTCCATAATTGCTGAGGTCTGTTCGACCTACCTCAATTTTCGGCATATCAGGGACCTTTCGCCTGCTCTTCGCTCCATCCCACCAACCGCCCCTTTCGTCAAATATGCTTCTTGTTATTACTGGGGTACACATGCTAGACGGGGAAACACCGAGAGTGTGAAAACTCTTGCATTGAAACTACTCTATGGATACGATAACTACAGATCTACGAAGGTACTGTTATTGCGTGGGATGCCCTTCTGGTATCAGCCTTTTGATTCGGAAGGCACCCCTAGGGGATTTACAGGGCTCCATGGCCCCTCAATGCCCTCATACTTCGAATGCGTGGAGATAACAGTTGCCTTATTGGAGACGAATAAAGGGGGTGTGCGGGCAATCGACTTCAACGGCAACACTGCAATCGCTTGGGCTGCTAGGAGGGGGCATGAGGGGGTCGTGAGGATGTTGCTAGAACGGAACGATGTCAACCCTGACAAAGCGGATAAGTGGACCCGAACACCGCTCGCCCGTGCTGCCAAGAATGGGAATGAAGGGGTCGTAAGAATGCTACTGAAAGAGAATGATGTCAGCCCCGACACAGCCGATAAGTGGAGTCGAAGACCGCTCTCGTGGGCACTCTAGAACAGGTATGAGAGAATTGCAAAGCTACTGCGGGAGCAGACAGATTTGGCTCCCAAATATACAGCAAGGCGGTAATCAACAGAACCCCTCTCCCCCGAACCTCCTTCAAAAAGGGCCCGCAGGTTTTAGCAACTAACTTAAGGGCAACCCCCGAAACTTCCCTCTCCACCTACTAGACTTATCCTCCCAGAAAGGGGGGCAAACCTAACGAAACAAAATCTCACACCTAGCACAGGCAGTTATTTACAGTGGTTAACAAGTTACCGTGGATATCAAACCTTTAAATCATTCATTTGAGATGCCTCGTTGTCTCCTTAGCTCCCCCAAACCACCCTAACTCCTTTTCCATCTATGGCTGCCTTATTGTTTGACTTTTGTTCAACCAATCCCGTCCATACCCGTACCCCCGTTGGTGCGTTTCTACACTCCCTCCCCTCTATACATACACCCTTCTGATTTGTTTCTTGTTTCTCATTCCCATTGGGTCAAGTCACTCAATGTTTGTCAATGATTGGCTTGTATTATTGCATGGCTCAGACAGCAACTGTATTGTATCAGAAGAGGGGTGGATGGAAGCTTCATAGATATAGACATGAATTAGATTAGATACACGCACTTGAGAACCGACACCCGACCGCCTCCATTAAGCAGCGACCCCAACCCACAATGTTCCCCGCTTCACACCAGCCGACCAGTTCCTGAGCATTTAGGCTACTAGAACTAGCCGGTGACTGCCTAGTCGACCAGGTCCTAACCTTAATAGTACCTCAGTGGGGGGTTTTTTTTTTCCAAGTTACAGTCCTAGAGTATCTGGGGCCGCAAGTTTTACATCTCCATCATGTGAATATCTAAGCCAGTCTATGTGGTACAGAGAGTAAGACATCTCATGATTAAATGTGCTATGTTTCATCACCCGGATACTAACCCTTTCCCTTCTACTATATCAACAAATATCATACTCCCGGTAAGATTGCCTCCGAGCAGAGCCATCGTGCCCTGCGGATATCCAACTTGAATAAATTGAATAATAGAAGACCAAGCTTTGAGATTGTTTCTTAAAGGTTCGAGTTACCCCCCGACGGGATATTCTTGGAAGTGATATAGCAAGCGGATTCTAGATAGGCAACATGCAGAGATTCGAGGATGGTTAGACAAAAGGCTCACAGATGAGGATCTGATTTCATATGAGGAGGGGGAAGATTATGCCCAGGAGGACGCCACCAAGGAAGAGCCTAGTTAGATCCACGATATTCCTACCAGCAATGCCGTAGGCTAATTGTGTATTTAAAAGCTAAGTTTGGTTTTCCTTTCCTTCTCTGTAGGCCATGCGTGAATCCTCCCCCCTCCTCTTACATCTCCATTGAGATCTTAAGTGTTTTTTATATCGGCCCGGCTAACGGTGTCTGGTGAGTTTACCGCAAGTTACCGCGCTGAATCGTATTGTGTTGCACCGTCCGCTATCTAAGTACACCGCTCGAACCCTAAATCGTGTTAGTGGGTATCATAGCGCCCCCAACAGCGGCTATCTGTAAGAATATATCGTCAAATCCCCTCTCTCTTCCCCAGCTCTCTGCATTTAAAATGGTTACTCTGCAGTGGTGATCGTGCCCACTTTCTCCATATCACTTCTATTCTAAATGTTTTCTAGCAGGTCCCTTATATAGCTAGAACGGACACACAGTAGCGCGGTGCATAGTGCCAAAATCCAATAACTTCGCTTGGCGACAAAAAACCAACTTAAGGAATCGGGCCTCTTGATCCATTTAGTTCCGCTAAGTGAGCTATGGTGCTCCGCCGTATCGTTTCAATTTCAGTTTTATTTAACATCAAGGCAGCGAGATCACCTGATTTACCCACTGAGAGTTGACGGGCACTTGCCTATTAATCTATAGGAACTGGTTGGAATGGCGATTCAGTTTGGGGAGTTGGTAGTGTAAGTAAAAGGGATAGTTAGGTGTTCCCGGTTATCTAATCTATGAAGAGGAGACCTAACGAAACCTTTATACACATTACGTGATTGTCTTGTTGGAGTTTGCCCCATTCCGAAGCATTATATATCGCCCTAAGAACTATCCCAAATCTACCCCACCACGAACAATAAGGTGATTTATTCATCGCACTGAATGTATGTAGCACATCCCCACTGTAAACCCGGGGGGGCGCCCCCCCCCCCCGCGGGCGCGACCGC
>Ga0307507_10007707_pt1 | contig 15392 bp, 9 predicted proteins | sample 7_EM_MG_FD_207223 | JGI IMG/M metagenome (GOLD analysis project Ga0307507, IMG submission 207223) | Populus trichocarpa ectomycorrhiza microbial communities from riparian zone in the Pacific Northwest, United States - 7_EM | ecosystem: Host-associated > Plants > Roots > Unclassified | place... | reverse complement strand
TATGGGTTCAAGAATGGAAGAGCGTCAACCATGTGGCACAGTGAAATGCAACAGTGGCTGTGCAATATTATTGCCAAGACTGTGAATGATTGACTATGAAGAAGTGTAAATAATGTAGAATGTAAGATGATAAATTAACTAAGTATAACAGTTTGAGAGTCTGAAACTCTGTGATGGCTTCTATAGGCCTTTGTAACATTCTCCTTAAATTCTGGAGTACCATAAGCAATACTTTAATGGTATGCTCTCATCATTCTCTCTGTACGTGCCCAAAACATCCAAATTACTATTGGTTTCACGGAATCCAAACACTTAGGCACCATTTTACCCAATACACGAATATTATATCCCCACCTCGTACGAGTATAGCGCTTTCCTGCCCTACAATAGTACTCACTAAAATTGCGCTTTTAATGGAACTTGGGAAAAGTTTTTACAAGACATCAGGGAAATGTCGGAGCGTGGTCCAAGGTGGTCCTGAACGCTCCTGGTCCACTCCGAGCCGCTCTGATCCACACTTTTGGAAATTTTACGGAAAATGTGGATCAGGGTGGATCAGGGTGGACCAGGAGGACCAGGGGGACCATAACCCCCCTTGGTGGACCAGGAGTGGTTTTTACATTTTGCTGATGGATGGCCAGTTAACTCCACCTCTTCCTCTATAATTGACTTCTCTGTGCCTCAAAATCTGGCTCATTGGCAATGAGTGCTCTTGCACAACATATTCCTCCATTGAGACATATCTTATATTTCTTCCTATCAGGCCTCCAAAATTGAACTTGTAATCTGAGTCTCCACAACCCACAGATTTGTCGCATTGCACTATAGAGAGTTGTTTCTTGTTGCAGTCTCTATATCTCCTTCGTTGTTAGCTATGAGTGATAAAATACTGATTACTCAGCATTTTTATGTTGCATCACACTGCCAAGACCTATAGTTTTACACCAAAATCTCGCATTTCAAAAGCTGTATTCCTAGTCTCACATTTGCTATTACAATTTAACAAAACTGTACTTATATTCTATTTCATTACCACATTATTGCTACAGTTTTTCTATTTCATTTGGGCCAGTATTGGGTTGGGAATACGCGTTTGAAAACCCTCCTCAATGAGGTTGACGTTTTTCCATTCTCGCACTATAACTTTTACAGCGTGGACGTGCAGAAATTGTGCGGGTGTGTTTATGGTAAACAGAGATAACATTGGAAAAGGGTTAGCGAACAGGAGGGTTCAACAAACAGATCAAACAAAATCGCCAAATGAATTAACTCTTAATGTCACATGTAATTTAATGTTCATTGAGCTCGAGTGTTTGTTGACCCCCACCTAGTCTATTCTTTATCACAAAGATGTAAGGTATGTTAATATTGCAGGAATGTCACCTGACTTCCTTTTGACATTCTAGTGGCCGAAGGGCGCGCCCCGCAGAACCCTCCAAAAACAAATGTGCAGCTTCTTTGTTGGGCACTACCTTTCTGTCGTGCGCATCCTGGTGCAGAATCTCCCTAATCAACGAAGAAACACAACAAATCTAAGGCTCGTTGCACCATAATTTATTTTGCACGGGGGGTAAGGTAATGTGCCGCAATGTGAGCTCAATGCAGCCCCTCACAACCTCATCGATAGATAAAATAAAGATTTTGTTGATGGCCAAAATTAACCGTACACCAATGGCTGATTGTAGCGCAATCCTCCTCATCGCCCCGCACTCTCAATCCCACCTAGAGAAATTTCGCTATATTAAACATGGACTTCTACTATGTATTCTGCTATGTATTTACATTTTTAATTTATTTTTTCGTTTTTCATGATTGTGGGGTTGGTGGGGGGAGGGCGGTTGTCGTCGCCAAAGTTTTTCCTGTCCGCTGATGCATGGTTAATTTGGGCCAGGGACAATATTGTGTGGGCGCTGGTCAATAAATCTGATTGAGGCCCCGTTTGCCGATATATAGCCGTCAAGCCAGAGGGACCTTTAAGGAAGACTTGACGGCTGGAGATGTGGGGGCAGGTACCGGTAGATGGTCAGGTGTTTACCTCGCATGCAGTTTCATATCGGGTAGAATTTGCCAACTCACCTCGCGGGAAAACTCGTGTTTAGGCCCTCTGGCACAACGATTCTAGACGGTAGAAAGTTCGGTAAACTCTTTTGCATCGCCTACCATAAAACGATGCCGGTTGAGAGGCTACCGCATAATTTAATCGCGCAAATTTAGAAGCTCCTTAGACGGTTAGCTACATTTAATTACTGGTAAACAGGCCCTTATCTCCTTGGCATGAATACCATTGGCTGATTCCAAGACAATAGCGTAACATCGCCACAAGTAACCCCCGCTTTTCTTTACCCCAAGGCAAGACGATTCCGTCAACCTCCTCCAAAGACTGCCACACCGCTATACTGTACTATCGTCTCCTCTGCCACCGAACTTCATCCCCAATGAATACATTACCCACGAGGCAGGGAGGATCGAGTCTTAGCGGTAATCTTCACCAGTATGGCATATCGAACTCCGGTAACAACCATAACCTAAACAATAATATTCACGGCGACTCGAATACGAACGTTGGGAATGTGTCAAACAGTTATAACACCGTCAACGTGGGAGTAGAGGAAGAGTCCTTGCGTATCCAAGCATGGTTATCGCCATTGGAACCCGATAGAAGGCATCGGGATGTTAGTAATCTTCGGTTCGATGGTGTTGGGGATTGGGTTCTACAGAGGAATGAGTTCGAGTCATGGCGCGGGAATCGGGATGGATCAGGGGACCCTACCTTGCTATGTTATGGAGGTCAAGGGATCGGTAAGACCTTTATAAGGTACTATGGGATTCGCCAGAAACGGTAGAAAATGCTGACAGATAATAAAACCAGTTCCTTGGTAATAGACAGCCTCCGCGAGCAGACCTGTGAAGAGAATATCGTCGTTTTATTTCTATATTGCGACTACCAGGTGCAGAAGGACCAATCGGCAGTAAACATAATAGGGAGTCTACTCAGCCAGATCGTTTTAGAAGCCACGCAGATTCCATCGGTAATTCAACGGGCCTTTGAGCTGAAAAAGAGAGGTCGCCAGGCTCTTCGAGTGCCGGACATGCTGAAGTTATTGGTCGAAGCAGTCAGTTCCATTGAACGGGTGTATATCTGCTTTGATGCTGTCGACGAGTTACTACCGGACAATCGATCAGAGTTACTACGTGCATTACGGCAGATCATTCGAGATGCACCTAATATCCGACTATTTCTTACCGGAAGGCCGTATATTCGGGGGGAACTTGACAAGTATTTCACGAAGGGTGCCTATATCATCCACGTTGTAGCCGACCAAGGGGATATTGCAAGATATGTAAGTCGGAAGATGGAGGATGACGATGACCGAGACCCTGGCTTGATGCCAGATGATTTGAAACATGATATTATGAAAACAATGCTAGAGAAGGCCTCAGAGATGTAAGTTGGAGCAACTCAATTGGAAAGCTTGGATCACTTGTTGACAATGTGCAAAGGTTTCTACTTGTTGCATTGAACATTGATGCAATCTTAGGCGAGACCTCACTAGCTAAGAGAAAGAAAATGCTACAAAAGGTGGCGACGACTGGCGTGGACCTGGAGAGTGTGTACGCCCAAACGCTGCAGCGAATAAGGGAACAGAGGGGCGACCGATCAAGGCTTGGAATGGAAGTGCTGATGTGGATATCTCATGCGGAGCGGCCGTTGACTATTGGCGAACTCTGCTATGCCTTAGCGGTAGAAGTTGGATCGACGGATCTAAACCCGGAGAACACTTGTCCGCAAGATATACTCCTCCGGTCATGCTTAGGACTTGTCGTGGTTGACAGTGGGGCGTTGACGGTTCGGTTAATCCACTACACACTGCAAGAATATCTTTGCCTTCCCGATATCCTCCCTGCCGCCCATCAAACCCTCGCGCAGGCATGCCTGGCTTATCTAAATTACAACCACATCAAGGGGCTTCCGGCCGATAAGGTCCCTAATCTCCGAGCCATGCCCTTTCTTGAATATTCCTCCTTGTATTGGGGAATCCACGCAAAAGCGGGACTCTCGGATTGTGTGAAATCACTTGCGCTAGAGCTCTTAAGCCAGTACAATATCCATATATCTGCTACCATACTTTTCAATCGGGTACAGCCCCATGGCCGCCACTTCGTAAATATCCCCTTATTCACTGGGTTACATTGTGCATCATACTTTGGAATTGTTGAGGTGGTGGAGGCTCTAATCCAAACGGAAGGCTGCGATATCAACCAACGAGACAGTAAGGGTTTTACACCCCTCATGTGGGCTATCCGTGAGGGGAATGATGGGGTTACGCGACTACTACTCGCGAGGGATGATGTCGATCCCGAGACGCCTGACAACGATGATCAAACAGCACTTTTGTGGGCTTCTCACCATGGGAATGAGGAGGTTGTGAGACTACTGCTCGCAAGGGGCGATGTCAATCCCGACAAGCCAGACAACAGGGATGCAACACCACTTTCGCAAGCTTGCTTGTATGGGCATGAGGGGGTGGTGAGACTGCTGCTGGCAAGGGGCGATGTCAACCCTGATAGGCCGGACTGCGATGGCTGTACACCACTCTCGAGGGCCACCCGCGTGGCGGAGGAGGGGGTGGTGAGACTGCTGCTGTCAAGGGACGATGTCAACCCTGATAGGCCGGACTACGCTGGCTGTACACCACTCTGGATAGCTTCCTTCCGTGGATTTGAGGGGGTTGTAAGACTACTCCTCGCAAGGAACGATGTCAATCCCGATAAGCCAAACCACGATGGTCGCACGCCACTCTTATTGGCTTGCTATTATGGGCATGAGGGGGTGGTGAGGCTACTGCTCGACAGGGACTGTTTGAATGTCGGCCAGGCAGACAGGCCAGGTCAGGGGCCGCTCTGGTGGGCTTGTTTAAATGGAGATGAGGAGATGGTAAGGCAGCTCCTTGCGAGGGACAGTGTCAATGCCGATGAGCCGGACAGCCGTGGCCGGTCACCACTCTGGTGGGCTTCTCTCCGCGGTCATGAAGGGGTGGTGAGGCTACTTCTCGCAAGAGATGATGTCAATCCCGACAAGCCAGATATTGAAGGTGTGACACCGCTCTCTCAGGCTTCCCAGGCTGGGCATGAGGCGGTGGTGAGACTACTCCTCGGAAGGGACGATGTCAATCCCAACCAGCCAAACGACGGTGGTGTAACATCACTCTTGAAAGCTTCCGGTTCTGGTCATGAGGGGGTAGTGAGACTACTGCTCGCAAAGGACGATATCAATCCCAACAAACCAAACATGCACGATCAAACCCCCCTCTGGTCTGCTTCTCAATGGGGGCATGAGGGGGTGGTGAGGCTACTACTTGCGAGAGATGACATCAACCCCAATATGCTAGCCCTACAAGACCAGACAGCACTCTGGTCAGCATGTAGCTATGGGTATGAGGGGATAGTAAGACAGCTGCTCGCGAGGGGCGACATCGAACCCGACCAGCCAAACAACGACGGTGAATCTCCGCTTTTGGAGGCTTGCAACAAAGGGCATGAGGGGGTGGTGAGGCTCTTGCTCGCAAGAGACGATGTGGATCCCAACAAGCCAGACAGCCGAGGTCAAACTCCATTCCTGATCGCTTCTATACGTGGGTATATGGCAATTGTAGATCTTCTCCAAGCTCGGATAACCGCAATTTCTACCCCGGATTAAGCTCAAAGAGAGATTTCCAACATCCCTTCACTGCCCCTTCGAATGTTGGCTGGGTTTACCACAGCTCCAATATTGATAACCACTATCAGCACACCTCCCGCCCTCACCCTGAGTCACCTTGCAATCTCCTAGTTCCTTCATTATCGTCCTGGTTGTGCCCTTGTAATCTTCCTTTTCACTCTTCCGCCATCCGTATCTTTGAACTTCCGCTTCTCTGAAGCAAGCACCTTATTGTTAACCACATAGACGCTGAATCTGGTATGGGTTTTGTTCCTCCCTCATGTCAGAAGAGGAGGGTGATGATATTGCATTGAGGTACTACGGGGGTTGCGTGGGGTGTTACCGCTACAAAAGTGACTTTTTCTTCATGCATAATAATATGTAGATTATTTTTCTTGTATGAAATTATACTTTATTTTCTTCTATATCTTTCGGTAAAATATAGGCCTTGCATACCAACCCCCAATAGAGATTGACCCCACAGGTAAAGGGGGAAGGAAGAGTAGTACCAAGGTAACGCCAATGCCCAGGCTTTCCCAGTTAGGCTTGCTTCTCATATTCCTCGAGAACCTGTAAGGCAATAGGGTTAAAAAGCAGTTTGGAGGAAATAATTTTGAACATTTATTATATATTCTGTATCTCAATCTCATTTCAATCCCCTTTGTATGGTATGAGTAAAGATATCACGTGTGGCGGAGCACCGGTAGACCAATTCAGCGATTTTGCACGATACATGAAAGGTATGAGGCAACAAACTTCAGCGACGCGAGGAATGGGCTATTCTGGATATGTGCAAGGGCAAAAGGTAATATTTATCGCAGGCCCTAGCATCCTCCAGCGATATTTAGATCATCCCTCATTTTTGAACTAAATATTCGTGAGATCCCCATTGACTATCGCCGCTCTTGTTTTGTTGGAGAATGCGGCTTAGAGAAAAATAAATAACTAAATATGACCGAGACAAAGGCAGAAAAAGTCTCCGTCAACATGTATTTTTTGTCCGGGCTCGAGTATCGTTCAATCGCTGAGGACTATTAAGAGAGTCCATCCAGTGTTTATAGCTACCTATTCCGTCCGGTTTCGGGGTGGAGTGGGACGGACTACGGCTCATAGTCCGTCTTTTTTGGGCCGCAAGGGTTGATTCTAAGGACTGTCCCCTAATATGTGTGCAGATTTCACAGCCTTTTAGCGGAGTTAATTTATTAGGTTAACTTCAGATCCCTCCCAAAGGTACTGTGGTCACGGAGCTCTAGCTCTGATCTGACGAGTAGAAAACACCTCCGGTGTTGGCGCACTCAAACTATTCCTAATCTCGGGATCGTCAATGGAATTAAAAAGCAACAAATACAGGCGAAGGGATAATCCTAGTGCTTGGACCTCCGGTATAGCCCAAGTTGAAATAAAACAGCTCCGAGCAGTTGGGAACTGAGTCTATCTTCATTCTACTCGCTGGCAACTGGGGAAAAAATGTTAGGAGGATTAGGCCGGTGGTATCATGCTTGAATTATTAATAGATTTCCACTTTTCCTCTCCCTTTGTTTGCCTCTCCCTCCTTGATCTCTCATGACTACATTCGAACAATATCCTCAGCTACAGAATTGTAACTTGTCCTCTGAAGTGAATTAAAACTCCAATGTTCAATACGGTATTAACTGGTATTGCTCGTTTCCCGCTAAGACATCAGAATAAGGTGTGAATCTGAATTTTCACAAAGTAACGCTTATCGGTTAGTTGTTCCCTTTGAATAAATGACAAAAATCTGGAAACTGATGCCGTGGGGCAAATATTCGTGAAAATCCTACCCTTAAAAGCTACCGCACTCTCTACCTAAAGAAGCTCGTGTATTTCGCCACACCTCACCTTGAAGTCTTAGTGTGAAAACAAGCTATCCCAGGTAATGCGGTACTGGTATTCAGTAATAAACGGCAATGCAATGCTCGATAACCCGAAATGCTGTGTTTTACCATCAGCATTTTTTCTGCACAAAGCGAGGTTTTTTTGGGCGGGTAACTCAAAGAGACTCGGGAATTTCGACAAGGAAAACCCACCAGTATATGTGTGGATCTGGTAATACCTCCTCGGCAGAAACGTACTGGCAAATTTTCCTATTGTGCCTGTGTAAAATTAACTACGCGTCAATGAACAGGAAAAACTTCGGCAATGACAAAACACACTGCTCCACCAACCCTACTATCATGAAGACTAAAAGTGTAAGTTAAACAAGTAAATACATAACAGAATACATAGTAGAAATTAATATTTAATATAGAAATTTCTTTAGGTGGTGTTGGACTAGGTGGGGGTGAAGAGAGGGTTGCATTGCCATCTATCGTTGGTGTGCAGTTAATTTCGGCCTGGGACAATACGACGAATGAGGAAGGCAAATCTGGGCTGAGAAGTACGAGTACGGTAGGGGTCCTCAAAGTAGGATGGTAATGGTGGTCTTTCGATTTGGGCTGGGAGGCGGTTGGCTCGTTGGAAATGCTGCTCGGCATGCTGGATTTTGTTTTGTTTCATGAATATACGGAGGCCAAGAAAAGTAGTTTCATTGATGAATGGATATTCGAATAGGAAGCATGGAGGCTACGGAAATGAAAGAAGTCTTTGTGATGCATTTATTTTGTTCAGGGATAGCGCAGAATTTTTTTCTTCTTCTTTTGTTTCTTTGAGGGAGAGAGAAAAGTGATGAGGAGACATGTGTGGCAGAAAGTGGAAACGAGTGGTGATCATTGGAAGGCTCAGGAGAACGTTTTGTTTTTTCATATATACACCTGTAATTACCATCAGTTTAGCGAGTAAGCAAGCACGACGAATAAACCTAAATTGCTCGTTATCGTTAACCTCTCCCCCGCTGTTGCCCTTTTCGGTGCCGTATTTACTCTTATTTGTTCAGGCTCAAAGGTGCCGAGTTAGCCGGGGAACTTGAGGGGACGATTTCCACCGAAGTCGGTTTCCTGACCCAAATGAAGCTCTGCATGCCTTTACCGGAGCGGGTTTTCTGAAGGAACATGATTTCTCTGCCGTGTGGGGAGCATGCATAAGTATGATATCATTTTTTTTTCTTTTTCGCTTGGCTTGCCTCAGTCTAACCCAGAGACGGGACCTAGGTGGATAGCCGAATCTCCGCACCTATCCAATACTTGTATTTACTACGGTATGCTGTGGGTCCCTCAGGTAGCGAGGACATGCCAAGAACCTCCTAGCGAAGCAGATACCCCACCTTTTAAATGCACGGCCTACAAGATAACCTATGGCCGCCTAACTTGATACCAAGTGCCTAAGACCAAGTATCGCAATACGAGCCTAACACTACCTTCACAACCGCATTGATAGATCAAGTTGCTGGTGCTTCGAAATATACTTTTTCGCCATGTATCGGATAACCATGCCGGTTGAGACGCCACCGGATAATTTGATCGCCCAAATTGTGGAAGTAGGCTGTTTGGTAAATTTACTTGTAAACGGGCCTTATTTCCTTGGCTGGCTCTCCCTTGTAAGACAATCGGCTGACACCACCGCAAGGACGCAATCCCCGCTTTTCTGTGCTCAAACGAAGAATAATTTCATCAAAATCTTCCAGAAACTACCGCACGGCTATACTGTACTATCATTTCGCCTGACACCGAACCTTATCCGCTATACGTACATTAAATATGGGGAACGGAGGATCAAGTCTCAGTGATAAACCAACCCAGCGCAGCATATTTCATACCAGCACCGACTACAATCTAACCAATAATTTTCATGGCGACTCGAATAAGAATGTTGGGAATGTGTTAAACAGCGATAATACTATCAACGTGAGGGCGGATGAAGAGTCCTCGCCGATCCAAGCATGGCTATCACCACTTGAACTAGAAATAAGGCATCGATATGTTCGTAACAATCGGCTCGATGGTGTTGGCGATTGGGTTCTACGGCGAAATGAGTTTGAGAGATGGTGCGGAAGTCAGGATGGCTCAGGGGATCCTACTTTGCTTTGTTATGGAGGTCAAGGGGTCGGCAAGACCTTTACAAGGTACTATATTCTCTGTGATTCAAGGGTAATGCTGATAAGTGGCGAGATTAGTTCGTTGGTGATAGACAGCCTGCGCAAGCACACCCGTGGAGAGAATATGGTCGTTTTATCTCTTTATTGTGACTATCAGACGCAGAAGGACCAATCAGCGGTAAACATAATAAGGAGTCTACTAAGCCAAGTTGCCTTAGAGGCTAGGCAGATCCCATCCGAGGTTCAACACGCTTTCGAGCTGGGGCAGCAAGGTCGTCATACTCAGCAATTGTCGGACATGGTAGAATTGTTGGTCAAAACAGTCAGTTCCATTGAACGGGTATACATTTGTTTCGATGCAATGGACGAGTTACTCCCACAAAATCGATCAGAACTACTGCGCACATTACAGCAGATTATTCGAGATGCACCGAATATCCGACTATTTATCACAGGAAGGCCGTGTATTCGGGGGGAACTTGACAAGTATCTCACGAAGAGAGCCTATATCATCCCCATTGTGGCTGACCAAGGGGATATTGCAAGATATGTAACTCGGAAGATGGAGGATGATGAGGATGGCGGAGGTCCAGACTTGATGCCAGATGATCTGAAAGATGGTATTTTGAAGACAATGCTAGACAGGGCTTCGGATATGTAAGTAGGAGTAACTCTATTAGAAAGTTTGGAGTGCTTGCTGACCACGGGCAAAGGTTTCTACTTGTTGCATTGAATATTAGTGCAATTTTGGGCGAGACCTCCTTAGCGAAGAGAAAGAGAATGTTACAAAAGGTGGCCACGACTGGCATGGATCTGGAGAGCGTGTACACCCAAACACTGCAGCGAATAAGGGAACAGAAAGGGGACCGATCAAGGCTTGGAATGGAGGTGTTAATGTGGATATCCCATGCAGAGCGGCCGTTGACTATTTGCGAACTCTGCCATGCCCTGGCGGTGGAAGTAGGGACAACGGATCTAAACCCGGAAAACATTTGTCTGCAAGATATTGTCCTCCGGTCATGCTTAGGGCTTGTCGTAGTTGATAGTGAGGCGTCGACAGTTCGGCTAATCCATTACACACTACAAGAATATCTTTGCCTTCCCGCTATCTTCCCTGCTGCCCACCAAACCCTCGCGCGGACATGCCTGGCTTATTTAAATTACGACCATATCAAGGGGCTCCCAGCCGATAAGGTCCCTAATCTCCGAGACATGCCCTTTCTTGAATATTCCTCCTTGTATTGGGGAATCCATGGAAAGGAAGGACTCTCAGATGACGCTAGATCACTTGCGTTGGAGTTGTTGAGCCGGTACGATATCCATATATCTTCTACCTTACTCTTCAACCGGGTATACCCCCTTAGCTATTTCACAGGCTTCGTAGCTATCCCTCTTTTCATTGGGCTACACTGTGCATCCTACTTTGGAATTGTTGAGGTTGTGGAGGCTCTGATGGAAACAGAAGGCTGCGATATCAACCAGCAAGATTCTGTGGGTTTTACAGCGCTCATGTGGGCTGTTTTCAATGGGAAGGAAGGGGTTGTGGAGCTACTGCTGGCAAGGCACGACGTCAATCCCAACAAGGCAGACAGCAATGGTCAAACTCCCCTCGCCTTGGCATCGAGTGGTGGGCATGAGGAGGTGGTTCGGATTCTGCTCGCAAGGAACGACGTCCATCCCGACAAGCCAGACAGCGGTAGTCGTGGCCGAACACCACTCTTGCAGGCTTCAGTGTATGGCCATGAGGGGGTGGTGAAACTTCTGCTCGCAAGGGGCGATGTCAATCCCAATGCGCCGGACAAGGATGGAGGGACACCTCTCTGGTGGGCTTCTTTCCATGGGCATGAGGAGGTGGTGAAGCTACTTCTCGCAAGGGGTGATGTTAATCCCGACAAGCCAGCATACCGGGGTAACACACCACTCACATTGGCTTCTGCTAGTGGGCATGAGGGACTGGTGAGACTACTGCTCGCAGCGGAATATTTCAATCTCGGTCAGCCGGACAAGTCAGGTCAGAGGCCACTCTGGTGGGCTTGTTTAAATGGGGATGAGGGGATGGTAAGGCAGCTCCTCGCAAGCAACAATGTTAATGCCGATGAGCCTGATAGAGGTGGCCGAACGCCATTATGGTGGGCTTCTCTCCATGGACATGAGGGGGTGGTGAAGCTACTTCTCGCAAGGGATGATGTAAATCCCGACAAGCCAGGTACCAATGGGAGAACGCCACTCTCGCAAGCTTCTATGCAGGGACATGAGATGGTGGTGAGACTACTTCTCGGAAGGGACGATGTTAATCCCGACAAGCCAGACAACGATGGTCAAACACCACTCTTGAAGGCTTCTAGGTATGGGCATGAGGGGGTAGTGAGACTACTGCTCGCAATGGATAATGTCAACCCTAACAAGACAGACAAGTGGCATGACAGGCCACTCTTGTCGGCCTCTGCAGAGGGGTATGAAGGGGTGGTGGGGCTACTACTCGCAAGGGACGACATCAATCCCAATCAGCTAGACGAAGTAAGCTAGGCACCACTCTGGTTGGCTTGTGCCTTTGGGCAAGACAGGATAGTAAGACAGCTGCTTGCGAGGGGCGATATCAAACCCGATGAGTTAGAAGGAAATGGGGAATCGCCGCTCTGGACGGCTTGCGACAGAGGGTATGTGGGTGCAGTGAGACTACTGCTCGCAAGGGGCGATGTCAATCCCGACAAGCCAGATAGCCGGGGTCAAACCCCACTCCTGAGGGCTTCTATACGTGGGCATAGGGAAATCGTTGAACTTCTGCAAGCTCGCATAGCTGCCATTGCTAGCCCAGAGTGAGCTTAAGTTAAAGAAAGATTTTCTAATACTCCTTCACTACACACGAGAACCTTAGCCGCCTTCATCGTAGTTCTATTATAGATCTCCACTATTAGCACGGACAACCTCCCGTCCTCAATCTGAGTCCCCTTGCAATCTCCTAGCTTCTTTATTATCGTCTCATAGACATCATTGTAATCTTGCTTTTCAGCGTTGCCTCCACCCACATCTTTGCACTTGGGGTTCTGGAAAGAAAGCACTTTTAGTGCATCACATAAATGCTTAATCTTGTATGCCCTTTTTTCTTCTCAGGGGCTCGAGGAGGGGGGTGACGATATTATAATGATACGCTGGGGGTCTTTTTTCAGAGTGTTACGGCTTCAAGAGTTATTTTTTTATTTTATTAGATAGATAATAGATTCTTGTTCTTGTATGATATTACACTTTATTTTCATTTATCTCTTTAGGTAAGATATAGGCTTTGCATGCCAACTGCCAACAGAGGTGGACCCGGTGGATGAAGGGGGAGGAAGAAGAGTCCAGAGGCTACTCTAATGCTTGGACTTTCCTAGTTTGGCATACTTCTTGTATGTAGCCCGGGCTTGTGGGGCAATGAACTCACAAAATAGCATGGGGGGAATAATTGCGGATATTCGTTATACAATTTAATACTTCAATCTCATTTGATTCTCCTTTCATAGAGTGGGTAGAGGTATCATAATCTCATTTGGAGAGGTGTCAGCAGACCAATCCAACGATTTTTCATGATGATACACATATTATATGAGATGTAATGTGATTTACGGGGATGGGGGGCTTCGCCGAGATGTGGCTCACCATGGCAACTACAAGAAAATCAAATATATATTTTATTATCTACCCAACGAGTAGTGATACCATATTGAGAATATGTTAGAAAGTACTTTTAAATATGGAGAATCATAATTTGGAGTTTATATTTAATAAAAAAAAGAAATTCTCCTTGTTTACTCACTTTATTGTGAATGAGTTCAAAAAACATTTTTCTACAATGGTAGTGGGTAAAATTGAAACCAATACCAAATAGGATAGTTTGAGCATATAATAGGATCTCATAGGGTTTGTATTGGATGGTTGAAGTGTTTTGGTATTAGATTGTATCTATATTGAGAGGAGTTGTCACAGTGTATTACAATCCGCTTCTCCTCAGCTGATACTTGGATCAGGAAACCGATAGTTCACTAACCATCACTTCTTCTCAGCCTCTTGCTTTCACTGCAAAGGTAAGTCTCTGGACTCCTATCTAGCACAGTCGATCACTAGGCTCTGATATGGCAGTCGTCTTGATTCCCGAAAGTATAGTAGATAAAGAGTTTTGTATTTGAAAGTATAATGTAAGAAACAACTTAGATAGTTATGTGAAGAACCCAAATCCCAAGCCTTTTTTTCTTTTTTTTTTAATCAGTGGTATTTGTTTCTAAGGTACAAAACATGTATGCAGCCGAAGCTATGACAACTGTTACAAACAGTGACTAAGCGGGGAAGGAGTAGTCTTGACCAAGAGTTAATAGTCATCGGTTTGTTATTTTTTACACTATGAGATCAGTTGACTCATATGTTTTTGCATCACAATGCAATAGCGTGTTATTGGGGTATTATTATAGGTTAGTTAGTTGGCATTATTGTGAATCGCCGGAGCCCACCTTCCCTCAGTTACTAGAATAAGCTAGAAAGAAACTGCACCTTTCACTGGTGAGTCTCAAACCTGATGAACAGTGCGAAAGCCAGAACGGAATACTAACGGTCATGAAATGAGGAGTAAGCAGTAAGGACTAGCGGGGTAAGCGGTCAGTAAAAGGAGAGGTGAGCGGTGAGAAGAAACGGGGTAATGAGCCGTTATCAGATCGTTCCAGAAGTTCCAGGAATAGGGTGATTCGATTAGAATCTCTATGGAAGCCATTATTTTCTTGTTTCTCTAATTAAGGGTCTTGTCCGCGCATACAGGTAGAAGGGTAGTTAGTGAACCGAACGCATCCAGTATATCGAGGCTCTTGCTGCTCGCTACTAATACGCTTTTCAGACATACGATCAATACAGATCCCCCAATAATAATAGACATGACTCACGATTGTGGTCATCTGGTTTATCTATCTCACACATGACTCATGGTTAAGTGTCATGGGTTTCGCGAATGTGACCCCTTTGGGTAAAAGACTTGTTAATTCTGTTATGATTGGTGGATGGATTAGCAGACAGTGACTCACATGGGTTGGCTGATAGCATTCACGCTCTGAGTCACTTGGGTGATGAGAGGGTATGACTCATGGGTATGAGTCACCAGGATCAGGATTGTGGTGATGACGGTCTATATAAGACCGCCCCGGGCAGAGTGTAGTTAGATCCCCACGGAAGCATCTAAGCTACTAACGAGCTCACCCTTCGGGGTCAAAACTAGGGGCCTGAAATGGTCGATTTAGGAAACAGTCGATACCCGATTTATTGTTCTTTTCTAGTCGCCGTATTGTTCTTCACAAGACGAGATATCTTTAAGCAACCGATCCTACTAGAATTACGAAGATATGATGATAGCTAGCCTGGCTATTAGGTAACAGAGGGTACGAGATATGATCTCCTGCTAGCAGGATGTGCATGAATAGTCTCGTCACTTGTTCGAGTTATGAGGCCCAGGTTGGGTTTGTAACAACAACAAAAATGCTATGGACAAATGACAAACAAAAGCAAAAACTAGTTCCAGATCTCTGAAGGTAAAAAATCTTTTGCACAGCCACTTACGATCTATAAACAGAAAAGTACGGTGAAAACCCAAAACGTAATACAAAGGCTAGTACATGTTCCCTCAGAGCAGAGAGCCCAACCGTAAATGATAGAAAAACTAAAGCTAGGAGGGGGACGGAGCAGGGGGGA
>Ga0307507_10007705_pt1 | contig 15393 bp, 15 predicted proteins | sample 7_EM_MG_FD_207223 | JGI IMG/M metagenome (GOLD analysis project Ga0307507, IMG submission 207223) | Populus trichocarpa ectomycorrhiza microbial communities from riparian zone in the Pacific Northwest, United States - 7_EM | ecosystem: Host-associated > Plants > Roots > Unclassified | place... | reverse complement strand
AAAGGGAGAAGAGAAAGCGTTTGTTTTCAATTTGATCTCCTGGCCAACCAACGCGATTCTCCAGGGCAACCAAAAGGGTCCTTGCGTGTAGCCACAGCCGTTCGCTACAATTACTATGTACAGCTGGTGGCAACCAGGCGAAATTGGATGCGCGTATCGAATTTAAAATTTCAGAGCGCTCGCTAAAGGGGGGGGGGAAGCTGGTCATGCAATTGACTGTAGCTGTCCGAGTGCGTTGCCTCTTCAGGTCAAGAAGGGAGCCTTTGGGCCTGCTAGCAAATCAATAATCTTATGTCCGGATATCGGGGCAAACCCTTCACATTGACTGTCAACTTGCTTTACGCTTGATTCCTGCCTGGTAGCTCTTAGCCGAGAAATGTGTTCCCTCGTGAATGAAGAGCCGCTTCATGTCGCTAAAGGGCTATAGCATCCTGCTCCGACCCGGAGATCTGCGAAAACTAAAGGGCCTCAAGGCTCTATTCATCATTATCGCTCAATAATTTTGGCCTGGCCACGGTTCCCTGAAACGCCGACGCCAGAATCACCACCCATAAACTCTGCTCATAGTCCTTGCCGTAACCTTTCTGCCAGCTGGCGTTTTCCAAATTCCCACGCGTTCATTAGACCTTGTTCAGAAAGATCAATGCTTTTCATAGTTGTCATATCCTGTGCTGGCGGACGGCTGACCCTAGATGCGACAATAACTGGATCTGTTTCCAAGATGATGCCATCATCAACGAGTTCGTCAATGGCAAGTGACTGTTATATAATTAGGAAGATATATGTAAATGTGGAAAATATACCTACAACTAAGTCATAGTTCTCCACGATTGTTCTCTTATCAACTGAGCTCCTAGAAGATTTTAGTGGTTGGATGTGGCAGTAAGATACTCTCGTCTTACTTGAGGAGAATGTTGAGTGAATCTCGCAGTGCGAGAACGACACTAAAAATCTGTCAGTAGCCTCATTGGGGCCGATCTTTGGAGGATCTGACGCCTTACCTATATAAAAGGACTTCATTTTCCTCCGCTCCGCCGACAACGTATAGCATCACGTCGCTTTCCATCTTGAACACGCAGATTTTGTTGTCAAAAAGGATAATGTCTGAACTTTGCTTCGCCGTCTTTTCCAACAGCCCTTTCTCGAAAGCTTTCTGGTCTTTTAGGGTTGGGTACGGGTTTGCGCCGGGGTAGTTGGTTGAGTTAGCTGGAGTACCTGTTGGCGGATGCGGTGCGGCGTAGTATTTGGCGAGCACTCTTGAGGAGTCATCCGTAGCTGTAAGGGAAAGGTAAGTCAAAAGCTCTCAGGACTAGAAGTAAATTTTCCAGTATAGAGGAATTGTTAAACATACAAAGAATGAGAATAGCATTAACTGAGAAGAGAGAAAGGTTGGGCGCCATGGTGAAAGGTTTCCAGTTTCAGAGACCTAGTGGAGGAGCACGCGCATTAAAGTTTGGGGGGCTTCTTTCCGTGGGAATTGATATGGGTTCTCTGCTGGTTACTGCGCTCTACAAAGCCTGCAGTGGGGGTATTAATTGATGCTGGCCTTTTCGAAGACACAAATAGGAGTTATCTTTCGCCGGCGCCCCGAAAGCTTGGCTCGAAAATTAGAGCCGCATCAACATAAGGACTTTGAGAGGCGCAAGAGAAAAGGTGTGAACAGCTCTTTTGGAGCTTTCAACACTTCGCCAACCTAAACATGCCACCAAAATTGTCTTTGACCTCTCTTATCTGCCCAGCAGCTCCGTTCCTCGTGCCACTTTCAGCGTGCAGAGCTCTTCGTGCAACAGAACGATATCCTTGGCCGCTGGTTATATCGAACACATATGCATCGCACGCAGCGGTGAGCCGAAGGCCTTCAAAATTTCTGTATCGTGTCAAACGAGAGAAGGCAAATGCCGACAAACGATTTACATTCCCTCAGAGACCTCAAGAAGTGGGTCAGACACTGCGGCAGGACAAATTCACCGTGCTTACTCTTCGAACAGCCTGTAGATAACTTTCGCAACCTCGTTAATGAAGGAAATCTCGACAAAGCCATGAAAATATACCCTGAATTGGTTGAGAAGTCTCTTCTGGGTTCTAGAGATACGCTAGCAATTGCATTGCTCATCCATAACACCTTTCGAAGGCATCCAACCCAAGCACAGGTTGTACCAAAAATTCTACCGTACGCAGAGACTTTAGTCCACGACATACGAAGTAAAGCGATTCCGCCGGAACGTGCTGCCCACGTCCATCTTATATCCTTCTTTAAAGTCTCTCGGCAATATGACAAGGCATGCACTTTTTGGACGTGGCTTGCTAGCCAAAGCGATGAGTATGTCGACCAGGCCGTGTATGGCTCTGCGATTGAAATGTTGGCATACCAGGGCACCGCGAGCTTAAAAGAACTCGAGAAGATTTATAGTCAAGCACTCAAACGGTTTCCCGGTTATTTTGCGGAGTATCACTTGTCTCCCGAGGCAATTGTGGTAGATAAAACCCAGCCAACCTCAATTCCTGGCCTTCCTATGACATTGCTGCAGGGAATTTTGACAGCACGACTGTTGCATGGTGATTGGAGGAAAGCGTATCTCGCACTTGATGTAGCGCTTCGGCTTTATCCCACTCAAGCCCCAGTCCGGTTCTTCGAGCTCTTTGCGCTTGAGAGGCCCGTTATAGAGAGCTACACAGTGTTTCTTGTAGCCTGTCGTGCAGGCACTGTTCTTAAACCGGACCGACTCACAGGATTACTGAACCGATTAGTGGAGGGTCAACGCTCATGTTCGTCAGAGGATAAGCTGACATTGTTGCACGGCATGATCACTGCTATCCATGCCTATCTCGGAGCAGGAGGAATGATAGAGGGTTATCATTTGAGCAGTCTTATCAAAGGATTCCAAGCCCTACTTCCCGACTTGAGTCCCGGCACTCCATACGGACCCGACCATTCGGATAATAGGGATCTTGTAGTCTCTACCGCAAAAAAGGTAGTTGCAATGTTTGTAAAATCTGGTGTGAGTCCGAGTCTCTCGACATTTGGAAGCTTAATCGGCTTGGCCGGAAAAGCCATGCTTCCAGACATGATCGCATCAACTATGAAAGATATGGTAACCTTGGGGGTTACGCCTGACCATGTTATCCATAGAGCTGCTCTTACGGCTGCTAGCCAGATCGGAGATCCCCAGTTGGTTGAATCTAGCTGGAAGTCGCTTGTTGCATTCGCTGAAGCAGAAGGCCGGCAACCAAGTTCACCGGATTGGAGAGTTTTGGTAAAAGCTGCAAAAAGAACGCACCATCTTGCTTATTTAGACCAGCAGATAGAGGAACTTAGTCATGCGATTACTGAGGAAACCATGTATAGGATCAAAAAGGATTTAAACAAGATGGAGTCGCTCCCGACATACGATCAACCGAGTAGCGGTATCGACACTGCTGCATTGTCATTCCACATGGAAATGATACTGAATCAGATCGTCCAACTCGTCGAATTATTCAAATCCGACCGTCTGCTAGACTTTTCACAGTCGCCAGTTCCTATGTTTCTCGAACCATCCCGTCCAGCTCTTGGCTCCATCGATGATCTGCGGGCAGTATATGAAGAACTTACGACTGACCCAAACCAACCACCGCCAGAGAGAGCAACTACTCCAAAAACTGTCGGTCCTACTGGGCTCCCTCTTGACGAACTCCGCTTCGAAAACTGGGTTTCAATTCATGAGCTCATGAACGAAGCAGAATTACATGAAAAGGAGAAACAGAAGCTCGTCGACGCGGCCATCGCCGCTGGCGAACCGTTGCCAAAAGAGAAACTACTCCTTACGCTCCGCAAAGCATATCCTGCTTCCGATAGCCAACTTACCGCTGAGAGTATTACTACTGGCAGTACCGCGGCACACGGCCAGCTTCCGAATTCCGCGATTCCGTACAGATCCGAATTACGGGAACGCATCCTCATCCTTCGTGGCATTAGAGCCGCGCCTGTATAGGTACCCGGTCGGCTATAATTATATTGTAACACTCATGCTCTTAAAATAGAACGCCCCGTATATTAGTGTATACCATGACGGTTTTATATGCTACATCTCGCGTGAACGAACCGTACATCTTGCGTCACCGTATTAATATCTCTTGTGCCGTTACGAAGTATAATTAAAGCCCGATATCTCGCGCGCATTCAGCTCGCGTGCGCGCTTTCTAGTATATCCCGTTCATCTCGCATCCGACGCTCACGGCCGTATCATCTCGCATCAGTGGAGAAGGGAAAGGCAACGCCGACCAGCTAGAGTCATTCACGTGTGAAATCGGTCTCCTCCCCTGGGCGCTATGCAAAGCATAATTTCCAAGCCACCTGTGGCGGTCTCCCCCCTTCCATGCGTAGTCCACATGTAGCACCCTGGGGCACATCAAACGCCCGCAGACCTCGGCTCAAGCCTACGCCACCACCAAAAAAATCCCCAAAACAATACTTAAAAATTTCACGTATTTTTTGCATGTGAAGGCTAAAGAATGTTTGTCTTGAACGTGGTGTGCTTTTTCTTTACGAAAGCTGCATCCATAGATTTCCGACCGACCAGCGGTGTGAGATTAATACCATATACTAAGCTAGGGGGGGGTTTTCGGTCGAATGAAGTTTGCCAATATGGCCAGCTGAACCAAAGCCACCACAAAATATTTGGGGGTTCCTCTCTCGAGCGCGCGAGCAGTCTCAGAGCACAGTAAAAGGAAGAAGCCGTGACAAAAGAAACGATCGAGCCGATGCAAAACGGATAAAGGAAAAGGTGGAGTAGTGAGATCCCCCAAGCCTATCATGAGCGCTGCGAAGCACGAGCAATGACGCAAACAAGCGGTCAAAAAAAAATGAAAAAAAAAAAAAAATTTAAAAACGCCCACTCTCTAATCCCAACCGGTTTGCCCAGCCCCCGATTCCCAGATTTGTGGCCAGAGCAAGCAGACCGCAAGCAGAAAGACAGTAACGAAAAAAAAAAAAAAATTACCATATTCAGACTTGCCCCGCGTCGCTCAAAAGTACAGTTCCGTAGAAACGACAATGGCGGCGGTCAGCGCGCTGAATTGAACACCTCCACCCACCCCTCCCGAAAGGATAACTCCGCTTTGCCTGCCCTTGGGACGGGGCAGACCGCTAACACCGTTTCCCTCCCGAAGCAAGAAAAAAAAACCCCTCCCGCGCGGCGGCATGCAGTGTACGAGAAGATGGAGAGAGCTAGCTTATAAGGCGACGACGCCTTCTTTGCTGGCGGTCCGTACATGCCATGCGTCGCTTCGCTGCTCGGCGGGCGTGGTGGCGAAGCCGAAGTCGACGGGTGAGGGTGGTGGTGCGGGTGTCTCCTCGATGGTTGTGGAGCGGCTTGAGATTGAGGAGGGAGCGGAGGCTTTGAAGGCAGCAGACACGTCGTGGCCTAGAGTGCTGTTGGTGTAGAGGGAGAGGCGTTGACGAGGGTTGGTGGTTGAGGAACGCATTGTGATTGGTTTTGTAGGTGTTTGGTATATTTTATGTAGTGGTAGTAGATAGTAGCAGAGGTTTGTGCTGGACTTTTTGTTGTTGTGGTAGTGGGGAAGCTCTTGTATTTATCTCTGCACTTTCTTCGGCGATAGTTGAGGGTTTGTAAGACGGCTTATTAACTCCGGGGTTTGTGGAGAAGAAGCTACTCGACAGTCCGGAGAAGTTTCTCGTAAAGGAATTTGTATGGGTGTGGCAGATGAGGTGGTCCTAGGTATGATTTGCTGAAGGCCAGGGATTTGCTGGCAATATCGACTTGGCTAGGTAAGGCTCGGGGAAGCGGCTGAAGGAGGGTGGTGAGTCAGATATAAAATGTACGACAAACGCATGCGTTGGCAATTGCAGAATAAGTCTGGAATGAGTGAGGCTTACGATTGCAAATGCGATATGCGAGGCAGAAATATGCGAGCTAAGTATTGCACAGGGGGCGTTAAGTGTGCTGGTATTTGTTGCAGGTACTCGGTACTCAGTATTTATTACTTTTCTCTAACTGACAAAAATAGAAGAGCAGGCTGTGTGTTGTTGGCGGGTTTGAAGTGGCACAGATTATAAGAGCAATTTAACGGCAAGGGGTTGCAGGTGGCAGAGCAGAAATCCCCGGATGATGGCAGCGCTTTATATCGGGAGGGGAGCAGCAGTGACACACAAGCCTGGATGGGCGTTGCTGGGGCTGACTCGCATAAGGAAAAATGAAGGAAGAAAAAAGGATATTGTGTGGACGAGTCAGGACCGGAGGCTGGCAAACTGGGCTGCTGGGAAGAACACGGCCAATTCCTTTTGCATGTGTAGCGCACAAGGTATTGCTTCCCGGAAGTTTGAGGCTAATCAGCATAGAATAATACTGTGCGTGTGCAGTGTGCACCCCACGCCCGCAGCCCACCTTGCCTATCCTGTCCATGGGCTCAAAGAGGCGCCTGGGGGAAAGGGGGGTGGTGGGAGGGATGGGGCCTGTCGGTCCGGTAAGCAAGCGCAGCGGGATGTGCAGTGAATGCAGCAGACGGGACATTCACTCAAGCTGCCCATGTTTTGCGGCACGGAGCGACGACATCGGCCTCCCACGCTGCATCTCGCATCACCTCCCATCACCGCAGGTTCAGATAACAGGAAAGCTGGGGGTGGACATCCGAGGAGTGAGGAGCAGGAAAGCAAACATGGCCGTAGTGATGACCGTGGTGCTGACCGTCGCGGCGGACGGTCCAACCGGCGACGCGCTCGCTCATGCTGCTGTGCCATTGCCTGTGCCCATTGCGCCCTTTGTTCCCCATTGCTGGTAGTGGTGCTGGTAGTGGTGCTGGTAGTGGTGCTATTGTTGGCAGCGAGACAGCTTCTGGGCAGGCCCCCTCCCACCGCCCGATACAGCGTGTAACAAACAAGTCGCGGGCGCTGCTGCCGGCATCCCCAGACCGGGGCTTCACGACGTTGAGTGGAGGACGCTGACCGCCTTATGCACTTCCCCACGCGAGGCACGCTTCCCCGACGTCTCAATCGGCCTTGGTGAGGGCCCAGCGGCGCGGGTATGGGCCGCCGGGGAGCGAAGGACTCCCTTGCGGCGGCCAGCCCTGAATCTCTCAAACGGGCAGTTCCGCGTCCAAAGATGGGCGATCCTGGAACAGCCACGCCCGCCACGCCTACCGCAAACCCTCCCGCAAAGTGCCCCCGGGCACGGCCGCCACTCCCCTAGTGTCGCATCACTCATCGCTTGCCACGGACTTTTCTGGAAGGTCGCCTGGCGACCCGTAACTAACACTCCTTCTGGCTACTATGGCCGCGTCCTTAATATTGCGCGGCTAAGGCTTCTCCAATGCTCCGGCCAGCCCTTGAGCCTAAAAGTCGCACAGGGAGCAAAAATCCGACTCAGCGTCGCTTTGACCCCTTGGGCTGGCTTTGCAAATCAGCAATTCCTGGGAGACCACGTTTCGTTGTTTGACCGCCCCCGAGAAATGTTGCTGCTGGCGGCTAACGCAGCCTTTTCTGGCATTTCCTAGCGTATTCCTGGCCATCGCTATTCTGGAGGACCGACCGGGGAAGAGCGGCATCCCCGATCGGCCGCGTCGTAAAGTTGACTGTACACGAGTTAAAGTAGAGCTGGCTTGAAGTGCTGCACCCCAGCTGCACCACGCATGCAAAGCGACAGTAGCTCGGGGGGAGGACATGCTGGCAGTCAAGCAATCATCTACAGCTAATAGGATTAGGTGGAACGGGCATGCAGGCAGCATTACTTCATCATCACGAAATTAGGTGCGTTTCCCTTGGACTGCGGGCGGAAGGGAGCATCCCGGGCACGGAACCGGGGCAATCTGAGGGAAAAGCGTGGAAGCATGCGAGAGACACAAACTTCGATGAATAGATCGTGAAACTGGGGTAAAACACGCCGAGGCCCGATCCGGCTACGATGCGCTGGACCAAGGGCCCTGGAGCTTGGGGAGCTTGGGAGCTTGGGAGGGTTACGGGGGGAAGGAAAGGCATAGGAGGCGTGGGGAGCTTTGGCTTCTGTGTCGGATAGAAAGTCGAAACAATTGATGACGGGCTGACAAGTTCGTGTACCAGTAAGAAATTACGTGCGTAATGTTACTCCACAAGATGGCCAAAGGAACAGCAAGTGAGATTGCAATTTTATAAAAGTGATGACCTTGACGACCTTGATGACATTCCTTTGCGACAATAATTACTCTGGAGCTGTCCATGCTCTCACCGCAGCGTCATCCGGAGGTTTGTCGAAGAAAAGACGAAGGACGCTCTATTTTACCTTTTACCTTTTCGGCTGCTCACATGTACCTGCGTCGATATCATGCAGCAGTAGTGCAGCAAGCCGGGAGATCGTGCGCCAGATAAAACGATCTCAGGAAAAAAAAAAGTGACAGCCTGACAGGTGCCACCTCAACTCCTTCGAGTCTCTATCTTCTATCGCATCTCTCACTTCCTTTTCCCCACCACCTATGTTTTGCTCATCTCTCTTCGCTCTGCTTCATCCACCAGCTCCATGTGCGCTCCGGAAAAAGTAATACAATTGCGTTGTATCATATCCCGCCAATCTCGTACCTAAAATTCCCTCACCGCCCGCAGTGACATGCTACTACGTTTAAAAAAGACTCTACTTCCCCATTTCCTTCAGGTACGCCATCGGCCCTATCCGCAGCAAATTTGCATCCTTCGCGCGCACCTCCGTTTCATTCTTTTCAGCATATTCCCGCAGCAGCGTCGCTATCCTTGCATCTGAAACGCCGAGGATTCTTGCCGCCAGCAGCGCCGCGTTGGTCGAGTTGTTGATGCCAACCGTAGCCACCGGCTCTCCCCTTGGCATTTGTGACATGCTGTACAAGCTATCGATGCCATCGAGCACGCTGGCCTTGACTGGCACGCCGATGACCGGCAGCACCGTCCACGAAGCAGCCATACCGGGGAGGTGTGCAGCTCCGCCAGCAGCTGCGATGATGACCTTGAAGCCATTCTCCTTCGCGCCTTTTGCGAATTCACGCATCCAGTCCGGCGTGCGGTGCGCAGAGGTGATGCGGGCCTGGTAAGGGATCCTGAACCTGTCAAGAACCTCGAAGCAAGCCTTGAGCACCGGCATATCTGAATCCGAACCCATAACAACAGCCACCTGCGGCTGCTCTCCAGCCGTTGATTTCGGCCCCAGTGGCTTGCCAGACTGATCGTTGACTGCATCAATAAGCGGTTCCATCATCTGTTCCGCCTCGCTCATCGTGGGAGCCGTAACAACCAGATGCCCCATCTTCCTTCCCGGCCGAGCCTCCCCCTTGCCGTACAGATGAATAGAAGCCCCAGACTCAAGCGCGTTCCTCGCAATCATGATGTGTGAATCCTTCGTCCTCCCCCCCAGGATATTGAGCATAATAGCCGGCTCCCTCAGCCTCAAACCCGCTTCGGGGATCGGCAGATCCAGAATAGCCCTGAGATGCGCATCGTACTGTGAGATGCTGCACGCCTCGATGGTGTAGTGGCCCGAGTTGTGCGGACGCGGCGCGATCTCATTCACCAGCAGCGTCCCGTCACGCAGCAGGAACATCTCGACGCCAAACACGCCCTTGCCCTCGAAGGCCGCGACGGCCTGGCGGGCCAGCACCCGCGCCCGCTCCACGACAGGCTGCGGCACGCGCCGTGGCGGCGCGTACACCAGCTTGCAGATGCTGTCCTCGTGGACCGTCTCGACGGCCGGGAATGCCAGCACGGCATCCGCAGTCTTGACGACCATGACGGCCAGCTCGAGCGCGAAGTCGGCCCAGCGCTCGGCGTACAGCGGGCGCGCCGACCCCAGCGCCACGACAGCGGCTGCGATGTCTGCCTCGCGCCGCACAGCGAAGTTGCCGCGCCCGTCGTACGCCTCCGTCTTGCTCTTCAGCATGAATGGGTAGCCGAACCGCCTGCCGACGTCCGCGAACGCCGCCTCGTCCCGCCCCTCCAGATCGACGCTGTCCGCCGTCGCGACGCCGTGCGCGCGCAGGTGCTGCTTCTGCGCGAACTTGTCCTTGATGATCCGCAGCGTGCTGGCCCTTGGTTCGACCGCGACGGTCTGCTCGATCTCGGCCAGGACGTCTGTGTCCACGTGCTCGATCTCGACCGTGACGACATCGCAGGTCTTTGCGAGCCGCCGGATTGCGTCTGCGTCTTTGAACGAGCCCGCGACGTGCCCGTCGTGTGCGGAGATCTGCTTTGCGGGCGCGCCGGGCGCGTCGAGGATGTTGACTTGGATGTTGAGGCGGTTCGCTGCTTCGATGAGCATGCGGCCGAGCTGCCCGCCGCCGAGGACGCCCACTTTTCTCCCGTCCATGCCTGTTAGCTCTTTTAAATATTTTTTTCCCAAGTGAAGTAATTGTGGTGTTTTATGCTCTGGAATTGGCCTTGGAACTTGTTACCGGGCTAGTTTTCGCGCGGGTTGGTTTGGATACATTGTCGTGGTTGTGATGATGTGGGGAACGAGAATTTTTAAGTGCGAGCATTTTCAAAGTTGACGTCTTTCTCGTCCCGACGAAGAGTCGCAAATGGTGAAATTTTTATTCAAACAAAACTCACCCTAATGAGCTCAGTGTTAGTTTGTAATTATTGACAGGGTAATTTCATCTTCAACAGTGTGATGAAATGAATCACTTTCCATAGCTACTTAGACCCACCTTAAAACGGCAATCACTTTCATCAATTTTCACCCAACAATGTTACAAAGAAGTTTTGCATTGGCGACAGGAGGCCCTCGTTATCATGGCATTCTTCGCTGTGCAAGCACGGTTTGGCAGACATGTTTTCCATTTTTGAACCCATATGAGAATCTGCGCCGACAAGCACGCCTTGTGTGATCAGAGCCCAACTGCCACCCACATCTCGACGAGCCGGATAAAGAGACTTTCGACTACCTCCCTTACACCTTAAAACCTCTCGACCGTCTGCGACCACGAGCCCTCTCGAACTTCCGTCCCTTGCTCTCGACGTATGGCTTCTGTAGAAATACTCAGCAAAATTAAATTTCTCAATTGAGAGTCGAAATTTGAATCCAGCGTTACGCACCTTGTGCTTGTGAGGTCCCATGCCAAAGTGCTTGACAGCCTCTCGTGCGTTCTTCGGTCCTCGGAGCAGAAGAGTGTTAGCACCAGTCGGGTGCCTCAATGCCAGCTCGTCCAGAGTCAAGCATTCTCCACCAGCCTTCTCGATCCTAGCCCTCGCAGTGGAAGTGAAGCGCAGAGCAGCGACCGAGAGCTTGGGCACTTCCAACATGCGGTTATCGTCCGTCACGGTTCCCACGACGACGACCGTCTTGCCCTTGTGTGCCTCCGCCGAGTGCTTCTTTGCGGCGATGGCGACGATGCGCGAGATTGACATTGGCGGACGGTTGATCTTGGACATGAAGAGGCGTCGCAGAACCGTCTTGTTGAATGCCGAATCGGTACGGCCTGTGTGCGTGTTAGAAATTGGATGAATGCCGTTTTCTCGACCCTATTGACGAAACGTACGGGAGAGGAAACGGTACAGCTTCACAAGGAGCTTGACATAAGGGTTCTCGCTCTTTGGAGCCTTGCGGTGCGTGTTCCGCACATGATGGGAGTTCAAATCGATACCTGTATACACAAATCGTTAGTGAACCAGTCTTCTCCCTGTGGCCGACTTAATGCTAATAGAAGACAAGAGTTCTCAAGGCCTCGGTGGGAATGTGATTGACGTACCCATCTTGACGGAGTTGTGTGCGGTGCCTGCTGTGGGTTAGTTGTCGTGATCCGCTTGTAATTTTGTGGGATTTTGCGACGGTGTCGTGGAATCGCTCGCTTAACGAGGCTTGGCGCTGATGCTTCGAAATTTGGAAATGCTCCACTTCAATGCAAATCGGCATTTATTTCAAGACAGAAGATCATTGCAATGGCTTGTTTCAGTCTTTTTTTTATATTATAATTATAGTAGCTATCAATGCAATCCAAATCCTCTATTAATTGCAACGAAAAGATATCCCAGTTAAAGGCATTGCCTGTGTCATCCCTTGCTTTATCATTGCTTCTCCGTGTTTTTAGGAAATTTAGAATACAACTGCCAAGGAATGCACGCTATGTAGCTTCAATGGAAATCACGCAGGCTCAAGCCCACGTAAAAGAGGCTCCCTGAGCCTGCAAAGTTACCCCTTTATGCTTGCAACATGACCTAACAAATGAAACTCCGTCCCTAAGAATGTAACTATTGCACATGAAACGTTGTGGAAAATGTGCCCCCTCAAAAAATAATCCAGGAGATTTGCCGGGCGGACGGCAAGTTGTCCCAGTTGGACAAAAAGCTGCGGAATGTATCAAAAACTGCCTATCACAAAAAGCCTACGATGTCATGGCTCCAAATGTTATGTGCCTCCCCAAATCTCTCTCTAGGCTCCCTTCTCACCAAGTATCCCAACGGCAGACTTGATGAATTGGTCCGATTCGGGCGCAAATTTGGGAGCAAGGCCAGCAAGAATCAAGAAAAGAGTAACAAGAACAGTGCCGAAGATGACCAGCTTTCGCACAACGGGACGACGGGAGCCAAAATCGGCCCACATCATGCCACCCTGAGCGATATATTCCTTGAGCTTGTCTGCACCAAGCTTGTAATAAATGAGTCCTCCAAGAGCAATGCTGTAGCCAAAAGCTTGGAGAAGAGTCACTGGGTCACCGAAGAGGAACATGGAAGCGAAGACGAGAAGGATGTCCTTGAGTACACCAGACAGAGTAAGGACGAGAGATGACGTCTTGCCAATCTGTAGGGACTGCATTAGAAACAGCATCCAAACACAGTCTAGGTAGGAAAACTCACCAAAAACACCACAGACACATTGAGCAAGAACGCAACACTTGCGTTTGCCAAAAGGGTGAAACCACCAACTCGGTAGATATCTGCCATGGTCATGTAGGGAACCTCGCCAAGCAGGCAGACAACGCCGTTCATAAGAGCGCAAGCCGGAGCGTAGTAATAGAGGGAAACGAGGGGGTCCATCTTGAATTCGGCGGAGCTGAGAAGTCTCTGGACCATAACCAATCGGACAGCCTCGAAGACGATACCACCACATTGGTACAGGAATCCAGTCAAGACGAACTTGATTTCACCAAAAGAGGCGATAATGACACCAATGACGATGAAGGAGACGTTGCCGAGAGTCTTCATGTTTGGTGGCGCAACTCCAAGACTCCAGGTTGCAATAAGGACAGCGACGGGGGTGGTAGCCTAGTTTCTAACCGTTAGTCTCGAATTGTATCAAATTTTGGTTCCTAGGTTCTACCTTAAGCATCTGAATGAAGGCCACGCTCAGATACAGGTATGTCTGGTTACCGCAGATCAAACTCAAGCTGAAAAAGATGCCGATGGGTACGATTGCCCTCAAGTATACACGTCCAGTCATGGGAACCTTCTTTCTTGAGTCTAGGATCGTCGTGAATCGGGCCAGGATCTGGGTCATTATCGTGGCAAAGAGAAGATGCCATGTTGTAAGGAAAATTGCTGTGGATATTTAGAATCGAGTACTATAGCCATAAAAGTAGAATACTTACGGAAATCTAACAAGCATCCAATTAGCATGTGAAATTGTACAAGGAATGGCTCTGCAACTTACGGAATTTTGCGGTATCTAATATCCACTTGTTAAAGACGATGACGCTTGAGCTGAGTGTAATCCAAGTACTGCACAAATCATCAGAATCGACTTCTGCAGAGTAATGCAGACCACAGCGAGATCTCTGACGACCTTTTCCGCGGTTTCTTCAACTTACGCGATGTAGACAGCTGGGTGGAATGAGGCGCTCTCAGGCTGCGATTTCTCGGCGGCGGGATTGACAGTTGGCAGTACTGGAGCAGCGGTATCCCGCGCACCGTCTATTGACGACCGGACCTTCTCTTCGTTCGACATATCGACTGTGGTTGTGTTAACGGAATGAGGGATGAGAGGAGGCGGAAGGTTTGGCGTCGCGAAAGTTAAAAGGGGATCTGTATCTGAACGAAGGGGCGCGCGCAAGCGTTGCAGGAGTTTAAGACACACCAGCACAAAGCACAACGGCGCGGGAGGCTGAAGCGTAACAAAGTGCTCTTGGAGAGAGAAGAAATGAAAGCGGAAATTTTGAGATCTTCGTAAAGGGACCGTTTCGCGGTTAGTGCTGAGGGGCCACTAAGATTGGGAGATGCAGGGTGTGGAGATGGGGAAACGAAGGGATGAGTCTCTGGGCAACGGGCGAGGGGTCGGTTGTGTTTATTTACGATGCTCCGGGTTGGTGATGGTAGATCAACGCAAATGAAACAGATCAACCGCTGGTGGTGGACCTTCCATGCAAGATCGAGCTCTGAGTTTTCTTCACAACAGCGAAGGTATCAAGAGCTGAGTGTTTCTGTTTGAAGCGGCTACTTGCTTTAAATAGCACCTTAGCTGCCCTTAACCTCTAATGCTTACGGGGTTTCAGATACGGAGGCGGCGAGGTACCTGTTGCAACCGCAGCCTTGCTAGGGGCAAAAAGACCCTGAGATTTTTCTACAAAGGGTTGTTGCGAGGCGCAGAGCTGCTCCTCGCACAGGGCTTGACATAAAAGCCAATCAAACGGCCACGCAGTCCGATTACCAAAATGACACCGCAGCGGTGGCGTTGAAACAATCCCGTCATGTCAGATCACCCTTTTTGTGGTCCCTTTAAAGAGAAATAAAGGGGTCCCCTGGTGTTCGGCAAAAAGAGAGCCTGGGCCACCCCCGAACCATATCAAATAATTCATTCCGTCGCCCCAGACGACCATACAATACTATCCCCCACCTCCACACTCACTCAATTCATACCACGCAAGGCGTTCGTTCATGTTAAACCTCGCTCGACAGACTTTGAAAAGAGTTCCTAGTTTTCAAGAACTCTTACAGGGAAGGATGGCTACGGAAGAGATGTATGCCCCACACCGCCGCCTACGCCCACTGCAGAACACTGCTGAAAAGCTCACAGCCGCGTCGACGTGCTCGTCATTGGAGCTGGCCCGACAGGTCTCGGAGCTGCGAAGAGGTTGAACCAGATCGTACGGTCCTCTAATCTTAAGTTATCACATGCCCCGCTAAATTATACTCCAGGATGGACCATCATGGTTGATCGTGGACTCGAATGAGACACCTGGCGGTCTTGCTTCTACAGATGTCACTCCTGAAGGCTTTGTGAGTTCGCCTCATCTCAATTGACATGAATGGAATTCTTTCTAGGCGCAGGGTTGCTGATTATCAGTCCAGCTCTACGACGTTGGCGGCCATGTCATCTTCTCCCACTACAAATATTTCGACGACTGCATCGATGAGGCTCTTCCTAACGAATCGGACTGGTATACTCACCAGCGTATCTCCTACGTCCGCTGCAAAGGTCTCTGGGTCCCATACCCTTTCCAGAACAACATCTCGATGTTGCCAAAAGACGACCAGGT
>Ga0307507_10007704_pt1 | contig 15394 bp, 17 predicted proteins | sample 7_EM_MG_FD_207223 | JGI IMG/M metagenome (GOLD analysis project Ga0307507, IMG submission 207223) | Populus trichocarpa ectomycorrhiza microbial communities from riparian zone in the Pacific Northwest, United States - 7_EM | ecosystem: Host-associated > Plants > Roots > Unclassified | place... | reverse complement strand
CCACCCCCGTTCTAGGCTTCACTGGTAAGATATCCGGTACCGCCCATATCTCTGCGGGAATGGCCACTTCATCCGTGTTGTCTTAGCTTTCGGATCTATCAGTTCTCTCCTTACTATTCTTCCCCTTCCAGTAACTTGCACCCGATGGACATATAGGCTTTCACTTGCCTCTCACCGCACAGTGGGCATCATTTTGCCATATAGCACCTATGATCTTCACCCAGTCCTGGAATGTAAGTACTTTACCAATAAGTAGACACCCACAGCCGCCCGGGAACCGGCAAGTACAAACCGTGGTAAAGACTCCCCCCACCCACCTATCCACTACCCACCTGTCCTCCGAGCAGGATCTATCACAACATAACCCTCATGCCCTCAAAGAAAAAATGAAATGAAAAAACGCAATATCTGCCTGTCTCAGTTTACGCGCATACTCGATCTCCTCAAGTATGATATTATGTGGGACTGGCTTAGCATTAGCTGGCAAAAACGTGGCTGCGAGTGATGTTGCGTGATGGGTAGTGACTGGATCTAAGTAAGTCACGCACCTTTAATAACTGCTTTGGTGGGAAAAAGAAAGCCGAAATCTGCATCGTGACAGCTCTTATTGGTGTGTTGGAAGATGGGAGCTGGGGTGGGGGCCGTAGGGGGGGAGGTGTTCGGTTGTTTTTTTTGAGTTCAAGAGTGCCGAGTTGGGGCTCCCATGAATTTTTTCTTCTTCTCATTATTACTCTGGTGGTTGTGGTGATGGGTTTTCAAGTTTGGTTGGGGAAGCGTGGATGGGTTGTTGTGTTGTTTCGGTGTTATTGAGAAACAGAACCCGGATTATCCATTGGGGTACTGTGGCTTGTGTGAACGTTTCTTGTCAGTTATGATATGATATTGTCGCTGATTCATCTTGAAAGAATAAAGTTATTACAACTTCTCTTATAAACGCAGCCTCTCCGTAGGCATCTACCGAATCTTATATCTCATCCCGCTTGATTCTTCATACCAGTACTGTACCGTACTCTCGCTCACCCCTCACTAACCTAGAGTGAATTTACCTATCGCAGCAACCAGTACCGCAGTCACCGCGCACCAACTCCCTACCCACTAACACACTTTGTGCCCAATGACTATCGCCTCCGCCGTCACTGCCGCGGCAACCACTCAATGCCCATAACTTACACGGCGCCTGCAGGAACCGTAACAGGCAGTTTCAGATCCATCTCTGTCGAACATTCCAGCACACAGAATATCCCATCCAGTGGCGATTCCTCAGTATTTCGACCCTATCGTATACAAGTTGATTCACCGTCTCGGATGGCAAGAGACGAATCGTTTGAGTATCGCCAGAGCCCGGCAGATGCCCTCGTGTTCGGTAGGATCTTGGGGATTGCGCATGTTGTTGACGGGGAGATTTACCAGGTGGGGGTGCGCGCGAGGAGACGGGGTGAGTTTGCCGGGGATTTATTTTTCGACGGGAGGGGTGGAGAGGAGGAGGGTCGAGGGTCGGGGGAGGATGGTGATAATAATGATGGTGGGTTTGTTGAACACTTTGACGAGAGGGATTTCACAGCCGATGAAGTTAGGCTTGGTTCTATTGGTGGTGGGTATTACGCCGGTGAAAGCGATAGCGAAGATATGAGCATAGCGCAAGGACTTGAGTGCGGGATTTGTATGCGCAGGGAAATAAGTGTGCAGTTCCGAGAGTGTTCTCATGCTCTGTGCGCCCCATGTGCGAAGGCACTTTGGAAGTCTAGGGCATCCCTGTTCAACTCTTGTCCGGTATCTTTTCCTTGCCATCTGTGTAGGGCTGAGGTCAAAGAGGTGGGTAAGTTGTGTACTAGGATCCCTGGATTCGGGGATGCCTGTCGGCATGGGGAGAGGAGGTTCACGGTGTGGAAATGGGAAGGATTAAGGCAGTGGGCTTCGGGAGGTAAGGAGAATAAGAAAAAAAAGTCACTACCATCAGCCCTGGCAGGGCTGGCGAGACGGTTGGGTAGGAGGTTGGCTAATGCAAATTTTACTAATGGGAGGGATTCACAAGGTCTCTAAATTCAGTGCATTTTATTAGAGATTGTTAGAGTGTGGGAGGTGCACGATAAGCACGATTTTTGGATTTTTTTCATTTTCATTTCCATAGGCTATAATTATAATAGGCAAGTTAGAATCGATTAATCGTGTTCTGGCATTGCTGAACTTCTTCCATCATCTTCTCCGCGAAAAGCCAAGCATCTCCGGGAAATCTGGCGGATATATAGTGGTAATTAGGGTCAACATGAGCGAATGGTCTTGCCGAATTTAATCGTTAGCAATGGGATGTACTTATTGAAGAGTTTAATAAGGCATCTTACGACTGGCTTAATGGGCCACATTTATACTGTTCTTTTTTATTGAGCACTTTCGAAACCTATAATCAAGAGTGCAGTCGGTCAATCAAGGTGGCTTGATAATTTGGGTGGTTCCGGAGAAACTTACATCCGAAGCGCAAGATCTACGCGCCCCATAGGTCTTGTAATAACCACCAAGGAACCATGCCTGAGACGCGACCCAGGCAGCTTGTTCCATCCAGTAGGGTAAAGTTGATGTTTCGACATCATGGAGTAGACTCGGCCCCTTTGCGTCTGTAGATCCGGGCGCCAGTGCGTAGGTGGCGTTTGATAGGGCTACTACTCCGTGGCAAATGGCCCCGACAACCCTTGAGGGTTCTGGATTTTCACTGGATTAATAAATTATTCGAAGGTAGTAATTTGGTTTATGTTTAACAAACCATTGCCCATAATTGCATCTCTAGATCGTTTAACTAGTGGCCAGTATTCCCTTAAAAGAAGATGCAAAGACTCGGAGTCTAGGTATTGCCTTATTGGCTTATCGTGGCCTCCGGGTAGGAGAACGGCATCTGGATATTAGTTAGTCCGTGAAACATTTGCTGAACCTTCGCTTAGTGGTTTTGCCCGACCGTAAGGAACCAAACTAAATTCTGGCTTCGACCACGCCAAGGGATTCTTGTGCGCTTCGCTCTCGGCCATTTCGCGATAAGCCGCCCCGGCTTCTTTACTAGCGCCCTGGGTTATAATATAAGAGACCATTTCAGTCCTAATATAATAGCGCAGCGGGGCCAAAGGAACCGTAATTCCAACTCACCAAAAAGGTAGCGAACAAGCCGTTAGCCATCAACCTTTCATCCGCCTTCGCTACGTTCCCATTCTCCGTTGCGAATGTTATCTCCCAGCCATTATCTCTGAATTTCTTCCATGGGACTGCGACCTCAGTAGGGTCTTGGCCCACGTCTGCTAAGATTATGATAACCTTGGGTGGATGCAGGGTGTTCGATGGTAGCTGTATTGAGGCCATGGCAAACTTTCTTCTGTAATATGAACGAGGGTCAAGTGTGTTTGGATTTGCCCATGCCGCGCGGGAGGGGGTCTTTGATATAATAGCTGGAAATAACCCTAACCCTTGAGAGTGTGATACTGGTTGTGAGGACTTCAGTTATGTCATACTTGCGCTCAAATTAAGTTATGTATGATGCTGATCAAGGAAAAAGCACACCGGGATCTGATGTAGGTTGCACGATGGTTTGGTCTGCGCGTAAGTCGGTATGGGTAAGAAATTGGAGGCATTCAGCCGCAGGGTTGAAAAAGCGTTTTTCGAGTGCCTATTCAAAAAGGCGTTAAACACACCAAAGTTTTTCAACTCGAAAAACCTGCATGACCGTTTTCAACCCCGGGGCTGAATGCCTCTAATATTCTATCATGCTTGAGAAAACAGGGACTGTGCGGTACCGTACCGGGAGTGTAGGTTGCTCCGAGCCTAGTCGCGACCCCTTTCAAAGTTGAACATGTCCCACTACGAGTGAGAAAAACAACAGTAACCCAAAGGAGCCCCCTGGTATCTTATAGTGCAGTGATTACTCGTAGAGGTGGAGAAAACAACAAAGCATGGTTTCCTGCTCTCCATGGTAATTGGGAGTTCGATTGGGCTTGGTGACAGTCCACTTCTGTTTTGGCCGGTGCTGTCGGAGACCACTCCATTAAGGTGTTTAGGGAGAATTCCTGCTTGATAGTGACTGCGGTACTCGTGTAGTGCAGTACTGTACACAGTGGACTATAAATGCGGCTGGAGACATATCGGTAGCGTCACGAAAGTTGTCAACCCAACCAGATGAAAAACATCGGTAAGCCTCTTGTATATCGTAGTATAATACGACGCTGGTATCGGTAGATCAGTGCTATCTGGGTCTCTAGGTATAATCACTATGTAGCTTAAATGTTCGCTATTTTGGTTCTATTATAATACAGGTTCCAAATTTGGTAGCAATCATAAATTCGTACCAACTGAACCAGGTCTTGACAGGAATCATCGGGCATAGGTCCCCGGGAAAAGAGAGAAAATGCGGAGAAAATATATGAGAGGAAGGAGCAGAATAGGGATGGAAACAAAAATTTAACGCGTCTACTTAAACCGCTCTCCCAACGTAGGAACATTCCTCGGAAATTTCTGGCCATCCCAAACGCTCTCAAAGTCCGGCTCGTTCACTCGCCTCTTTAGGCGCCTTCTCCATATGGAAAGGCATACCCCAACTAAGATTATAAATGCTATTAGTGATGCTACCGAAATTCCAGCGGCCGCTGCTGGCGATAGAGAAATATTAGCGTCCGGCTTGACGTTAGAAGTGGTAGCATTCCCCGAGGGTACTTTAGATTGGTCTTTTTTTTTTTTTGAGAACCAGGTTTCGTGAGTTCTCATTTTGTTGAAGGGATTGTGGATGGAAAGGTGTATTGGAAGGCTTACCATTAAGTATTATATCTGTGGAGGTTCCAAGCGTGGTTGGGGTGACGGTTTGCACTGGTTGAGAGGAAGAGGAGGGCCTTTCTGCAGGTATATATGTAGTGGTTGCTATGGATAGTGGGGATTAATCAGTTAGCAGTCGCATTGAAATTTGCATTTAGCCTACTGAAAAGGGGAAATACCTTCAACTGATACTTCTGATCTGGATATTTCCACCCCATTTCCATTGGGGCTGCACAAACACTTGATAAGAATGTCTTGGGTACTTGAGCCTGAAACTCTAACTTTCGTTTCCAGTTGCCCAAACTTAGTACATGACGCATCCGGGAGGGCAGCTCCACATAGCTTGGAGAATAAGGATTGGCCAGATTCGTCGGGTAGGGCGATTAGTTGACAAGCTGAGAAGCAATCTGGCTTTGGAGGGTTACGCGGTCTGAGAAGTAAAAGGGGAGCAGCCAAGGTTGGCTCCGCAGCCCCTGTATTGACAGCCGAGAGGAGAAAGAATAAGGGAGGGAAAATGGCAAAGGAAATGGAGAACATGACTGAAGAACCGGTTGATGTAGAGGAAAAAGGAATGGTGGTGCAGGGAACCATGAAAAAACAAGAAAAGAATGTGAGGAATGAGAAAAGAGAATCTGCTCAGCAGAGCCTGCAGCGGAAGACCTGGCGAGTTTGGGGGAATAGAGCGCTCACTGGATTGTTAGAATTTTATTCAGGATCAGACAGCCAACTTTATATTGGAACGTGGGAGTGTGTTGTCAATAGAATTTTGGGAGAAAAGACCAATGATAAAATAATATTATATAGGAAATAGGGTAGAAAGGGAATAGAGGGTGGCGGGTTTGGGGAAATTTTCTAGGGTTTGGTCTGGAAATTGAATGGAGCTCGGACACAAGACAACGATTAATGTGTTGGTTCGATTTTAGGCTCCGTTACCGGTAGTTTTGGGATTCTACAGAACAACGGCAGGAGGAAGTAGTCATTAAGATGAGCGCCCCGAAAGGAAGTAAAGAGGATCGTATCATATTTAAAAGCCAGTTCCTTACTCTCAGGCCATCCCAGGAACCTGTTGCCGCAGTGGCACTGCACGAGTGATAAAATATGATGAGAGACCTTGGTCCTACTCGAGTAACTAACTGCCTTGGTGGGAAAAAGAAAGTAAATTAGATCCAAGATATGCATCGTGAGAGCTCTTATTGGTAGATTGGAAAATGGAGGCTTTGGGCGGGGGCCGTGGAGGGGAGCCGAGAGGTTATTGAGTTGAGTTGAGTGGAGTTCAAGAGTGCAGAGATGGGGTTCCCATGAGTTTTTTCTTATTGTTACTCTGGTGGTTGTGGTGATAGGTTTTCAAGTTTGGTTGAGGGAAGTGTGGAGGGTTCTCCATGAGTTATGGGAAATAGAACTTGGATTATCCATTGGGGAGTACTGTGGTTTGTGTTTCTTGTCGGTTAAGATATGATATTGTCGCTGATTCATCTCGAAAGAATAAAGTTATTACAGCACCTCTTATAAACGCAGCCTCCCCGTAAGAGCTGGAGTTTACTGAATTTTATATCTCGACCCGCTTGATTCTTCATACTGGTACTGTACCGTGCTCTCGCTCTCGCTCACCCCTCACTACCCTAGAGTGGATTTACCTATCGCGGTAGCCAGTATCAAACTGTAGAATCAATGCCTCGAACGACTACCACCGCAACCAAGCGTGGTCATCGTGCACCAACTCCCTACCCACTAACACACTTTGTGCCCAATGACTACCGCCTCCGTCATCATCACTGCTGCGGCAACTACTTAATGCCCGTAACTTACACGGCGCCTGCAGGAACCGTAACAGGCAGTTTCGGATCCGTCTCTATCGAAAGTTCCAGCGCACAGAATATCCCATCTAGTGGCGATTCCTCAGTATTTCGGCCCTATCGTATACAAGTTGATCCACCGTGTTGGATAGCAAGAGACGAGTCGTTTGAGTATCTCAAGAGCCCGGAAGACGCCCTCGTATTCGGTAGAATCTTGGGGATTGAGCATGTGGGAGATTTACCAGGCGAGGGTGCGCGCGAGGAGACGGAGTGAGCTTGCCAGGGATTTATTTTCCAATGAGAGAGGTGGAGAAGAAGAGGATCGAGGGTTGGGGGAGTATGGTGATGGTAATGATGGTGGGTTTGTTGAACACTTTGACGAAAGGGATAGCCGATGAATTTAGGCTTGGTTCTATTGGTAGTGGGCATTCGGCCGGTAAAAGCGATAGCGAGGATATGAGCACGGTCACCCATGTGAGTAGTTGTAGCAAAGCCTTTCTAATTGATGATTGACGAGAGACAGCAACAACCATCCCGGCACACATCGTCTTGCCCCATCGCCATTCTCCTTTAAAATGCGCTTTTCCAGGTCCCCAACCCGCCACTGTTTGTACTGGTGCATTTTGCCATCCAGCCTACCGCTTTCTCACCACCTCCGATCACAGCCAGAAGCCAGAAACCAACCACGTGTAGCAGAGGGACGGACCTCTTATCAGCATGTAGCTCTCATGGACCTTGAAGCCAAGTGGCTCAAAGGCTCTCAAAGTCTCACTCGTTCACCCGCTTCTTTTGGTGGTTTCTCTATATGGAAAGGTATACCCCAACTAAGATTATAAATCCTATTAGCGACGCTATCGAAATTTCGGTGGCTGTCGTTGGCGATAGAGAAATATTAGCGTCCGGCTTGACGTTAGAAGTGGTAGCATTCCCCGAGGGTACTTTAGATTGGTCTTTTTTTTTTTTTTGAGAACCAGGTTTTGTGAGTTCTCATTTTGTTGAAGGGATTGTGGATGGAAAGGTGTACTGGAAGGCTTAACATTAAGTATTATATCTGTGGAGGTTCCAAGCGTGGTAGGGGTGAAGGTTTGCGCTGGTTGAGAGGAAGAGGGGGGCCTTTCTGCAGGTATATATGTAGTGGTTGCTATGGATAGTGGGGACTAGTTAGCTGGCAGTCGCATTGAAATTTGCATTTAGCCTACTGAAAAGGGGAAATACCTTCAACTGATACTTCTGATCTGGATATTTCCACCCCATTTCCATTGGGGCTGCACAAACACTTGATAAGAATGTGTTGTGTGCTTGAGCCTGAAACTCTCACTTTCGTCTCCAGTTGCCCAAACTTAGTGCTTAACGCATCCGGGACGGCAGCTCCACATAGTTTGGAGAATAAGGAATTACCAGACTCGGCGGGTAGGGCGATTAGTTGACAAGCCGAGAAGCAATCTGGCTTTGGAGGGTAACATGGTCTGAGAAGTAAAAAGGGAGCAGCCAAGGTTGGCTTTGCAGCCCCTGTATTGATAGCCGAGAGGAGAAAAACCGACGGAGAGAGAGTGGCAAAGGAAATGGAGAACAAGACTGAAGAGCCCGTTGATGTGGAGGATTTTATTCAAGATCAGACAGCGAACTTTATATTGGAACGTGGGAGTGTGTTGTCAATAGGATTTTGAGAGACAAGACCAATGATAAAACAATCTAGGAAAAAGGGCAGAAAGGGAACAGAGGGTGGCAGGGTTGGGGAAAATTTCTAGGGTTTAGTCTGGAAGTTGAATGGAGCTCGGACACAAGACAACGATTAATGTGTTGGTTCAATTTTAGGCTCCGTTACGGGTAGTTTTGGGATTCTACAGAACAATGGCAGGAGGAAGTAGTCATCACCATGAGTGCCCCGAAAGCAAGTGAAGAGGATCGTATCATATTTAAAAGCCAGTTCCTTACTCTCAGGCCCTCCCAGGAGCCTGTTGCCACTGGGGCATTGCACGAGTGATAAAATATGATGGGAGACTTGGGTCGTAACTCAGAGGGGCGCACGCCTCCCAAACACAACCCTCGAGGGGCCCAGGGACCCTAAGATATAATCTTTGGAGCTTGTGGGGGAAATAGCTAAGCCGGTTGGCTTAGGTGGTATTGTTTGAGCTGCCCAAAATGGGCACTAGGTAGAAAAAAAAGAGATGCTATTATCCATGTAACTGGATACCGGTAAACCCCCGGACCGCGGTGAGAACAAGACCACCGAAGCCGAATGGACCTTTCCCTACCCCTCCTAAAAAAGAAAATAGCAAGTAGAGCGATACAGGAGGAACGAAACATCCAGACTTAACATCATCATAATTGATTTCTCTACCCCAAGCCCAACTTTGTCTCATGCCGGAAACAGGGTCGAGCGAGATGCTGAAGGCCTGGGGGAGAAAAAAGACGAAAAAAACCCCTGGAAGGGAATAAGTGTTGGGGCGTGAAAGGAAGCAAATGGCGGTTAATGGAGGAAAAGAATTGAGATAGGGATTCTATTGACAGATGGGGATGTGGCGTGCGGGTAGTGTGAATGTGAGATGTGTACGGTACTGAATGAGCACAATGTGGGCATGTATCTAAGTATGAATTAGCTGGAACACCAGCAAATATTCAAACCTTCCAACCACCCGTTGCGCAAGAAAAGAGTGGGAGATAGTAACTTACTCAGAACCCCCACTTTCCGCTTCCCTTGCTCTTTTCTTCGAGCCACTTGATTGGATAGGGCCATTGGTCTTGTAATTTGAGGAGGGCGACCAGTGCTGCTCTTCTATAAGGCGGATGGTCGGCTACTCTGATAACGATGTTGTCTTCGTGCCCGTGTGCATATGCGGAATACAGTTTGAAGAGGAAGGAGATTTGGCTTTGTATGATGTCTTCTTCTAGTTTCCTTGCTTTGCTCTCTGATTTGAGGATCTTGGTAAACCTTGCGTGTTTCGAGAGTTCATTAAGGGCCGCCTGCTTGCCATACTTGGTTGGCCTTATCACTTCTTGCCTCTCGGCCTCCTTTAGGATACCTTCTGCCATGGAATGTTAGTGATATTGATGGACCAGTGTGGTTATGAAGACTTTTTAAATGGGAGTGTACGGATGCTATTACGTACCTAAAGCACCACGCAACTCAAAAATCTCATGGTATTTCATAAACTGGGTCTCCACTCTGCGAAGCTCCATCTATCCAAAAGTTAGAAATCCTATAGCAGCACTGAGAAGCAAGTGTTATCCTACCTTCAAATTGTCATTTTCTGTGGCAAGCTCTTTGTTTTCTTTCTGGAGATTTTTCAGTTCTTCTTCGTGCTTTTGTGCATCCTCCTTCCGTTGCTCCTTGGAACTGTTCATAATTTGTTCCGCTAGTCTCAAAAAAAATGCTTGCTCTTTCTGCAAACATTGTGCTTTGTCTCTTCGGCATGCAGCAGCTTGGGCTAGCACGAATTTATGCCAGAGACCTAAGTTTGTACTGCGGGGGATTCTTGACCGGCGTAGGGAGTGGGTGCTACTCGATCGTGCGATTTGTGTAAGGACTTTGCCCGATATATGGATAGGCATTGTGGGTGATTCTTGTAGCTGCCTAGATGGGGGGGGACGAGAGAGGGGATGGGGGAGGGGGGTAGCAAGGGAGGGCGTGAGAGAGGGAGCGAGAGAGGTAACGAGAGAGGTAGTGAGAGAGGGAGAGAGGGAGGGAGGGAGTGAGAGAGAGGGAGCCTGAGGAAGGGAGAGAGGGAGACAGCGAAAGGAAAGGAAGCTTGAAACAACATAAAAAGGCAAACACCGGGAAATCATCAAACTGCGGAAAGGTACACACAGCACCCGGTTCGTGTTCTACGCGCGCCTACTGTAACAAGAGGGAGCGAGTGACTTGCATCTCAATCTGAGAAGGTATAATGAAGTTTCCTCTGATAGATTCATTTAAACAATAAATTAGGACTTGGTCCATCTTTTTGAATTTCACATAAGGTCATGTAGGAAGTTATTGTTGAGGTTAGAGTTAGAATTGAGGATGTTGCTTAATTTTATCTAATAGCCCTCTGCAGCAGAATTCCAATTAACGATTTTGAATTCACCAATTGACTGAGAATAAAATAAAAGCCATTAGAGGCTTTGAAAAGGGATTCTCTACAAAATTACCAGAGGAATTATTTTTAAAGCCTTTTATTCACAGCTGATAGTCCAGCATGCCTGGATTTTCTGAGAATTTTCGGTGGAGGGCAGGTTTTGGTTGTCCGGCACTAGGGCAAAACCTCCCTAACTGATGATTGCCCAGAGAGAGCAAACTGAGGGGTGCTGTTACGTACAGTCTCACCCCGCTATCCTCTAAACGGTCAAGGGGCCCGTATGGGACCGTTAATCCACCCCAATGATTAAAATTTAAAAAAGGCAGCGACTGGTTACCGCACTTCCACCTGATGTTGCTCTTGGGTGCTCGTGTTGCCTTTTGGGTTCGTTAAACCGTTGACAGTCCGAGGGATAATAGAGGGCTTGCGCATGGGAACCTATGTGGCGGCTAATAAGAAATGGACCTAGGCGCAAGAATGAGTTTGCGCAATAGGTGTATGATAGGCAGCTTGGTAGCTAGATGATGGTGGATTGAGTAGGATAATATCACATTGCCTTCGAATTCGTTCCAGGCTACAACAAGCTGAGCACTAGCAAATTAGCAATACTGCATACAAGTTGCACCTCAGAAAAGCACATGCAAACCTCAATATCATACTAGCTTCAACAATGTGGAAACCTCCTGCGGATCGCGCTTACGGCCCTGCAGCTGGCGAAATTGACTACCATAAACTGAGCAAGTGCCCTGATTCAGACTACGAATCAGATCCTGTTAGTGATTCAGCTGAATATAAACATGAAGCAATTAATGATGCTGTTCAAGTTACGTAAGACTCAGATACTGAAGTACTGAACAACAACACAATGGCTCAAGTCGAACAGATGTATTATCCAGATGCCAGGGAAGCTATTGCGGAGATAGAGATATATGTGGAAGAACACCGTAATCTGTCCCATGACGCATGGGCTCCATTTTTTAGTGCACAAGGGTTTCAACTTGCTTCTTGGTTCCTTGAAAGTAAAGTCTCAAAGTCGTAGATCAATGGTTACTTTTCAAATGGTTTCGGTAACTGTGTGTTAGTTAGCTGGCTCCATATATACATTGGAGAAGTATCTTCAATCCTTCGATCTCTATGGCTCATATCTACAATGGTTCAAAGGCCAGGTTCATCAGAAAATGTAAAAACCAGTCCTGGTCCACGAAGGGGGGTGATGGTCCCCCTGGTCCTCCTGGTCCACTCTGATCCACCCTGGTCCACATTTTCGGTAAAATTTCAAAAAGTGTGGATCAGAATGGATCAGAGTGGACCAGGTGGACCACGGGGACCACAATCCCCCTTGGTGGAGCAGGAGCGTTCAGGACCACCGTGGACCACGCTCCAACATTTTCCTGATGATGAGGAATCTAGGGCGGTGCCTTTTGGGAGTCCTCACAGTGCCATTGAGACAGCCTGATAGCACACCAGTACAGCATTTCAAACATACACTCACTTGCAGTTGGTCGCTTCTTGATTTTGCGATGATGGCTCAATACTGGAGGCATACTAACGAGAACATGCAGTATATGGAAGACTATGCGAATCAGTTTCACGAGAGGAAAGATATCTTCTTGGAGTTTAGGCTATTGAAACAGACGCAGGCCAAGGCTGACACACTGCGCAATGAGCTACGCCACCAGCGTATACTGGAAAACCAGTTAGTCACCAGATCGAAGTGGCCTCAGCTACGCAAGCAAGATCGCCAAGAGGTGATCGACCAATATATAAACTTGATCCATCCTGAATCTCATTTCAACTTTATTAAGATGCATCTAATAAGCCACTTTCGCAATCACATCCGCCAGTTCAGCAATATTCCAATATATTCTACTGTGTATGAGAAGCTCCTCCACAAGGACCAAATTAAGGACGGATATCAGTGTTCACATAAAATCGCCGCTGTGAGACAGATCCTAAGCAGCTACGGTCGACAGCATACGATCCAGATGAGACTTTTGAACTTAGAATTCCTCCGGCATGCTGGAGCAGATCTCCGAGGAGCGGTAGTCGAATATTTAGAGAAAGCGAGCACCGCACCAGCTCAACCAGCCTATCATAGGGTTGTAAAAGCACGTCATGATAATGTGCCTGACGTCATTGATTTGAGCAAAGTATTGGATGTCTCCCCAGAACCAATTTGTTGAGAATTTATACAATATAGCCGACTGAGCCTTCCCCTCAGGCATCAGCGTCCGGAAGATCTGGCATTACTTTGATATCTGCCGGTTGAGCTACTGATAACACTTGAAATCTTAGGGCTTGCATTCCCGGAAACCGATCTTTAAAACCTACCCAGGGTCCGGTGCACTGATGCTCGACTGTTCCGAAATCATGCAAGCCCGAATGATTGTGTTTGGATACAGGCTAGTGGCGAGCAGATGTATGGTGCACTAAGGGACTGCCTCCTGGCTCAGCTCCTAGCACTATTCAAACTCAGAAACACGCACCAGGATACCGTCTGACCTCTCGCGATTGTTCAATTGATGGGTGTGGTTAACGCTAGACACCTCTCAGACCTACACAGTCTTGTAACCGTTCATCTGAGTGATGACACCCAAGAGTTGACAATTGTACATATAGGAATGATCTTAGGCCTGGCACACCTCATCGCAGAAACTGACTGACGCTGGCTGATCAACAGCCAGATTTATTTAAGGACATTTAACGAGATCTATTAAACTCAAGCAAGAGAGGGCGGGTCCTGTATGATTTTCCATTAATGTATATAAAAGTTTGGGGAGCGACGTAGCCTTTATTCAGAATTACATCGTTCCCCGACCGTGGCAGAGCTAGAATCAGAGAACCAGACTGGTATATAGACATATGAAATAGAAACAATTAAAACTACAAGAGACCATGGGTGAGATTTACATATATCGTGGACATGGGTACGGCACTCCCATGAAAAGAGACTACTAGTAGGGCTATGTCGCTCCTAGTGCTAGTACCTCACTCCTAGGACTAGTATGTCGCTCCTAGGGGTAGTATATTGCTTTAGGGTTAGTACGTACCTCTTAGGGCTAGGACCTCGGGCTCTCTAAAAAGAAGTCGCAAGAAGACCAAGAAGTGGTAGGAAAAGAGGGTGTCTTGTGGTGGAGCCTGAACGTGGGAGATGAGAGGGATAGGGAAGGGGGTATCCAGACGAGGACCAAGGCCAGCGGTGGTGGAGAGGTGCCCAGATGTCGTTAGAAAACGCCCAAATGTAACAGGGGTTAAAAATCACGTCAGGATGTACAGGACACAGGGGACGCGGGAAATGGGGTCAGATACGTCAGGATGTGGCACCAGCACATCAGATGTGAGATAAATTTTGGCTGATGGATTGTTACACCTTGAAGTAGATTTTGATAAATAACGACAAAAGAGAGAAAGGTGAGAAGAGCGCTTTGAAGATAACTACTTGGTTGATGGCTGGAGTGAATGGGTAGCAGGTGCAAAGCGAGTAGGAGAAAGTAGATAATTTTTACTGACATAATCTCTGTATTGGGCTTCAGCTGTATTCCCTTGTGGAATACCCCTTGGACAATTACAGCCACTAGCTGAACTTGAAGAGTTGATTTGGCTTTGTAGCTTTCGTGCAAAGGTAAGATTGATAGTCTGAAAACCAGATAAGACTAGGTTCCAGGCAAGGCAGGTCTGGTAATGGCCATGATGAAGTAGGTAGGATGAGTTCCATGGAAGATGTGGCATGGATTCCTGGGCAATTACGTAGGAGTTAATTATTACAATATCTAGTAGTCAAAAGAAGATTTGACACCACTTTCTGCATACCCGAAGTTGAGGGCTGTAATAACTCCTCCACTGGTCGGCAATTTCAACATCACCCATTAATTCATTTTATTCTACCGCAAAGCCAGGAAGAGAGAGACATTGTAGTGTGTCTGGTCCCCAGCCTTGCTCAATTAGATGTCAGTTAGTATCGGTAATATAAGGTCTTGGCCAATTTTGAAAGGCATAGTTTTCTGGCACTGGAGTAGCTTCATGAACAGTAGTCAGGATGTGAACTAATATCTTATCTTGCCATACAAAGGCCAGGACATTGCCGCTCACAATTCCCGATACAGTATTCCATGGTAAACCTGAATTCCATTGATCAAGTTTAAAGATCAGCAGATAAGGAGCTGAATTGGTTTGAACTATACCACTAGGACTAATTGGATATTCCCTGAGTGCTGCAAATAGCGGAATATTACTGAAATAGTTATCGCAGTAGAGGGTAAAGCCGAAGTGGTGGGCTGGAAGGGTTGTAGCTAGCTGGAAAACAGTTTGAGAAGTTGTTGATAACCTCGCTACTCCATGGTAGAGTGATAGCATATTTGAAATAGATTCAGAATTGGATGTAAACATGAAGCTAAAGGTGTAACCGTGTTGACAGAGTGCTAAAACTTTATATCCCTCAGCTATTGGCACCCCTTTGATCATTGTGGTATGATTTGATCGGCCAGTAAAGCAAACCATCATTTTGTCTATTGATATCTCAGTGGCAGGTAAGCAATGATGATGAAACTGGTGCTGAAGGTTATAGGCAAGAGGTTGAAGTTTATATGACCACTGAGATGGAGGCAGGGGAGTTTGCGTAGTTGGGCAACATGAATGAATAGCAAGTTCACCATAAACAATAGCCCCACAAACATGATAGATGCGAGAATGGAACACCATTTTGTGAGGTTTTATAATCAAAATAGGTAGAGGCTTCTACTACCAAAGCATTTTTGATCAGAAAGA